>Ga0209008_1000179_pt1 | contig 29068 bp, 23 predicted proteins | sample JacPin_JW_Ref_O3_FD_187963 | JGI IMG/M metagenome (GOLD analysis project Ga0209008, IMG submission 187963) | Forest soil microbial communities from Algoma, Ontario, Canada - Jack Pine, Ontario site 1_JW_Ref_O3 (SPAdes) (version 2) | ecosystem: Environmental > Terrestrial > Soil > Boreal... | reverse complement strand
TTTCGTTCCCCAATACCTGCACAGTGCTAATCTTCTTCATTGCCGGTCTCCTTTTTGCGCCTAGAGCGCCTCGTTCATTGGGAGCGTATCGCATCCCGCTGGGAGACCGGCCTTCTCATCCCATCTGATTAGTCGCGTTACCGGACATGTCCCGTACTGGTACTTCAAATGTACGGTTAGATTCATCTAACGGGCTTACTGGAAATCCACTTCGCGGAACCCGAAGCCCTTAAGCATTCCCGAGATCGTACCGCGCGCGTTTTCGGCAGCGATCTTGAGGATGCCATCTTGCAGCGCGGCCTGCTGGAGTTGACGTTCAGCTTCTTCGCGCACTTCGCTTTCGAGGTTGGGGTCCGGAGAAGAAAAAAGGCCGGTGTCACGTGAATATACTCTCGTCTTCGCATTGTCGATTCTTGTACTCAGGATTTCAGCGGGAGGCAGGTGAATCAATGCTTTCTGCCCTTGTAATAAAACATCTCCCGGCTGCAAGCCCGCGAGATTAATGCCCCCAACCACGTCTCCGTGCACCACCAGCAGCAGGCGGTCACCGGCTAAGAATTTCGGGAGGTACGCATTATCGTGCTCGCCCGAGATAATTTTATCCATCGTATAACTCACGGTTTCCAGTCGCTGGAGTTGCTGAATCTGGTGAACCACGGTCGGTTGATCCACCTTGATCAGCGTGCGCCCTCCGCGCAAACTGTCAACCAATTGCAGTAACCCGAGCCCGGTCGATAGCCACACTACTGCCCCAGCGAAGGCAACCGTAAGAGCCACGCCAAGGAATGCCGCCAGAATCAGCGATCGCACGCGTCGGGGGTTTTCGCGTGTCCTGTGAGGTGCTTCATGAGCGAGAGGTGAGTTGTCAATCGTCATCTCTTTGTCCGAGAACTTCAGTGTAGTCGAAGCGAAGAATCATTGCTCGGAATCACGCGGAACGTCCACCCACCATTTCCGACTAGACCCGCACAACCGAGGTAGTGAGATCTGCACGCCAGATAAACGCCGTTGCTGGACATGTGGTTTTTGCAACGAAATCCTCCTGTTCGTCATGCAGAGTACCGATCCATTTTTTGAAATGGCTTTTTCAGATTCGCATGCACGCTAAGTACAACAAAGGGGACCCGTTCACCGGGGGAATCCGGTGCACGTAACAGAGCGGCTAAGTCGCGTTGATGAAAGGCACCGTTGCCAAAAGCCACAGGGAAAACAGCTGTAAATCATCTGTGTGAAACTGCCAAGAAAGCGACGCCCCTGAAACCTTGAAGTCATGTCAACTCCTGCTAGATTCCTTCTGCGGTCTTTGACTATCTAGCGTCGGAGGCCTGGATGAATTCTGCAAGCTGGTTCACTTCCCGGCAGGCAAACGAAGCCTGATCTGCGGCTCAATATCGGCTGCTTTGCTCTGTAATAGGCCGTGTAAGCGCCGCTATCAACGAACGGGAGGTAGTGCGATACCGCGCGTACTATAATCACAAATCTCGGCCGTCAGAACTCGGCGGCCATTGGCAATATCACAACTTCAGTCCCTACGGTCCCTCCGCTTCGCGATGCTGCGCATCGCTACGCTGCGGGGCAAGGCTCGCTACGCTCGCCTTGGCATTATTTTTGGAGGTTCTGCCTAACCGATTCTTACTTCTGTTTCCGGCAGAAAACCAAAAGGTTTTGCGAGCCTCGTCCGAGCACGTAGTGCGAGGACTACTAGCGCTGCTTATTTACACAGAGGCTCCCCGGGGCACGGAACGAAGGGAAGAGAGATGCGAACTTTTGGTTCGCTCTCTTCTTACCGTAGTCACGGGGGAAATCGTTCGGTCGTTAAACCGGAAGATATATAGGGATTTAACGGCTTAACGCAGAGCCTAGAACTTAACGGCATCCCTTAACGATGCGTTAAAATGCGCCTGTTTCATTGGGCTTTCAGCATACCCCTGCTTAACGCCATCGCTTAACGGCACAGTTTCGACTGCTTAACGCGACTTTGGCTGCATTTCGAGTTTCCGCATTAATGTTCGGACGGTAACGTAACTCCCCAACTCCGGCAAAGCTCTTGCGATCTTACGAAAAGATTGCTGCACTTTGTTCGGATGCGCTTTGAGGTAATCGGCCAGCTGATGCGATTTGTCAGCTTCGAGCGGTTCCCACTCCCAGCGACCGTCTACGAATTTGACCGCGATGGGTTGCACCCCGCTCCGCTCGCCGCGAAACTTCTCATACGTGAGCTCAAAGTTCAGGTGGTCCAGTTCCTCATTCCTTGTTTTGAGCTTGATCTGCACATCGAGTGGGTCGTCTCCCCGTGAGTGCCTGCGCTGCAATCCCGCCTTACCCGCTTGGTGTAAAAGATGGATGCACAATCCGCGTGACCGCAGCTTCTGGAGCCAGACAATAAACGCGATCCAGCACTGCTCGTAGTTCGTGGCAAACGGCGCGAGCGAGGCAATCGAGTCAAGTATCAAAACCTCGATGCCTCCGAGTGCGGCCTCCAGCCATTTCTGCCCCTTTTCCTCGGCAAGATTTGGCAAGCCGCTTGGATGGCTATCCAGAGTGACAAGCCGAAAGCGTGTGTCAGGAGAGTGTAGCTGCTTCATTCGGGTTTGAATTTGCGAATTCGGCAGTTCGCCATCTACGTACAGGACCTCGACAGGTCGCGTTACGTTCCAATTTAAGAACTCCCCGCCCGAAGAGTGCTTCCCAGCGAGGGCCATCGCTAGCATGGACTTTCCGGTGCCCCGCGCAGCAAAAATCTGGTTGATCGAGTATTTCGTGAAAATGGGTGTGCCGTTCTTGGCGTTTACTACCAGAGGTTCCCGTTCTGGAAATTTGGTCCTGACGAATACGCGGGCATCCCAAACTACGGCTGCGCCCGGCGCTCGCCTACCTTCGCCTGGATGGTTCAACAGCAATCGCAAGATCCTCGAAACAGCTAGAGGCAACGAGGCGGTAATGAATCTTGCGTCGGCAACTCACCGTAGCCATGGCGAGGGAATCACAGAACGCCACGTCCACGCCACGTAGTTCGATAGGTTCATTCTGGATTAGCAAGAATTCTCGAAACGTATGTCGTCGCCCGATTGCTGGAGCAAACAGGCTGCGTGCGGTCTTCAGCAAACTTTCGCTGACGGAAACCGCTGCGATGATAGACGGTTTTTTCAGGCTGCGAATCAGATCGAGGTGCTGGTCTGCACCCGAATAAGTGATTGATATCGAAGGGCGGCTCTGCGGAACGCGTGACATCAACTCTCCTATGATGTGATTTGGGGCGAAAACTTGGGCACCGACGGCCAGCGCCGGTTCCTTACCGAACTGTTCTGGAGAGCAACTCTTCACCAACCATCCAAGTTTTCCCTGAACCTCCTGACGGATGACCTCACGAAGACCCGGTTCCTCCTCAACGACAAGAAAATGATCTGCCGGTTCGGCAAGGAGGCGGTTACGAACACATTCGGTAAGCGCCTGCAGCGAATAGCCCATTTGCTTAGCACGATGAATACTTTCATTGATTAGTTCATTGAGGCTAGACGGTGACTGCTGGCTAATCGAGCCTTTGCGGACTCCCACGACAAGTCTGCTGCCACGCTGCCGTGTCACCCAATTGCGACGGACGAGATCCTGATACGCTTCACTGACTGTGTTGTGGTGGACTTTTACGCGTCGTGCGAGCGATCGCACACTCGGCAGTTGCTGTCCTGCGCAGAGCTGACCCGTTGTGATCAAAAACACGATCTGCTCCGCGAGCTGTTGCCGCAGCGGCACGTCGCTATTCTTACTGAGCGAGATCTGCATTAGAAGTGGGGTAATTCTACCTCTTTCCAGTTGCCCGACATCGCCGAACTCGTCGGAGTTCTTATCGATTGTGACACTTAAGAAACTGTCATCCCGTTCGTTGTGCCATCTGAATTGTCAACATAAGCTCAAAACCAGAAATTCGCGATTTCGGAGTGGACGACTCAGGAGGCGCACATGATTCCGACGGTCATCATCGCCACAGCAACTCTTCTCTTCTTTGGCGCCGAACGCTTACTTCCGGGGCGAGAGTTGCCGGAAGCTCCTGGCTGGTATGCCCGCGCCGCCCTCTTGAACGCCTGCCAGCTTGGCATCATCTTGATCGCGGGGCTGGCTTGGAATCATTGGTTGCAACGCTGGTCTCTTTTCCACATCTCGGATTCCATGCCTCCCATACTGCAAGGCTTGTTGGGATGGTTTGCCGGTACGTTCGTATTTTACTGGTGGCACCGTGCGCGTCATGACGCAGAGTTCCTCTGGCGTGTGTGCCACCAGATTCATCACAGCCCCAGCCGAATCGAGCTTTTGACCGCCTTTTATAAACATCCTATCGAAATAGCGGCTGACTCGATAATCGCAAGCGCGTTGTTGTTTTCCGTATTAGGAGCGTCCCCCGAGGGGAGCGCTTGGTTCAATGTATTCGCAGTACTTGGAGAATACTTTTATCACAGCAATCTTCGTACACCTCACTGGTTCGGGTATTTCATTCAAAGGCCGGAACATCATTCGATCCATCATCAATTAGATGTTCACGGATACAACTATGGAGACATCACATGGTGGGATCGCCTGTTCGGCACATTCAGAGACACTGATGAGTTTGCTGCACAGTGCGGATTTCCAAACGGTCACGAACGGAACCTGAGTCGGATGCTTTTCTTCCGGGACGGCTATTAGTCCGATGCGTCAGCTATTCCATGCTCACTTCATGAGCCGGGCGAGCGTGTTTCTCCTTGTGATTGGTTTGTTACAGATGACCGGGGATCTTTTGCGAGCACCGCAGGTGACGGGACTCGCCGCCGCAACTGGCGCTTCACCTGCTCCGAGAGTTTTCTCCAGCGTCCAGGGACTGGAAACATTCTCTTCTGATTTCTACATTGAGTGGAAGGATCGGAACGGCACCGCGCATACGACAAAACTCACCCCTGAGTTGTACTCACGCATCAAAGGCCCTTACAACCGGCGCAACGTATTTGGTGCTGCGCTGTCTTATGCGCCGGTACTCGCGAGCGACCCTCGCACCAGACCGATGTATGACGCGGTCGTTCGCTATGCTCTTTGCGGACCAGCCCCTCTTCTTCGTGAAATGGGGATCGATCCTATGGACCTCTCCGAACACCCAGTCATTCGCCTCGTGCCTCGCGCCGATACTCGCTTCGGCGACGCACCGTTTTTAATCGCTCCATCTTGCCAATGAAGAACACTTGGACTGGCGGGCAATACAGCATTTACCGCGCCCTTTTCGGGGTGTATCTAGCCATCCATTACTTCCGCCTCGTGGCGTGGGGACCGGAACTGTTCTCGAAAAAGGGCCTGCTACCTGTTCCGTCACTCAGTCCGCTAGCTCACCTTTCTCCGAACATTCTCGTTATTTGGGATTCACCGTTTTTTGTTCGAGCGCTCCTGGTCGGCGCGACCTGCCTTTCGGTCCTATTCGCAATCGGACTCTGGGATCGGGCTGCTGCGGGATTGCTTTGGTATCTTGGCGCGTGTTTGTTGGGCCGCAATCCGCTCATCGCGAATCCTGCGCTTCCATATATCGGATGGCTGTTGCTTGCGCATACCTTTCTTCCGGAAGCACCCTTCGGCTCTCTCATCGCTCGCATTCGGGGAAAATCGAATGATGATTGGCGGATGACACCTTCCATTTACCTTGTTGCTTGGATAGTTATGGCCCTTGGCTATACCTATAGCGGCATCATGAAGATGATGAGTCCGTCATGGTGCGACGGCAGCGCCTTGGAACGGATACTCTCAAACCCATTGGCGCGGCCCGGGTATCTTCGGCTCTGTCTCCTCGCGGTTCCGCCTGGATTGTTGAAATGCGCCACGTGGGGCAGCGTTGGATTGGAAATTACATTTGCGCCGTTGGCGTTGTTGCGGAGAGCTCGTCCGTGGATTTGGAGCGCTATGCTGTGCCTCCACCTTGGCTTATTGTTGCTTATCTCCTTTCCCGACCTGACCGCTGGAATGGTGCTTCTCCATCTACTTACGTTTAACCCCGATTGGCTCCGCTGTGGCCACTCCGAAGAACCTGAAAGTTTTTCTGCCTCTCTTGGTTCTGCCTGATGCGAAAAAGACAGTGTGTCAAGGCGTGGGAAGGGTACGCGGAAGTTACGCGGCGAAACCGAAGTCGCTAACTGGCTGAAAGCAAAAGAGGAAACTTGGAGGCGCGGGTGGGAATCGAACCCACGTATAAAGGTTTTGCAGACCTCTCCCTTACCACTTGGGTACCGCGCCTCGGTCATACAGTATATCGAAACCGTGGTGTACTTTCAGCCGGGAAGCTTGCGGGCGTGAGTGTAGGGCCTACTGGCGCTGAGTTTCAACCGCGATGGATGATTGCGGCGTTGCGGATGGCGGACTGAAGTGCGCCGCTACCCTTCGATCTCGCGCTGCAGCGCGATTCTCAAATTCGAGAGCAAAGTCAACAACGCCCGCCTAAAAAGCAAAAGCAGGCGGCCGCTACAAATTCAAAAACGACGGCAACTACGCCTACCTAAAGGTGGCCGCTACAAATTCAAAAGCAAGAGTCACGGCCCGCGTTGCGAAATCGAAGTGCGGTGCGCCAGTCGGGAGCTTGGCGTTCCCAGGTACTGCCAATTCTTCGTGAGTCGCTATTGGATGTGCAGCTCGTAGGGCATACGGGCTTGCACTGGGTCCATTTGACTGAGGATGTGATTGATCATTGACTCGAGGGATTGTGATTCGCTCATGTTGTTGTCTTTTTGGCGCTGGAGAAATTGTTCGAAGAATGATTTTTCTTCGGGGTAGCGGACGATGTGCACACTTTCGCCGGCAGGAATATTGGAGAGCTGCTTGGCGATTTCGATGGCGCGGTCGAGGCCGCCGAGCTCGTCCACCAGGCCAATTTCTTTAGCTTGTACGCCGGACCACACGCGGCCTTTGCCGATTTTGTCAACGGCTTCGACCGTCATTTTGCGGCCTTGCGCGACGCCTTTGGTGAAATCGGCGTAGGTGTCGTTGAGCGATTTTTGAATGTAGGCGCGCTGCGCGGGGGTGAAATTCTGCTGGGCAGAGAACATGGTGGCGTTGTCGCTGGTGGCTACGGAATCCGTGCTCATGCCGAGGAGAGCGTACAGTCCGGAAACGTTGAATTTGCCGATGAGCACGCCTATGGAGCCGGTGATGGTGCCGGGGTCAGCTACTATTTTGCGGGCGGGAGCTGCGATCCAGTAACCGCCGGAAGCGGCGACGTCTGACATGGAAACGACGACGGGCTTGACCTGATTGGCGAGTTCGACTTCGCGACGAATCACTTCGCTGCCTACCACCGAGCCACCGCCGGAATCCACGCGGAGCACGATGGCCTTGATGCTGTAATCCTTGCGCGCAGCGCGAAGGTCAGCGGCCACGGAATCGCCGCCCATCACCGATCCGCCGCCGGGCGTGCTGCCGGAATCTCCGGAAACTATCAGACCGGAGGCATGGACGACGGCAATATTGACAGTCCCGTCATTCGAGATCGAAGAGCGGTAGCGATTCAGCGAGACGGGATTCCATCCTTGCGCGCGACCTTTGAAATAATCCTGCAACTGATCCCAGTAGCCGAGACGGTCCACGATTTTGTTGGTCACCGCATCGCTGGAGGAAAATGGGCCGCGATTTAGCAGCGCTTCAAATTGCGCGCGATCCATGCCGCGAGCTTTGGATGCGTCGTTGAGGTAGAGATCGTAGATGCTGTGCAGCAGGCCTTCGACTTCTTCCTTATGCGCGGGCGTAAACTGTTTTTCGGTGAAGGTGTTGCCGGCGGTCTTGTATTCGGCGATGTGATAAAACTCGGGAACGACTTTTAATTTGTCGAGGGTGCCGCGGAAGAAGAGCGCTTCGGCCATCATACCGCGGATGCTGACGGGCGCGGTGGGAACCAGCCAGATTTGCTGGCAGGCGGAGGCGAGATAATATTCCGGGTTGCCGATTCCGTCGTAACCGAGGTAGCAGATGCTGGGCTTGCCGCTTTTGCGAAAGGCGAGCAGGTGGCTGCGAATTTCCTCGAGCTTGCCCCACCCAGTTTCGAGCGGGGCGATGCGCACGACGAGGCCGGCGATGTGCGAGTCTTTAGCGGCGGCGTCGATGGCGTCCACGTAATCGTGCAGGACCGGAGTCGTGAAGCCGCTGAAGGCGCTGAAAAGATCGGGGGAGCGCTGTTCTTCGATCTGGCCGGTGGCGTCAATCACCAGGACGGCGTTCGAAGGCAAGCTGAGCCTGCTGGGTTTCATTGCCGCGAAAGACAGAATGACGAGAAAGACCGCTAGAACGATGATGATGATGGCACGGCGCTGGCCCCAGGTCATTGGCGTTCACCTCGTCGAGGATTATTGCGCGGGGAATCGAGAACAGACAAGGTAGCACCGCAGCGAAGAAAACTCCACTTGGCGTGGCGCGTCCTGCCTATTCACGTTGTAGCCCACGCCCCGACAAGCAGGGGCGCGGCCCTTCGATCCCGTCCCGCGAAGCGGGACGGGATCTCAGGATGAATCGCTGCCGCAGAGCGGGAGCGATTCACAATCAGCGCCCCTACCGTGGCTAACGCATAGCGGCGGTGCCGGTGATTGTTCCTGCGACGGCAGGCGGAAATACGCGAACGATAACGCGGCCGGAGGGTATGCTAGCGGCGACGGCGTGGAGCGACCATGAGAATTGGCGAATGAAGAAATTCAGAGTTTGGGCGGGCGCGATTACTGTTTTGGCATTGAGCGCTTATGTGGCGACGGGGTTGCGTTACGCATCGTATGCGCCGCAGCGGTCCGATCATTATATATGGGGCGTTTATCACGTCCATTCGACGATGTCGGACGGGTTGCAATCGCCGGAAGAAATCGCGGAGCAGGCGCGGGCGACGGGGATTAGCCTGGTGCTGTTGACGGATCACGGGCGGCCGAATCTGGCGTCTTCGAGTTTTCGCAAAATTATTGATGGCGTGACGATTGTGGGTGGGTCGGAAGCTAGTTTGCCGGACGGGCACCTGACTTTTTTCGGAGCGCAGCAGGCTCCGGGATTTCTTTTGTCGTCGTTTCCTCCGGAGGCGATGGACGACGCGCGCAGCTGGGGCGCGTTTCCGGTGCTGGCTTATCCGGATGATCCGGATTTCGGGTGGCGCTACTGGGATATTGGTTTGCGGCCCGGCGGGATCGAAGTGTTGAATTTGTTTACGAGCTTGCGCGGTGCGTCGTGGCCGGAGCGGTTGCGCCTGGGGATGTACTACCCTTTTTCGCATTATTATTTTTTGAAGAGCATCGCGATTCCCGCGGAATCTTTGGCGCATTGGGATGGTTTCCTGCAGCGCGGAAAAATATGGGGATTTGAGGCGTCGGACGCGCACGGCGGATTTCGTATTGGGTCGTGGTTGGAGATGAAAGTGCCGTCTTATGCGGATACGTTCTCGTTCGTGGGCATGGGGATTTCTCGGCGCTATGAGTCCGATCCCGAGGCGGCGGTGCGCGGCGGCGATTTTTTCAATTGCATACGGGGGGCGGGCGAGCCGGAGCGATTTGAGTTTACGGCGCGAAATGGTGTGCAGGATATTCCGAGCGGCGGGGACGCGCCGGTGAATTCCAGCTTGCATGTTGTGGTGCAGGTGGCGAATCAGGCAGTGCGCGTGGTTTTGAAGAAGGATGGAGTGGCAATGCGCGAAGTTGTTGGGGAGCATTTGGATTTGGAGGACGCGGGGGCGGGAGTTTATCGCGTGGAGGCGTTTTTGGTGGGGCATCCGTTGTTGCGAACTGATGTGCCGTGGATTCTTTCGAATCCGATCTTTGTGGGAGTGGGCCAGGACGTGGCGCCGGCGGGACGTGTGGCTACGATTCGGGCGCAGCTGGCCCGACGGTCGGACTATTACAAGCGGTGACGAGCTGGCAGAGGACCTTTTGAAATACGTGCTGCGAGTGAGGTCTGCTATAATCCTGTACTCAAATTATGGATTTCGACCACCTGACGACCTTTCTGGAGATCTCGAAGCTGGGTAGCTTTTCGCGGGCAGGGCAGAAACTGTTTCGTTCGCAGCCTGCGGTGAGTGCGCAGATCCGGCAATTGGAGCAGGAGTACGGACAGAAGTTGTTCGATCGGGTTGGCAAGACGGTGAAATTGACGGCGGCGGGGGAAGCGTTGATTGTGTACGCCAACCGCCTGCTGAGTTTGAAGGAAGAATCGCTGCGCGCGGTGTCTGATTTGTCGAGTTCGCCGCGCGGCACGCTGCAAGTAGGAGCGAACGAAGCGACGTGCTTGTACGTGCTGCCGGATTTATTCGCGGCGTATCACCGGCAATTTCCTGGGGTGCAGATCAGCATTTACCGTAATTTCAGCCGCAAGGTGATTGAGAAAATCGAAGATGGCAGCGTGGATGTGGGGATCGTCACGCTTCCGGTGAAATCGCCGAGCCTGAAAATCCATTCGATTTTTCGCGACCGGCTGATGCTGATGGTGAGCGCGAGTAATCCGCTGGCGCGGGCGAAAGGCGTGACGCTGAGCGAGATTGCGGACCAGCCGCAGATCCTGCCCAAAACTGGTTATACGCGGCAATTATTCGACAAGCTTTTCCGGCCGTACCGCTCGAAACTGCGGGTCACCATGGAGCTTGCTAGTGTGGGTATGATCAAGCGCTTTGTGGCGGCGGGGCTGGGAGTTTCGATCATCAGCGAAAGTTTTGCCAAGGACGAAGTGCGCTCCGGCGAAGCGAAGCTGGTGCCGATCACGGACGTGCAGCTGACGCGAGAACTCGGGCTGGTTTACCGGCGCGATCGGACTCTGCCGCGGGCGGCGGCGGCATTTGTGGCGCTGTTGCGCCAGCAGAATTTCCAGGTGGATGGCGCGCACGGTTCGAGCAAGCGCTGAAGATTTAATCTTGGAGTCGCGTTGCATGGCCTGCGCGCGACCTATGCTGCAAGCCCTTCCGGAATTTCCCGCATCCAATTTCTCGTTACGCGCGTACCATATATGTGGGGAAGTGCGTACACGGAGAGCATCATGCTGGTCAAGAAAGCGCCGGATCTTACTTATAAGGATGTGACGCCCAAGAGCTTGTACATGGGGCGGCGCAATTTTCTGTTTGGCTTGGCCGCGGCTTATGGCGCGGTGGTGGGCTACAAGAAATTGACGCGATTGCTGGATGGGCCGGCGACTGGTTCGACGCCGGTGAAGCTGCTGGGCGTGGCGAAATGGCCGGGCAGCACGACGGAGACGGAAACATCGCTGGAAGATGTGACGCACTACAATAATTTCTACGAATTCGGAACCAGCAAGACCGATCCCGCCGTGAACGCCCGGAATTTCGTGACCACGCCGTGGAGTATTTCTGTCGAGGGAGAAGTAAAGAACAAGCGCAAGTTCAGCATGGATGAGATCATGAAACTTGCGCCGCTGGAGGAACGGATTTATCGGCACCGCTGCGTGGAAGGGTGGTCCATCGTGGTGCCGTGGATCGGGTACTCGTTCAGCACGCTTGTGAAATTGGCGGGGCCAACGCCCAAGGCGAAGTTCGTGGCGTTTGAAAGCTATTATGACCCGAAGCAAATGCCCGAAGGGGGCGTAGCCGGGATTGAGCTGCCTTACGTGGAAGGATTGCGGTTGGACGAGGCCATGAATTCGCTGACGCTACTGAGCGTGGGAATGTACGGCGAGACGCTGCCGAACCAGGATGGGGCGCCGGTGCGGCTGGTGATTCCCTGGAAATATGGGTTCAAGAGCATCAAGTCGCTGGTGCGGATTCGCTTCGTGCAAGAGCAGCCGCCGACTACTTGGAACATCACGAACGCGCGCGAATATGGCTTTTACTCGAATGTGAACCCCAGTGTGGACCATCCGCGCTGGTCGCAAGCCACGGAGCGGCGGCTGGGCGAATTCCGGCGGCGGCCGACCTTGATGTTTAATGGCTACGGCGATCAGGTCGCCAGCTTATACAACGGAATGGACCTGAAGAAATATTATTGAGCGTGAAGCCCGCGTGAATTCGATCCTCACAAGCAAATGGACTAAGGTCGTGGTGTTTCTGGCATGCCTGATTCCTTTCGGGCAATTGCTGTGGCGCGCGTTTCACAACGGGCTGGCGGGATTTCCGGACAACATGGATTTTGGCGCGAACCCCATCGAATTCATTACGCATGCGACGGGGGATTGGACGCTGCGTTTTCTGGTGATTACTTTGGCGATCACGCCGCTGCGGGGAATTTTGCGGCTACCGCAATTGATTCGTTTTCGGCGGATGCTGGGACTCTTCGCTTTTTTTTATGGCTGCCTGCATTTCGGCACGTGGATCGGGCTGGATAAATTTTTCGCCTGGTCGGAGATGTGGAAGGACGTGCAGAAGCGACGATTCATTACCGTGGGATTTGCCGCGTTCGTGCTGATGATTCCGCTGGCGGCGACTTCGACGCCTGGGATGATACGGCGGCTGGGAGGAAAGCGCTGGCAAATGCTGCATCGCGCGATTTATGTGAGCGCGATTCTGGGAGTGGTTCATTATTACTGGCTGGTGAAATCGGATGTGCGCAAGCCGCTGCTTTACGCGGTGATCGTGGGAATTTTGCTGGCCTACCGGTTGGGAATGTGGGTTTATGGGCGCGGGCAGAGGGTTGCTGCTGGAGGCGGCGTTCGGGCCGAGCCTTCAACTGGGGAGACGGCGTAGTGCCGAGTCGTGCGCTGGCGAGGATTTCGGTACGGTAACCCGCTTCTAATGGTGACACCGGACATGTTATAAAGCGAATCATGGATTGACCCGGCTTTGCTGAGAACCGATACTCCGAACCTGATAAATTATTGAAAATGCGGCGCTTGCCCCGAAATTTGACGCAAGGTTTGGAAACTCGCCGTGGGAAAGCGCGCTGGATTGGCCTACGAACGCGTGAATAGCAGTGATTCGTTCCGCTTGGACACTGTTCCGAAACTGCTCCGTTGGTCAGGTGAATGGGGCGCTTTAGGCGAGTAGCATTGCTGCACGCGGTGTTCTCAGGTGAAACACGCGGTGAATGGTCAGATTGGCGGCAGTTGTGTTCGAGCCCGGCGGAATCGGTCGCTCTCGTGCACTAGACGTACGGAAAATCAGCGAGGACTGCTACTTGAGAAATCCCAAGAATTTACTTTTGTGTGCTTTGCTGACGGCGATGAGCATTTCCCTATTCGCCTGTAGCGGATCGACTGGCACCAGTACGGGTGACAAACTTCCTCCTGGCGGTACGGCGCCTGCGATCACGCAGCAGCCGGCGAGCCTGACGGTGACGGCGGGCGAAGCTGCGACATTTTCGGTGATGGCGACGGGAACCGCGCCACTGAGTTATCAGTGGTTCATGAATGGCGCGGCAAGCGGGACGGATTCGAATAGTTTCTCGATCGCGAAGACCACTAGCGGACAGACTGGCGCGCACATAGATGTGACGGTGACGAACGCAGCGGGGGCAGTGACTAGCGCGATGGTGACATTGACCGTGACCGCGGCGGCTACTGCGCCGACGATCACGGAGCAGCCGGCGAGCGAAACTGTGACTGCGGGGCAAGCGGCATCATTTTCAGTAACGGCGACAGGTACTGCACCGCTGAGCTATCAGTGGTTCGTGAACGGCACCGCTAGCGGAACGAATTCGAGCACGTTTTCGATTGCGCAGACGACTACCGCGCAAAACGGCGCGCATATTGATGTGAAGGTGAGCAACGCGACCGGAAGTGTGACGAGCACGACGGTGACGTTGACCGTGAACGCGACGGCGATTGCGCCGGCGATCACGCAGCAGCCCGCGAACGTTACTGCAACTGCGGGGCAGGCGGCGGCATTTTCGGTGACGGCCACGGGAACCGCGCCTTTGACGTATCAGTGGTTCGTGAATGGCACGGCAAGCGGAACGAATTCGAATACTTTCTCGATCGCGCAGACCACTACCGGGCAGAGCGGCGCACAGATTCATGTGAAGGTGACCAATACGGCGGGGAGCGCAACGAGCAACACGGTAACTTTGACGGTGAATGCGCCTGCGCCGACGGCTCCGACGATTGCGACGCAGCCCACGAACGCGACCGTCACCGCGGGGCAATCCGCGACATTTTCGGTGACGGCAACGGGCACTGCGCCGCTGACCTATCAGTGGTCCTTGAACGGTGCCGCGGCGGGAACGAATTCAAATACCTTCACGATTTCGCAGACTACGCTGGCGCAGACGGGCGCGCAGATTTTCGTTACCGTGACCAACACTGCAGGGCATGCGACCAGCCAGACTGTGACGCTGACTGTGAATACGGCGCAGACCAGCGCTGTGAACGTCCTGACGTATCACAACGACGTGGCGCGCACGGGGCAGAACCTGAACGAAAGCACGTTGACTACGGCGAATGTGAAATCCGCGAGCTTCGGATTGGTGGGGAATTTATCGGTGGATGCGGGGGTGGATGCGGAGCCGCTGTATGTATCGAACCTCACGCTGGCCGGTGGAGTGCATAACGTTGTTTACGTTGTGACCGAGAACGATTCCGTTTACGCGTTCGATGCCGATACGTTCGCGCAGTTGTGGCACGTCTCGGTGTTGGGCGCGAACGAAACCGCGAGCGATAACCGCGGATGCGGGCAGGTTTCTCCGATCATCGGAATTACTGCGACGCCGGTGATTGATCTGAGCGCCGGCACGCATGGCGAGATTTTCCTGGTTGCGATGTCGCTGGACAGCGGCGGGAGCTATCACCAGCGGCTGCACGCGCTGGATTTGAGTACCGGCGCAGAAATCAGCGGCAGCCCTACAACGATACAGGCGACCTTCCCGAACAAGAATGGCACGACGACATTCGATCCCAAACAATACAAGGAACGCGCCGCGCTGCTGCTGTTGAATGGCGTGATTTACACCACTTGGGCATCGCATTGCGACGACCAGCCGTACCAAGGTTGGATCATGGGGTACAACGAAACAACGTTGCAGCAATCCAGCGTGCTGAACGTGATAGCCAACGGAATCGAGGGAGCGATATGGATGGCGGGCGATGGGCCTGCGGCGGATTCTTCGGGCAACATTTATTTTCTGGATGGAAATGGAACGTTTGACGACACCCTGAACAGCAACGGAATGCCCGAGGACGGCGATTACGGCAACGCGTTCATCAAGGTTTCGACCGCAGGCAACACTTTGAGCGTGGCGGACTATTTCACGATGTCCAACACCGACGCGGAATCGAGCGAGGACCAGGACTTGGGATCCGGCGGAGAGATGCTGCTGCCCGACGTGAAGGATACGCAGGGTAACACCTGGCACCTGGCGGTAGGCGCGGGCAAGGACGGGCACATCTATGTGGTGAATCGCGATCTGATGGGGAAATTCAATACGAGCAATGACAGCGCGATCTATCAGGAGATTGATTCGAATGGATTGAGCGGCGGTGTGTGGTCCATGCCGGCTTATTTCAACAATGTGGTGTATTACGGCGCAGTGACCGATCACTTGCGGGCATTTTCGATTGCGAACGCGAAGCTGACGACGCCTGCGAGTTCGTTGACATCGGAGAGTTTTGCATATCCGGGGACAACGCCGAGCATTTCGGCGAACGGGAATTCCGCGGGGATTGTGTGGGCGGTGGAGAATAATGGCGGGGGAGTGTTGCACGCTTACGACGCGACGAACGTGGGGACGGAGTTGTACAACAGCAATCAGGCGGCGAATAGCCGGGATCATTTTGCGGACAATAAATTTATTACGCCGATGATTGCGAATGGGAAAGTTTATGTGGGCACGCCGAACAGCGTGGCCGTATTTGGATTGCTGCAGTGATGTGGGACCTCGAAATGCGTGGCTGCAGGGGCTAAAGAGTCTGCATGCGGACGCGAAATTCATGCCCTCAGCGGCTGAAGCCGTGCCCTGACGAAATTCAGTGGTGCTCACTCACGCTCTGGAGCCCCGCCGTTCCAATTAATCATTCGTTTGGCGTTAGCCTAGGAACGAATCATTCGTCACGCGTTAAGTTCTCTACTGTTTTAGCGCTTTCTCGATTGCGGCGATTACTTCGGGCGAGTCTGGAGTGACGTCTGGCTCGAAGCGCTTGACGACGTTTCCGTTGCGATCCACCAGAAATTTCGTGAAATTCCATTTGATTTCGCCGGCTGCGGCTGGATTGGCCTGCGTGGTGAGATAGGCGTAGAGCGGAGTCTGGTCGTCGCCCTTCACAGAGACTTTCGCGTACATGGGGAAAGTGACGCTGTACTTCGTCTGGCAGAAAGTTTTGATTTCCTGATTGGTGCCGGGTTCCTGGCTGCCGAAATTATTGGCGGGGAAGCCGAGGATGACGAAGCCCTGGTCCTTAAATTTTTCGTAGGTGGATTCGAGGGCGCTGTATTGCGGAGTGAAGCCGCAGCGGCTGGCGACGTTAACTACGAGAACCACTTTGCCTTTGAAATTCGCGAGCGGGAGGGGCTTGCCGTCAATCGAAGGAAGCGTGAATTCGTAAATGCTCGAAGCTGCAAAAAGAGATGCGCTCATCAGCACGGCCACCAGTCCTATAAGGTAGGCGCGGGAAATTCCAGTTCGCGAAATCCGCATTGTTTCTCCTCAGGGTCTCCTGGTCGCTGCGCCAGGTTGCGCGTAGAAGGATACAGCAGCGGAGTTCGTGCTGCAATTCTGCCGGATTGTGATTCTACGCGGGGACGTGTGGTCGAGGAATGCCGGCAACTATTCGTCGTCGGGATGGACGCCGAGGTCATCGTTCATTTCTCCGGCTGCGAGCGGCCGGATGCACAATTGCTTTCCGTCCGGGCTGCATTGATACACCTGATAGGCCGGCAAATCTTGCGGTTGAACTTCGTACGAGCCGTCTTCCATATTTACAGCGTCATCGAAACTGGACATCGCATAGAGATTGTGCGGCGTCGTTCGCACGCGGAATTGCGCGGACGCGGGCTCGTAATTGCCATAGCTGAAGCAGCGGCCGATGCAGGCGCGGTCGGCGATGTGTTGCACCAGAACTCGCGAATCGGGGAAAGGCGGCTTCAGGGTGGCGAGGACGCGCGAGTTTCGCGGCACGGTGCGGACGAGCTGCTCGACTTGGACCTCCATGCGATTGATTGTGGCGGTGTCCTGATACAAGAACGTGAAAAATATTGCGGCGATCGCCGCGGTTGCGAGCAAGTGCCATTTTCGCGGCTGGAGGGCACCAAGCAGGCAGCAGAGCAGCGCGGCGGAAACGGAGGTGAGGCGTTCGGTCAAGAGCGCGAGCGCGGACGGCTGATATGGAAAACGAATGCCGTCGGGCAGCAAAATGACCGCCAGGCAGACGATGACGTAGAGTTGCACCGGCAGCGCGAAATCAGCCCAGCGAATTGGGCCCCAGCGCCGGCGAAAGAAATTTGCAGCCAGCGCGCACAGGATGAAAACCAGCAGCGCGAATTCCGGAATGATGTAGCGCGGGCCGAAGAGGAGCAATTGGTCCGAGCCATTGAAAAAATAGAAGGGATCGTCGCGCGCGAGCACAATATCGTGGTGCCAGAAATAATAGCGCGCAGCAAAGAGCCCGGCGCCCGCCGCAGCCACCAGCAACATCTGATAGCGCCGCGGGATCGCTTCGGCCAGCGCGACGTAAGCTGAAGCTGCGACCAGCCACGCGAAGCCGAGAGGATGGGCGAGCATCGCGAGGGGCGCGAGCGCGACGGCGATCCAGCGTTCCCAGCCGCAGCCGCGCCAGAAAATTGCGATGGCAAAAAACGCGAGACCCAGCGAAATATAGAAATTCAAGAAGCCCATCGCGAAGGAATAGCCGTAACTGAACATGGCGATCACGGGACAGAGCAACCATGGTGCGCGCCTGGTGGCGGCGCAGACGAAGGCGAATACGCCCCAGAAGAAAATCAGCACGGCTAGCGACACGGCGATTTTTTCGGCGGTGTGGAACGAGACGAAATGGCCGAGCGCGCCGAGGAGGAGATCGAAGAGCGCATTGTTCCAGCGCGGCGCGAGCCAGAGGCCGGGCGCGTATCCGTGGCGGATTAGTTGCGCGAGCCAGGCGTTGTAAAGATGGCTGCCGAGGTCGCCGGCGGCAATGTTGCGATGCCAGAAAACGGGCGTTAGGACCGCAGCGGTAATCGTCAGCAGCCGCAGCGCGTGCTGCCGTACGAATGCAACGGACTGCGCTAGGATGGGTGCGCGAGACTCCGTTTGCGGAATGCTTTCCACGATTTCGTTTTCTCGACGGCTGGCTGGGTTTGCGTGGTTGTGCTGCGTCAAGAAGGGCGCCTCGGTGGGTGCGAAAGTTTGCGCGGCATCGCTGCAAACATATCACGAGTTGAGTTTGCTGCTGCGGCCCATCGCAGCGAGTGAGACCGCTGCTTTACCGCCTGAAGCGTCGCGTCGCTGCGTTGATTTGCCGCGCTACATCAAAGTCGCCGAAGCCTAGCGAGTAGTGATATAAGGATGCCGAGCGATGGCGGGAGGGCTGCGATGAGCGATCCTAATATTTCGGATATTGCGAGGAAGGCGGTGGGCTGGTCTATTTTTGTGAGCGTGATGATGATTGTGGCTGGAATACTGGCGATCGCGTTGCCGTACGAGGCCGGCCTGGCCGCGAATATTTTCGTGGCCTGGATGCTGATATTCGCGGCGGTGGCCCATTTCGTTTTTGCGTGGTACACGCGGCGCACGGGGAGCGTGCTGCTGAAAGTTCTGCTGGGGATTCTGTATTTGTGCGTGGCAATTTATCTGCTGGATCATCCGGCGCGCGGACTGGCCACTTTGACGCTGGCGTTGGCGTTTTATTTATTGATCGAGGGCGTTTTCGAGATTGTGCTGTTTTTTCAGCACCGTCCGGCCGCGGGCTCGGGCTGGTTCCTGATGGATGGCATCGTAACGCTGGTGCTGGGTGGAATGATTTGGGCGACATGGCCTTCGAGCGTGGAGTGGGTGCTGGGCACTTTGGTGGGAATCAGCATTTTCTTTAGTGGCGTGACGCGGTTGATGATTTCGCTGGCGGCGCGGCGGGTGGTGACGAAGACTGCTTAGGGGCGGCCTTAGGTCCGCCGTCAATCGGTAGCACACGAGCGATCTGTAACACGCCACTGATCCATGCCGTAACACCGATAGCGCGCTGAAGTGCGCCGCTACAACTGCTTTACCCAAACCCCAACTCCGTGCGTGAATTTTCAGTTGCTAGATCCAGGAAAAATTACGCTTCTTGATCGTCTTTCTTTGGCGCGTAGGGGTACTTCGGTGGCTTCTGCATGTGGGAAGTGCGATAGGCCTCGAGCTCGTCGTCGGTCAGACTGAAGTGCGTCTTGACGGGGTGATTTTCCGTCGCGGCTAGTTCCAGGTGCAGACGGTGGGAGCAGATGTCCGGCGCATCCTGAAAACGGACGCGGCGCGTGTTGAAAGCTTCATTCGGAATGGTCAGGGTGAATTCGCGCGGTTCGGTCGCGGTTTCGCGAACGGTGAAAGTATATTCACGGCCCTGGGGCTTGGCCTCGAAACCGACGAACTGCACGATGACGCTGTTGTTGTTGCTCATTTTCCGACGGCTGCCACGGCCAACGGCGCAACGACTTTTTTGACGCGCTTGGCGCGCTTGCGCTTTGGCGGAGTGCCCTCGGCAATTTCGACCACCATGATGCTGGTGACGAACTTCTTCATGCCATGCAGATCGAAGTCAATCGAAGTGCGGTCGTTGTCGGATTCGGTGATTACGCCCAGACCGTATTGGAAGTGCTTGATGTACTGCCCTTCGGGAAGTGCTTTCAACGGGGCTCCTAAGACCGATGCTGCGTGTGCGAAAAAAAAGGGCGAACCGGCGGAAGCCGGCTCGCCCCTCTTCGACTAGAGGCTGGTAACGTTCGCTGCCTGCAGACCCTTCGGTCCACGGGTAACTTCGAACTCAACCGCTTGCCCTTCGTTCAGCGACTTATAACCTTCCGCCTGAATGGCCGAAAAGTGGACGAAAACGTCCTCGCCGGACTGGCGCTGGATGAATCCGAAGCCCTTGCTGGCATTGAACCACTTTACTGTTCCTTGTTCTCTCACTGATTTACTTCCTTCTTTTTAAGCTATTTGTTTGCTTCTCGACCGCCTCCAGCCGTAAAGCGAAAGAGGCTGCAAGTGTGAACTTGCAGCCCCTTCAATCGAATCTAAAGGTGTTACAAGAGCAACAAACGCAGCACAAACATAGCATGGTTTGGCGCTACTCCCTAACGAATTCGTAGCGCGGCGGCAGGTCGGGGCTGCGCAAAATCAACATCCGATTGTTGCAGGGGACGAACGGGGAGTATGATGGGCACCTTCCAGTCGGCCCTTCGGTTCGCCGCACGCCAACCCGTGGCCCCGGCGCTTTGCGGAAAGCTTTTTTGGAGGTTCGCCATGAAGAAAAAGCCTCTCATGATTATCGGCGGGATCGTGGTGGTGTTGTTCCTGATCGTTTTGGCCTTGCCACTTTTCATCAACGCAAACCAGTTCAAGCCCACGCTGCAAACTCAGCTGGGCAGCGCGCTGGGACGTTCGGTGGGGATCGGCGATATCAGCCTTTCGATTCTCTCTGGCGGCGTGACGGTTTCGGATGTTTCCATCGGAGACGACCCGACGTTCAGCAAGTCTCCGTTCTTGACGGCGAAGTCCGTGAGCGTCGGAGTCGAGCTGCTGCCGCTGATTTTTTCAAAGAAGCTCGAGGTGCGTTCGCTGACGGTGAAGGATCCGGAAGTGAATCTGGTTCGCGCGGCGAACGGAACGTGGAATTATTCAAGTTTGGGTGGAAGCGCGAGTTCCGCGAAGAGCGCCGCGAACAATCCAACTCCGAATCCGGCGCCGAGCTCAGGCGGGGCAGCCGGCGCTGGGGCGTTCAGCGTGGGCGCAATCAGCATAGAGAACGGGAAGATTATCGTGAGCACCGCGGGATCCGGCGCCAAGCCGAGCATCTATCAGAACGTCAGCCTGGAAGCGTCGGATCTTTCCTACACTTCACAATTTCCATTCAAGTTGACGGCCACCGGCCCGGGAAACGCCGCGCTAAAAGTTTCAGGCAAAGCCGGGCCGATGAATTCCGCGGACACTTCGTTGACGCCGCTGGACGCCACGGTGGAAGTGGAACACCTGGACCTAGCCACTACCGGATTTATTGATGCGTCGTCTGGAATTGCGGGAGTGATGGACTTCAAGGGCGAGCTGAGTTCCGACGGCAAACAGATGAGCGCCAAAGGCACGGTGAAGGCGAACAAGTTGAAGTTGTCCGCGGCGGGCGCGGCTTCGTCTGTGCCATTGAATATTGATTACGCAACTACCTACGACCTGAAAAGCCAATCGGGAAATTTGAACCAGGGAGACATTCACATCGGCAGTGCGCTGGCGCGCTTGAACGGGGCATTCAACGCCGCCGCGGAGCCAGCAAAGTTAGATATGCGGCTGAACGGGCAGGCGATGCCCGTGGGCGATCTGGAAGGTTTTCTGCCGGCGGTGGGAGTGGTGGTGCCCGCGGGATCGAAGCTGCAGGGTGGGGCGCTTACCATGAATCTGACCGTGAGCGGGCCGGCGGACAAGTTGGTGATTTCCGGGCCGATCAATTTGTCTGGTGCGAAGTTGGCGGGATTCAGCTTGAAATCGAAGCTGGGGGCGCTGGGGTCTATTCCCGGACTCGGCGGCGGGGGCGGTGGCGGCGGTGGATCGGACACGGAAATTCAGACGCTGAGCGCGAGCGTGCGCAACGATCCGTCGGGAACGAAGATTGATAATTTGAATTTGGTGATGCCGTCGCTCGGCACCGTTACGGGAAGTGGCACGGTCAGCGCGGCGGGGCAGCTCAATTTCAAACTCTTGGCGAACTTGGCGGGTGCCGGGGGCGCGCTTACCAGCATGGCAGGCGCGGCTGCTGGTGGAGTTACCGGCGCGCTTTCGTCGTTGACTGGTGGCGGCGGAGGGAGCAAGAGCGGGAACAACGGAATTCCATTTATCGTGCAGGGGACTACGTCGAACCCAGTGGTGCTTCCCGATGTGGGCGGAATGGCCAAGAATGCGCTCAAGGGTACCGTGCCCGGGGGCCAGGGCAGTCCGGCGAATGCGGCGACGGGATTAGTTGGCGGACTGCTGGGGAAGAAGAAGGCACCGCAGTAACGGGAGCGCGTTGCGCATGGATGGATGATGGCGCTTGCGGTCGAGGTGTGCAGGCGAACTACCGCGGGGAACTGCTGCCGTTCATTGCGGCGGATTTCTTGGGCCAGTGCTCGACAACGTGGCTTCGGCGTCAATGAAAAGAGTGCGCAGCGCGCGCACTACGAAGCGAATCAGGATCGTGATCACGCCGAGTGCCACCACTACAATCACGGTAGCTATGTATGGGTGACGCGTGACGATCCACATCAGAAAAATCACCAGCGCGTCTTCGGCTGTGCTTAACGCGAAATTCGAGAATGGCTCGGGCGAATGTACGATCGCTGCGCGCGCGGCCGTCTTGCCGCCATGGGCAGCCAGAGCAATCAGGCCGCCCGCGAAGGTGGCGGCGATTTGTTCCAACTGAGGCAGTTGCGACGTTGCAGCATATGCCAGATAGGCCGCGACTGGAACGCGCACGAAGGTGTGCGCGGCGTTCCAGAGGAGATCGAAAACCGGAATTTTATCCCCGATGAATTCCAGGAGAAACAATGCGCCGCAGATCGCGATGATTTTCCAATCTTGCAGCGTGTGCAGAGCGGGTGGCAGCGCGAGTACGTTGAAGCGGGCTAGCAGGCCGAGCATTCCGACGGTGGCGTACACGTTCAGGCCGGCGGAGAAACTGACGACTACCAGGATCGCGGTTAGCTCGCTGCCGGTGGGTATTAGCGCGGATAGAGTCGCCAGGATCATGGATGGGAGAAACGTGCCGCGCGGCGGGCATCGCAACGTTCGCCGCGCGGTGGTTTCTGTTCAGTTCGCGGGCATCCAGCGCTTGCGCGCCTGACTACTTGGGTGTCGGTTGCTTGGCGATCACCAGATTGCTGATCTTGTCGTAGGTGGCTTTGGGGATGATCTTTTTGCGCAGCAGTTCGGTCTTCGCGCGGTATGGACGGCCGTCAATGATTTTCTGCGCGTAGGCCTCGCCGATTCCCGGCAGGGCATCAAGTTGTTCCTTGGTGGCTGAATTCAAATCCACCAAACTGCCGGCGGCGGGGGCCGCGGCCGCGGATTGCGCCGCAGCGGTATGGCTGTGCGGCAACACCGGGATGGAAAGAACGAACAGCAGCGATGCCGCAAGCAGCAAAAATGAAAAACCCAGTCTTCGCTTCATGAACGTGCTCCTTTTCGGATCAAGAGGCCGACAAATCCGATGCGCGGTTTGGACGCCGGCAGCCCGCCACGCGGAAACGCTTGCTGCCGCATACAATAACACCGCGGCCATTTTGATTCTACGGTTGGCTCGGGTCCGCCACTGCGCCGTGCCAATTTGCGCCCATTGGCCCGATGGGATGAAACGCTGCAGGCTCGCCCGGCGCGCGATGTCACCTCTCTACATATTGACTAAACAATCCCCGCTGCCTGAATTTTTGGTTACAATAGCGCCCGCTGCGGGGTGGTGATGCTTGTCGGACCGGGTCAGTAGGGCGAGTGGAGCAGGCGGAGCATTCTCAAAATTCTCAGCAGAAAGCCAAAGGCAGCGGCGGGGCCTGCTGATCGTGGTGTGCGCGGTGGTCCTGAGCGCGGCGCTGCTGCCCCTGCTAGCGCAGCAGATTTCCGCGCGCCGATCGCGTGCTGCGGCTGAGCCGGGATCGGTTGAGTTGGTGCGCAAGCGCGCGGAGTGGTTTTTTCGGCAGCGCGCATCTGTGAACGGCCACATTCCGAACGGGCTCTTGCTGCAGGCCTTCGCGCGAAACCGGAAAATGGTCAGCGGCAGTGGGACTTTCGTCGAACATCTCGCCGCACTTAAGCCTGCTATCTCTCCTTCACTGCAATCTTGGACGCCGCTGGGCCCGCAGCCTACGGCGAACACTGAGTTCTACGGAAATGTTTCCGGCCGTGTGACGGCGCTTGCCGTGGATACCTGTGATCCGACGGGCAACACGGTGTACGCCGGTGGCGCGGACGGCGGCGTCTGGGTGAGCTTCAACGCATTGAGTGGTAATCCCGTCACGTGGCAGCCGCTGACGGATAATGAGCCGTCGCTTTCCACCGGCGCGATCGCGTTGGTTTCGAAGCCGTGCCAAATGTTCAATGGCCACGCGCAGAGCAATTTGATTCTGGTGGGCACGGGCGAATCGAATTATGCGCACGACAGCTTGTACGGCGCGGGAGTGCTGCGCTCGTCCGACGGTGGCCAAACCTGGACGCAGGATTCCACTTTCACGAGCAGCGCGTCGCAGGGCCCGGGTGCGAGTGGTCCTTATATTGCGGCGCTGGCCGTGCAACCGAAGCAGACGAATCCGGTGGTGCTGGCTGCGGTGCAGGGAACGGACTTCGCAGCGGGCGGAGTACTGGCGTCGGGCGTGTGGCGTTCGACGGATGGCGGAGATACTTGGAGCCGCGTGCAGCCGGGCGGTGGGGCGAGCGGTCCACCATTTAATCCTGCGACGGATGTGCGTTTTGATCCCAGTGATTCGTCGGGACTGACGGCTTATGCGGCGCTGGGCGATCCAAACGGCGACACGGACACGAAGGCGGCGTGTGCTAGCGCGCCTTGCAACGGCGTCTATGTTTCGCAGGACGCTGGGATTACTTGGAATCGGGTGGCGGGCCTCGACAGCTCTTCCACTCCGTCGCTGTACGGCAGTATTTCGTTCGCGATTGCTCCGGGCAGCTCGCCGGCGACATCCATACTGTATGTCGCGATTGCCGATGCCAGCACGAATTCCGATAATCTTCTCGGCGTTTTTTCTGGCTCAGGAATTCAGCCCAACGGTTCCGGTTCGGCGTTCAACACGATCTTTCCCAATGTTTCGAATCTGCCGGATTTCTGCGCGCCGCAGTGTTTTTACGACATGAAGCTTGCGGTGGCGCCGGGCACTGCCGGGCAAACGATTTTTGCCGGCGGTTCGGCGCAACCGTTCAACGGTCAAGTCGTAATCGGGCATTCTTCGGTATATCGCTCGCTCGACGGCGGAAATACGTGGGGCGATGTGAGCGCGGATGGCAGCGGCAACGAGACTTTGATTCATGTGGATGCTCACGCGCTGAATTTCGCGGTGGGATCGGGCGGACAGGTGCTGGCGATGTTTGTGGGCAACGATGGCGGGATGTGGGCTTCGCAAGATGTATTCAGTGCCACGACGGCGCCGGGCGCACAGGTGTGGGCCGACCTGAATACGAATACGGGCAGCGCCGACACGTCGCTGAATCTGACGCAGTTTTATCCGGGGATTTCGATTCATCCGGCGACCGATCAGATTATTTACGGCGGAACTTCAGGAAACGATGTGCAGCAATTCAGCGGCTCGCTGATCGGGAGCGGGACCGAGGCTTGCCCTTACGATGGCGGCTACGCGGCGATTGATCCACAGACGCCGAGCACGATCTATGCAGCGTGCAGTTATCTAGGAGGGCCCGGCACGTTGAACAAGAATATTCTGAATGGCGTTCCGGGCGCGGATGGCGTCAATTGGGTGGCGATCGACAACAGCGGAATTAATTTTACGGACAACGCCGATTTCATACCGCCGCTGGTGCTGGATAGGAAGAGCAGCCAGAATTTATATTTCGGGACGTTTCGCTTGTACCAGACGATGAACGGCGGGATGAGCTGGGCCGCGATTAGTTCGGACCTGACGAGCGATGGCACCCAGAACTTCGTCACGACAATTAGCGTGGCGCCGAGCGCTTCGAACGCGATTTTCGTTGGAACTTCCGATGGGCGGATCTGGCAGTCTGCGCAAGCGCTCAGTAGCGCGACGGATATTCACATGGTGAACCAGAGCAATCAGCCGGGGCGCAGCGTCACGGCGATCGCGGTGGATTCGGCCAATCCGATGACGGCGTTTGCGGCGTTTTCCGGTTTCTCATGCCCTGGAGTAAATGGGTGCGACGGGCTGGGGCACGTTTTTTTTACGAATAATTCCGGGGCTTCCTGGCTGCAGGTGGATGGCAACTTGCCGGACGTTCCGGTGAACGACATCGTGATTGATCCCATGGATGCGACGGATAACACGATTTACATCGCCACGGATTCCGGGGTTTACGCAAGTCGGAACGCGACCGCCGGGGGCGCAACAGTCTGGAGCGTGCTGCAAACGGGTTTGCCGAATTCGCAAGTGCTGGCGCTGCGGCTGCGCAATACGTCGCGAACGCTGGTGGCGGGGACGCACGGGCGCGGTTTGTGGAGTTTGTCGCTGCCGAATCTGCCGGGTTACGCGCTGACGGAGCTGAGCCCAGTTTCGGCCATCGCCGGTTCGGGATCTTTTCAGCTGACGGCTACTGGCAATGGGTTCACGGCGCAGTCCGTGATTAATTTCGATGGAGCCGCGCTGCCCACTACTTTCGTTGGTGCGACGAGCTTGACGGCAACGGCGCCGGCGAGCGCGGTGAACTGCGGTGGCTCGGTGCCAGTGACGGTTTCTGATCCTACGCTGGGCTCGACGAATACGCTGACATTCAGTTCGGTGGGCGCAGGCTGCGATTTTTCTTTTGGCGCGACGGTTCCGGCGAGCAGCACGGTCAGCGCCGGTGGGACGGCGACCTACCAGCTAGTGTTGAACGCCGTGGGAAACGCCGGCGGCAGCGTACAGCTTTCGTGCAGTAGTCCGCCCGCGGGGTTCAGTTGCAATTTTGCGCCGAATCCGGCGACGACTGCCGCGGCTGTGAGCAACGTGGCGCTGACGGTTTCCGTGCCAGCGACGGCGGGCTTGCCCCTGGCGCGCTTTTCGCGTCCACGAATGCTAAACGGCGCAGCGGCGCAAGTTGTAAGCGCTGCGATGCTGACGATTATTATTTCTTTCTTTGGGCTGAAGAGCATGCATCGCTCGCGGGTGCGAATGGCTTTTGCGTGCGTATGGGTGATCGTGCTGCTGGGTCTGATGGCGGCTTGCGGCGGCAGTGGAAGTGGCGGCGGCGGTGGCACGGTCCCGCAGACATTTGAAGTCACGATTCAAGGCGTGGCAGGGAACTTCCAGCATTCAACTACGGTGCAACTCGTGGTAGATTAGCCTCGTCAGCCCCCAGCCGGGCCGGTGCCTCGGCCGCAGCCACTTTTCGATCGGGAGGAGTCCCGTCATGACTTGCCCGCAATGCAACCAGCGTATCCCTGCAAGAGTGCTTTGGACGCCCGCGGGGCTTTCGGGCGTGGTGTGCCCGCATTGCCAAGCGGCGCTTGCCCCGAAGCCGATTTCCGCGATTCTGGTTTTTGCGGTTTCCTTCGGCCTGGGGGATCTGGCGCTGATGTTGTTGCGGCACAAGGGCGCGGAATTCTGGCAAGCGTGCGCGGGATTTTTCCTGGTGTTTGCGGTGGTGTTCGCGCTGGCGGCGCCGCTGTTTCTGCGCATGCGTTTGAAGGATCATCATGACCCGCATCTGAGCGGCCACCGCGCCTGAGTATGACTAAGATCGCTGGCGTAAGCTAGAGCGCGAATTTTTAGAGCATTTGGCGCAGAACGTACTGCAGAATCCCACCATGCTGGTAGTAAGAAACTTCGAACGGCGTATCAATCCGCGCTAAAACGTCGAAGTGAGTTTCCTTACCGTGCTCGTGGCGCGCGGTGACTTTCATTTTCTTGCGCGGCTCGAAATTGCCCTCCAGCCCTTCGATTGCGAAGATTTCCAGACCCGTCAGGCCCAGCGATGCGAGGGTTTCTCCCGGCAGAAATTCCAGCGGCAATACGCCCATGCCTACCAGGTTGCTGCGATGAATGCGTTCAAAGCTTTCCGCCAGCACGGCGCGGACGCCGAGGAGAATGGTGCCCTTGGCGGCCCAATCGCGCGATGAGCCGGAGCCATATTCTTTTCCGGCGAAAATAATCAGCGGCACGTGCTCATCGCGATATTTCATGGCGGCGTCGTAGATGGACATTTTCTCGCTGCCGGGCTGATGAATCGTCCAACCGCCTTCGGTGCCGGGCGCGAGCAAATTGCGCAGGCGAATATTGGCGAAGGTGCCGCGCATCATCACTTCGTGATTGCCGCGGCGCGCGCCGTAGGAATTGAAATCCTTGGGCTGGACGCCGTGCGCGATCAGATATTTTCCGGCGGGCGTGTCGGCAGGAATGGAGCCGGCGGGGGAGATGTGATCGGTGGTGACGCTATCGCCCAGCACGGCGAGCGCGCGCAGGCCGTGCAGATCCTGGAGCGCGGTGGGCTTGAGCGGCATATTTTCGAAATACGGCGGATGCTTGATGTAGGTGGATTTATCGTCCCAGGCGTAGAGATCGCCCTCGGGAATGGGCAGCGCGCGCCAGTGCTCGTCGCCGGTGAAGACGTCGGCATATTCTTTGCGGAACATTTCGCTGGTTACGGAGGAGCGCATGGTTTTTTCCACTTCGTCGGGCGTCGGCCAAATATCGCGGAGGTAAACGGGCTTGCCGGCTTTGTCGTTGCCCAGCGATTCGTTGACGATGTCGAAATCCATACGTCCGGCAAGCGCGTAGGCGACGACCAGCGGCGGCGAGGCCAGATAATTTGCGCGGCAGAGCGGGTTGATGCGGCCTTCGAAGTTTCGATTGCCGCTGAGAACCGAAACGGCAACGAGGTTATGGTCCTTGATCGCTTTTCCGATGGCGTCCGGCAGCGGTCCGCTATTGCCGATGCAGGTGGTGCAGCCGTAGCCGACGAGGTTGAAGCGCAGCGCATTGAGCGAGGGCCACAGGCCGGCCTTCTCGATGTAGTCGGTGACGACTTTCGAGCCGGGCGCGAAACTGGTTTTTACCCAGGGCTTGGTTTTCAGGCCGCGCTCGACTGCTTTTTTCGCGAGGAGGCCGGCGCCCAGCATCAGCGAAGGATTCGAAGTGTTCGTGCAGCTGGTGATCGCCGCGATGACGACCGAGCCATCCGCGAGATCGAATTTGTCGCCATTATTTTGCACGCTGACGTGTTTCGGCTCCGCGGTCAACGTCTTTTCGAACGATGCTTTGGCTTGCGTCAGCGGAACGCTATCTTGCGGACGCTTGGGTCCGGCCATCGTGGGCACCACGCTGGCGAGGTCGAGCTCGAGCCGGTCGGAGAAGATTGGATCGGGCGTT
>Ga0209008_1000178_pt1 | contig 29253 bp, 25 predicted proteins | sample JacPin_JW_Ref_O3_FD_187963 | JGI IMG/M metagenome (GOLD analysis project Ga0209008, IMG submission 187963) | Forest soil microbial communities from Algoma, Ontario, Canada - Jack Pine, Ontario site 1_JW_Ref_O3 (SPAdes) (version 2) | ecosystem: Environmental > Terrestrial > Soil > Boreal... | reverse complement strand
CCAATAGCGGCGCCGATCCCCCATATCCCAGGTTCTTGCCCGTCGAGATCGTCCACAGCGGAATCTTGTACCGATTGGCGATCCTGACGACCGCCTGCACCTGCTCGACCCCATCCGGGGCTACGGCAGCCGAAGGAATCGGTTCTTCTTGTTCGTGCCAGAAAGGAGAATACGAATCGCGATAAAGATCTACGTCCTCATCGGAGGTGAAGACCCACTGTTTGCCGATCGCTTCCTGAAACTGCGTGATAGCCTCGGTGAAATCGCCGGGGCTCACGCCGGGGGGAATTCTCATTCCATGCTCCTGCTTGCTGGCCACCGATGAAACAGGTTTTCCTGATGCTACGGCTTGTTGTTCCGGGTCAGATACGCCGCAATGGCATCCAAGTCAGCGTCACTGATTTCCGTCTTCCGGAATATGGGCATGATGGAAATTCCATTCCGTACGTATGTCTTGATCAGCGCCTGCGTCAGATCCGTGCGCTTGTCGAGCAGCGCCGGCACCGCTCCCTTATACTTTGCCTGCAGCGCCAGCGTGCCAGGCTTCCCCACTCCCTCGCCGTGGCACATCGAGCAGTAGTTCGTATACTGCACGTATCCTCGCGGTTCACCCTGACTCGGCGTCGTCGACGTTGTCCACGACGAAGATCTCGATACCTCCTGGGCGGGCAGCGCCTTCGCCGCCAGGACCAACCCGAGCGCGACAGCCAGATAGGCTCCCAGCTTTTTCATGATTTGGCCTCCCGGACGTGCTTCGGCCAGATACCGTACCGGCCCGCGGAAAGAATCCCGTTGGGATCGATCGCATCCTTGACCGTTTCGTGAAAGTGCAATAGCGCGTGATTGTTGAACGAGTAGGTGTTCATGATTGCATCCTGGAAGACCGGCGCCGTGCGATATTCTCCCCAGCCGTGATCGGCGGCGACTTGAATCAGCTTCCTGAACGCAGCACGATTTTTCTTGTTCGTTTCGATATCGCGCACAACGGGAAACGCAAAAATGAATATGAAAGCTCGCTCCCAATACGTGGAAGGAAGATTGAAGTTGAGGAAAGGCAGGCCAAGTTCCTTGGCCGCCTGTGCAAAAACGCGATTCGCCTCGAAGATCGCTTCGCCCGTCCTCGGAATGATCGGTGAGAACCACATGTGTCCGTTGCTGGGTTCCGGGTTCATCGCCGACCGCGCTCCGATGGAGAACATCGCCAGGCTCGGTATTCCGAACTGCGGCTTATGGACCTTCTCGCGCTGTTCGGGGGTCAATGGGAGCTTGTAGGATTCGCCCGCTTCGAACTTTGCGCCGGGAATGGCCGAAAATTTCTCCTGAGCAAATGCCCAATTCGCGGCGTTGGCTTTGGCAGCGCCGTAAAAGCTCAGCTTGCAACTCCAGTAACCGATACCTTTCCTCTGGGCGTAGTCGTCCAGTTCCGGCGACATATTGCCTCCGGCCTTGGCGATCAGGGCCGTGAGCTCGGCGTCCTGTGGCCGGTCAAATGGTGTCGAGCCCTGGTCGAACCGCGCCGCGAATTCCGAGAGCATCGGTATGCCCAGCAGCGGACTTGCGAGGTCCGGCATTCCGTTGGTGACGCGTGTGTTTTCCAGGTAATTCAGAATGTTCACCAGGGGAATCAGGTCATCGTGTCGCGGCACCGTCACGGTACCTGAAAGGTAGGAATCCGGCTCCGGCATCAGCCAGAATCCCATTTTCGTGACGACCCCGAAGTTCGACTGCGAGAACATTCCATCAATCCACGGGCCAAATCCGGACTTGTACTCTTGCCAGGTCTGGGCCCCCGGCAGCGCGCCCATCCCGGTGCGCATCACTTCACCGTCTGGAAGCACGACCTCCATTCCGCAGTGGGAATCGAAATGGTTGCGATACTGGGGCATCAGATATCCCCCGCCGCGATCCAGGGAATTGCCAATCGGGCTGCCCCAGCCGGGATCAGGAACGTCGACCCAGAGCTTGAGCCCCTTCTCCTGAATATAGCGGTACAGATCAAAGTAGCTGACACCAGGCTCAACCAGTGCGTAGGCGTTGCGCTCGTTGACTTCAAGAATTCGATTCATCCGCTTTAGGTCAAGAACCACGCTGCCAGAAAGCACAGGAGCCGATCCACCGTATCCCAGATTCTTTCCGGTGGAGACCGGATAGATCGGAATTTTGTATCGGTTCGCGATCCGGACCACTTTTTGTACCTCTTCCACGCCATCCGGCGCGACTGCGGCAGAGGCCACAATCTCGTCAGGCTCTCCCATGAGCGGCGAGTAGGCGTCGCGATACAGAGCGACATCTTCGTTGCTCGTGAAAACCCATTCCTTGCCGATGGCTTCTTCAAACCGCCGGATTGCTTCGGCAAAGTCGGCCGCACTCACACCAGGGGGTACCCTCATTGCCTGCTCCTCGTTGCCAAAAAACTCAATCGGGTGGCGCCGTTGGCCGTATGACCCAGAATCGATGTCACGGCTTGTTGTTTCTTGTCAAATACGCGACGATGGCGTCCAAATCCGCGTCGCTCACTTCCGTCTTCCTGAGCATCGGCATGAACAGCACGCCGTGGCGCACAAACGTCTTGATCGCAGGCCCGGTCAAGTCGGTGCGTTCCTCCAGCACGGCCGGCTTTTGCCCCCGAGCTGCCAGCGCATCGGTGCCCGGCTTTCCCAATCCGGTACCGTGGCACGGAAAACACCACTTGTCATAGACCTTGTGACCCTTTTCAATTTGGTCCTGGTCCGGCGCGGCCAATGCCGGAACTGCCACCATCAGGTTCAGCGCCACGAAAAGTCCCAAGCTTGCGTTTTTCATGCGTTTGCCTTTCTCATGTTCTTGGGCCATATGCCGCACTTCCCGGGTGACAGAATTCCGTTCGGGTCCAGCGCGTCCTTGACCGTTTCATGAAAACGGCGGAGCGCGTGGTTGTTGAACGAATACGTGTCCATCACCGTTTCCATAAAGGCTGTGTGCGTGCGGTATTCCCCCCAGCCATGTTCGGCCGCCACCTTGATCAGGCGCTTGAAGTTTTCACGATTTTTCTTGTTCTTCTCGACATCATGCTCGATGGGAAAACCGAAGAGCACCAGAAAGCAGCGCGGATAGTTGGACGCCGGTCCGAGAAAGAACAGGGGCCCGATCGGCATGCCCATTTCCCTGTAGGCATCGTTGAAAACCTGCTGCGCTTCAAGCACCGCTTCGCCCGTCATCGGCACAATCGGCGAAAACCAGACGTGCCCTTCGCTGCGCCCCCCTCCAACCCCGAATACGGAAAGGCTCGGTATGCCGACCGCCACCGAGTTCTGGAATTGCGGCAAGTCGTTGGGATCGACCGGGAAACGATGCATCGCTCCCTCTTTGAACGTGACCCCTTCGATTCCGGAGAATTTTTCCTTTGCGTACTCCCATTGCGCAGTCACCACTTTGGCGGGTCCGTAGAAAGGCAGCTCAATACTCCAATATCCCAAGTTCTTCTCTTGCAGGTAGTGCTCCATTTCCTGCGTCGAGGGGCCACCCGGCTTTGCGCGCAGCGCCGTAAGCTCCGCATCCGGGCGCAAAAAAGACAGCGGGCTGGCCACGCTTGTGGTGCCAAGAACGATGCTGGAATTCATGAGGTAGGCCAAACCCGCCACGAGCGGAACTAGGTCGTCGCGTTTCGGAACCGATACGGTGCCAGTCAAATAGGCTTCGGGCTCCGGGAACAGCCAGAATCCCATCTTCGTGACCACGCCCAAACTCGATTGCGAGAACATGCCGTTGACGTAAGGGCCAAAGCCATACCGGTATTGTTGCCAGGTCTTCGAGTTGGGAAGTGCGCCCATGCCCGTGCGCATCACCTCGCCGTTCGGCAGGACGACTTCCATCCCGCAATGCGCGTCGAAATGGTCGCGCATGGGCGTGCGTCCGCCGCCTCGATCGACTGCATTGCCAATCAAGCTGCCCCAGCCAGGATCAGCGGGATCGATCCATACCTTGAGTTTGTGATCCTGAATGTAGCGATAGAGGTCGAAATAACTGACTCCCGGCTCGACCAGCGCGTAGTGATTCTTGTCGTTTACTTCCAGAACCCGGTTCATCCGCTTCAGGTCCAGCACCACACTCCCGCCCAATAGCGGCGCCGATCCCCCGTATCCCAGGTTCTTGCCCGTCGAGATCGTCCACAGCGGAATCTTGTACCGATTGGCGATCCTGACGACCGCCTGCACCTGCTCGACCCCATCCGGCGCTACGGCAGCCGAAGGAATCGGTTCTTCTTGTTCGTGCCAGAAAGGAGAATACGAATCGCGATAAAGATCTACGTCCTCATCGGAGGTGAAGACCCACTCTGGGCCGACGGCATCCTGAAGTTGCTTGACTGCTTCGGAAAAGTCCGCGCTGCTCACGCCCGGGGGAAGCCGCATCACACACTCCTCGCCAATTTACGAGCGCGAAAATTTTCGCGCGGCGCCGACCGGCGCAATCACCCAGGAAACCAGGTGCTCGGGATCCTCCGGCTGCCTCGCTGTCGGTGTGACCACGGTCATCTTGGAAGCCTGGGCCCGGTTTGCCGGGCAGCGCGTGAGCAAAGTCGCCATCCGGCTGCTCCAGTTGGCTCCGCTCGAGCTTAGGTCCACCGCCTCGCGCAACATTTCTTCCGAACCGGTCAACTCGTGCTCCATGTAGCCGTCGGGCCGGTACGTATGATCGGCTCGATACACCACGCGCATCCCGTGGTCCCAGGCCAGCCTCTCAAGACAAAACAGCGGTCCGTGTTCGGTCAGACCCGCAATCCCGATTGGCTCTCTCTTCCAGCGGGCATCCAGATCGTGAAACCACAGATCGGTGATATCCCCCTTGATTCCGTAGATGGGAGCACCCAGCCTCCTCAGTTCGCCGGCAAACGCGAGGCTCGACAGAAACCTCTGGTCGAATATGACCTTGTACAGCGGCGTCGGCACGGATTGGTTCGCAGGGCCTGAAACTGCCGGCGTCAGTCCGGTTCGCGCAGAAATCGGCAGCGCCAGAGCTGCAACACCAATCTGAAGAAATTCTCTTCGGCTCGCCATGGGATGATCTCCTCCTAATCGAGAGCGCTGCAATGAGGGGCAAGTTTGCACGCAGGCAACAAAGTGTCAAGGAAAATATGGGCGCAGGAAAGTTACGTTCAGATCGTCCGGGAGCGCGGTTGGAGCCCCCCCAACTGCCGTCCATCTGCGATGGAGTGTGGGTTCCCGAGTCTCAAATTCGCGCTATAGTGGCGGCGGTGGACCGCGCACAACTTGGGGTGGTCCCGAGGCATCCGACAGACAGATCATGATGCGTACCTGGATCGGATTTTTATTGGTCCCAGCGGCAGCGTTGCTGGTGTGCGGTGGCGCATCCGCACAGGGGAACTCATCTACGGGAAAGAACAGCTCGGCAGCGAACCAACCTGGCGCCTCGCTGCCCGAGGACAAGCACGAAGGTCTGACGGTGTCGGTCAATTCGTATACGGAAGCCGATCGCGCCAAGGAGAAGTTCGGCAAAGCGAATCCCCTCGCGGTCGGAATCCTGCCGGTGGAGGTTTTTCTCCACAACGAAACCGCGCAGGCGATACGCTTCGACGTGAGCACGATCCAGCTTTCCGTACAGTTTCCGAGCGGGAAACATCAGGATGTGGATGCGGTCCCCACCAAGGAAGTGGCCGCGGCTGTGGCCCATCCCAACGGTCCGCCGGGACCTCAATCGCGCCGCTTTCCGGTCGGGATCGGATCCATGTCGGACAAGAAGACCGATAAGATGATGGAGACCTTGGGACCGCTCGCGCTCGATGCGGATATCGTTCCACCAATGGCAACGATCCACGGCTTCGTATTTTTCGATCTGAACGGCGACCTTTCGCTCGCAGCAAAGGCCAGCCTGTACGTCCCGGACGTCACGACAATCCCATCCAATAAAGCGCTGATGTTTTTCGAAGTGCCGCTGGGTAAATGACCCTTCCCGAGCCCGATCGGCCCGCCTGCTGTTTGCCTCCTGCTACCCCGGCAGGTATCATGGTTGTCTGATGGCTCAGCCCCTACGCAAACTGTGTTTCGCAATCCTTGCTGTGACCCTGATCGTCGGACCGCGGATCGCCCGCGCTACCGACGATCCTGTGACCTTTCCCGTGAGCGATGTGAAGCCCGGGCTGAAGGGCGTCGTCTACACGATTTTCGAGGGCGATCAGGTTGAAAAGGTCGATCTCGAAGTCATTGGCGTGCTTCACAACGCCGTCGGTCCGAAGCTGGATATCATTCTGGTGCGTCTACTCGGGGACAAAGTACAGCAAACAGGAGTCGTCGCGGGGATGAGCGGCAGCCCCGTCTATTTCGACGGAAAACTGGCGGGCGCGCTCTCGCTGAAACTGGGGAACTTTACGAAAGAGGCGATCGGCGGCGTGACGCCGATAGCCGACATGCGTGAAATCGAGCAAGGTCCCTCACCGGCTGCGCCTGCCAGCGCAGGGAATTCGGCGCGCGTCGTCCTGCCCGACGAATTCGCGATGCGAACTTCGGCGGGTTCCGGCCAATTCCTGGTGCCGATTGAAACTCCTCTTGTCACTTCCGGGCTCTATCCGGAAACGCTTGCGCGGTTCGGCAAGGATTTCTCTTCCTGGGGCATGACGGCGATGGCCGGCGGCAGCGCGGCGCCGTCACCTGATGATGCCAAGCTACAGCCTGGGGATATGGTGGGTATTGATCTGGTCCAGGGAGATCTTTCGATCAGCTCGGGCTGCACGGTTACGACCGTAGTAGGAAATCAGATACTCGCCTGCGGCCATCCGCTATTTGGTTTTGGCGCTGTCCAGATGCCGCTGTCCAGGGCCCATGTGATCATGACCCTGGCTTCTGCCGCTGCTTCTACCAAAATTATCAGCACCGGCGCCACAATCGGCACGCTCACGCAGGACCGCCAGACGGCAGTGATGGGTACGCTCGGCCCAGGCCCGGCAATGATTCCGCTCGACGTGTGGCTCGACACGCCTGCGGAGCAAAAGAAATATCACTTCGAGGTTATCGAGAGCCCGCAATTGACTCCCACGCTGGTGGCCACGGCGGCCTACAACGGAATCGTCGGCAGCCCCGCCTACGGAGAGGGCGCCACTCTGCAAATGAACGGCACCATCGACCTGAAGGGGCACACAGCCGTACAACTGGACGATCTGTTTGCGCCAACCGATCAGACCACGCCCGTGGCGTTCTACGTTGCGACCGAAGTCATGGCCGACTTCGCGCGAATCTATTCGAATCCGTATGAAATGCCGAAGATCGAGCGGATTGACCTGCATGTAAAGGCGCTCACCGAACACCGCTGGGCCACTATTGACAACGCGTGGGTCGAGCGTAGCGAAGTACGGCCCGGAGATTCCGTCGCGGTCAAAGTGCTGCTGCGGCCCTACCGCGGCGCGCCCTTCATCCAAGAGATTCCGGTCACCATTCCCGCGCAAACCACGCGCGGCGCGCTGCAACTTGTCGTCAGCGGCGCCGATTTTCTGAATCGCAGCGTGCAGTCGCTGGCGGCCACCTCGCAGGGGCAGCTTCCCGGGCTGGAAGAACTGATCCAGCTGACCAATCGCGAGCGCCACAATGACCGTCTGTACGCCACCCTGCTTCAATCGACTCCCACGATGCTTGTCGAGGACAAGGAAATGCCGAATGTGCCTGTCTCGGCCATCAGCGTCATCGACCAACGTCAGAATCCCGGGAACGCCAGGCTTCTGCTGCAGTCCACGGCCGGTGAATGGTCGGTCGAGATGCATCAGGTAATTGCGGGCCAACGCATGCTAACGATCACGGTGAAGTGAGCCCCCGCCCCATAAGGAGCTTTTCGTTGATATTCCGGCGAAAGAATCTTGTCTGCCTGCTGGCCGTTGGGATCCTGTTGCCGTTTTCCGCGCTCGCCGAACACACGCGCTACTGGCGCCAAACGGATTTTTCCGAGTTCCAGAAAGGCACGGCCAAGGGAGTGGCGGTACGAAGTGACGGGAAGCTTCGCCCGGCTTTGAAGTTCAGTTCCTTCGCCGACCTGAATCTCGCCTACGTGTGGGCGCTGCGTTTGAACTCGCATGGCCAACTCTTTGCGGCGGGAGGTTCGGACGCCAAGGTCCTGCGGTTCGACGATGCCGGCAAGCCCTCGACGGTTTTCGAATCGACTGAACTTGCCGCGCAAGCCATTGCGTTTGACGCCGCGGACAATCTTTACGTCGCAACCTCGCCGGACGGAAAAATCTATAAGGTGACTCCCGACGGCAGTAAAAGCGTGTTTTTCGAGCCCAAGACCAAATATATATGGGCGTTGGCTGTTGATCCGCAAGGCGCACTGTACGTGGCCACCGGAGACACTGGTGAGGTTTTTGCCGTCACGCCGGATGGAAAGGGCCAGGTCTTTTATCGGAGCCGTGAGCGCCACGCGCGATCACTCGCCTTTGATTCCAAGGGCAATCTTTTGATCGGCACAGAACCCGACGGACTCATCGTGCGCGTGGAGATCGCACGGAAGAGTCCCAAGGCGGGACCAGAGGCCGGTCCCTCGTTCGTTGTCTACGAGACGAATAAGGCAGAAGTGACTTCACTTGTCACCGACGGGGACGGAAATATCTACGCCGCGTCCGTCGGAGACAAAACACGCTCGCAGGGAGCCCCGCGGATACCGCAGCCTCTGGCGCCTCAGACCACCACCACAACCGTCACTGGGACGGGCACCATCGTCTCGCAGACGCAGGCCGGTCCGACGCAATCGGCGGTTCTTTTCCCGTTCCCCAGCGTCGCGACGGCAGGAGGCGCGGAAGTCGTTAAAATCGCGCCCGACGGATTCCCGCAGACGCTGTGGACATCGCGCGATGATCTGGTGCTCGCCATGGGACTTTCTCCGACCGGAAAGCTTCTACTCGGAACGGGCGACAACGGAACGCTCATCGAACTGGAAGGCGACGACATCTATTCCAACGTCGCAAACACCGCGTCAGAGCAAGTGACGAGCCTGGTTACTGGACCTGCCGGCAGAGTTTTTGTTGCCACCGCCAACCCCGGAAAAATCTTTTCGCTTGGCCCGGGGTCAGAGCCGAACGGAAGCTTTGAATCGGAGGCTTTCGACGCCAAGATTTTTTCCCGCTGGGGACGGCTGACATGGTGGGGAGACAATGGCGCGACGCAGGGCAAAGTGGAATTTTATGTTCGCTCCGGCAACACCTCGACTCCGGAAGACAACTGGAGCCCCTGGACAGGCCCATACAAGGGTTCCGGCGGCGAGGCGGTGACCTGCCCACCTGCCCGGTTCGTGCAGTGGAAGGCGGTTTTCCTCGAAACGGACCAAGGGCAAACGCCAAGCATTTCCTGGGTCAGCCTGGCGTACCAACCCAAGAACGTGGCGCCGGTCATTGACGACATTGTTGTGGAGGATCCCGGAATCCGCACCGCGGGATTTGCAGTACCGCCGACGGGGCCGGGCAACGCTGCGCCCGCGCAGCTCAGGTATCCGCGCACTTCCGGCGCCAATCCGTTGATGCAAATGCAAAGTGCGGAAGGCGCGGGAAACTCTAAGCTCGAGCCCGCTCCCCAAGGTTTCCAGCAGAGAGGCTATCAGAGCGTGCTCTGGAGCGCGCACGATGACAACGACGACGATCTCGTGTTCACGATCTATTTTCGCGGCGAGTCCGAACAAGATTGGCGCATCCTGAAGGACAAACTGACACAGCATTCCTATTCATGGGACACGGCCTCCATGCCAGACGGCGCCTATTATTTGAAGATTGTCGCATCGGATTCGCCGTCAAATCCCGCTGATCAATCGCTCTGGGCCGCTCGGGAAAGTGATCGCTGGACCGTGGGCAATACCCCACCTCGGATTGAAAACCTGCGCGCCGGCTCTGGCCTGCTCAATACGAAAGCGTCGTTTGACGCCGTAGCCGTATCCAGTGCGATCGCGCGCGCCGAGTACAGCATTGATGCGGGCGACTGGCAGCTGATCTTTCCAACCGGCGGGCTCTCGGACGCGCCCAAGGAGAGCTACTACCTCGAGCTTCCCGGACTTCCTGCCGGCCAGCATACTCTCGCCGTGCAGGTGGCCGACGATTTCAATAACACGACTACGTCGAAAACCACGTTTACCGTGCAACCACACGCAGCCGGCAGCAAGTAAACCCTCACAGCGGAAAGCCGTTAGTTCGCCCAGCTGCGCGCCGTCGCCACCGGCTCGAATCGCTCGACGGTCGCGCCGAAACCCCGAGCCCCTCGCCCATCGGTTTCCTGGTCCACGTGAACCACCCGCGCACTGCAGCGCACCAGCTCAGGACCTCGCCCGGTCAGTTCCTGGGGCAGGGTAAAGTACATCTCCAGCGGCTCGCCCACGTGTAGTTTGACTCGCGAAGTAAAGTAGACTCCGCGCTCGGAGATGTTGAGGGCTTCGCCTTCCAGCATGGATGCGTAGGCCAGATCCTTCGATTTCCGCAGCCCGTAGCTGGAGGCAATGTCCTCGGCCTGAGCTTTGTATCCGTTGTTGACCACGCGAAAGCGGAGCGGAACCACACAATCCCTTCGAGGCGAGGCACGGCGTTCTCTGCCTGACATGATGTCCTCCTGCGGACCATTGCATCCGGAATACGGGGTGCTACCTGAAGGGGGATAACGAGGATGTCACCGGCTCCTGCGCGGGGTCAACAATCTTAATGTTCCCCGGGAGCGAAGTTGCTATCTCCTACTCGCCATCGGGACGCCAATCCGACGGCGGAAAATTGATCTTCCAGAAACCAGGCGCGGGAGAATCGAATTCGAGCGGGATGTGAAATCCTTCCGCAGTCTCCCGCGTCGGACGGGCGACTTTGCAACCCACGCACTGCTTGGTGCCGCCATGCTCCAGCACCAGTCGCGTCTCCGCCGGAAGGTTCTGTTTCATTACCACAACCGCACCCTGGGGAGTCACGCTCAGCGTGGCAGCGTCAAGCGTGGTGGCCTTCCCCTGCAATGCCACGTGAATGTTGGCGCGAATGCGTAGCAGCACGCGCTGGCCGCGCCGGCGCTCCTGACTGGCTAGCGGCGCTTTCACAACCGTCGGTGCCGCGGATGCGGCGGCCGGTCGCACCGTGACGGCGGTCGGAATGGCACTTTGTTTCACCTTTGCCGCCGGTGGCCTTCTTACCGTGACGTTCAGGGTCGTTATTTTCAAAGCTCCACCCCCCAGAAGTTGGGATCAGCTGTCAGAAGCTCCACTCCCAGGTCCCATCCGTCGGATCGCTGGGTTCCCTTCCAGACCACCACGCCATTCGCAGTCTCTCTGGTCGCAAGATTCGTCACCCGCACTCGTTCCCGAACGCCGATCTCCCGCGGGCTTACCAACAGGCAGCCATAGTTGTTCACCACGCGCGTGAACCCGGCTTCAAAACGCAAGGGTCCGCCCGTTCCCCTCCATTCAATTGTGACCGGTACCCTTGAATTCATGCGAGATCCTCGGCGCTTGCTTCTCATGCGTATGTCTCTGGGCAGGTCTTGCGTGAAGAGCATCCTGGGTAAGTCTCCTGAGGAATCCAGCAAAACACCGGAGTTCGCAACTTCCTTGTACCGGAAGTCGCGTTCATCCCTAAACAGGCATGCTAGGCAGTGTGCGTCGAACGGTCAATGGTACGCAGAGACAGGATTTTTGACTGGCCGGAGGTACAAGCGAAAGTAACGGCATTGAAATCGGACAATCAGGCCAGATCTGGCTCGAAGATCAGTCTGCCGAGGCAGGGCCGTCGGCCAAATGTGGCTTCCTGATTCCGGCGATCCTTCCAAAGCGCCGCTCGAGCCAGCTCTGGAATGTATCCATGTAGGTGTAGAACACGGGAGTGAGGTAAAGCGTGACGAGCTGCGAGAAAATCAAGCCGCCGCAAACCGCGACACCCAGTGCCCTCCTGGAATTCGCTCCCGAACCCGTGCCCAGAGCGATCGGCAGCGTTCCCATCAATGCAGCCATCGTGGTCATCATGATCGGCCGGAAGCGCACCAGGCAGCCTTGGTAGACCGCCTCGGCGGCAGTTGTGTTCCCTTCACGTTCCCGCGCAATCGCGAAGTCCACCATCATGATCGCATTCTTTTTCACGATGCCGATCAGCATGATTACGCCGACGAAGCCATAAAGGTCCAGGCCGAAACCACAAACCTGCAGTGACAACAGCGCACCAAACGCTGCTGACGGCAGGCCAGAGAGAATCGTGAGCGGATGAATGAAGCTTTCATAGAGAATTCCGAGCACCAGGTAGATCACCAGAATTGCAATCAGCAGCAGAATTCCAAGACCGCTCAACGACGACTCGAATGCCTGCGCATTGCCCTGGAATTGCATCGTGATCGAGGCGGGCAGGGATCGTCCCAGTTCGTTCACCGCCGTCACGGCTTCTCCTATCTGTTTGCCGGGTTTCAGGTTGAATGAGACCGTCACGGCCGGAAGCTGGCCAAGGTGATTCACGCTCAACGGGCCAAGGCTCGTGGCAAGACTCGCCACGGCATTCAGCGGGACCAGCGTGCCCGTGCTCGAGCGCACATACAGCAAAGAGAGCGCCGTTGGATCCTTCTGATACTGGTCTTCCAGCTCCATCACCACCCAGAATTCGTCATTCGGCGCGTAGATGGTGGAAACCTGCCGCTGTCCGTAGGCTGTGTAGAGGGCGTCCTCGACTTGTGCTGCCGTCACTCCCAGTGCGGATGCCTTGTCCCGATCGATGTTGACGTTGACCTGCGGATTCCGGATCTGCAAGTCGCTGGTCACGTCCTGCAGCTCGGGCAGAGCTTCCATCTTCTGCTCGAAGTCCGTTGCCACGCGGTACAAGTCTTCGGTGTCGGGACTTTGCAAGGTCACCTGATACGGGCTGTTGGTAACCTGTCCGCCAATCTGGATCGGTGGAGGGTTTCTTAGATACACGGAGATGCCCGGGATGACCTGCAGTTTTGCGCGCAGCTCCTGGATCACCTCGTTGATGTCCGGGTGATGCATGAACAAGGGCGACAAAGCCCGCAACGCGCTCCCCAGCACCGGCGTCTGGCCATACTCGTGTTGCAACCGCATCATCGTCTGGCTGGGAATCTTCGGGCGCTCTTCGGGTGGCAAAAGATGCATGAAGATAAAACCCGAATTGCTGCTTCCGCCGACCGTACCAAGACTCGAAAAAAAGCCCTTCCGGTTCGGATCGGCCATCAAAATTTTATTGAGCTGCAGCTGATCTTCCTTCATCGCATCGAAGGAGATTCCCTGTGCCCCCAGGGTATAACCGTTCATGTTGTTGGCATCCACCTCCGGAAGAAATCCCTTGGGGATCGCCACGAACTGCCAGGCGGTAATGACCAGAAGGATCCCGGCGACCACCATTACGAATGCGCGATGACGCAGAGCCCACTGCAGCGAGACATCGTATCGTCTGAGCAGGCGCTCAAAAAATCGCTCCAGTACCATATAAATCCGGCTGTGCTTCTGGTTGTGCTGCGGCTGTATGAACCGGCTGCACAGCATCGGCGTAAGCGTCAGCGAGACGAACCCGGATACCAGGACGGCCATCATGATGACTACGGAAAATTCATGCAACAGTCGCCCGATGATACCGCCCATGAAAAGCACCGGGATAAACACGGCCGCAAGAGAGAGCGTCATGGAAACGATCGTGAATCCGATCTCCTTGGAACCTTTGAGCGCCGCCTCCATCGCGGTTTCGCCCATCTCCATGTGGCGCACGATGTTTTCCAGCATGACGATCGCGTCGTCCACCACGAATCCTACTGAAAGAGTCAGCGCCATCAGCGACAGATTGTCCACCGTGTAATCGAGCAGGTACATCACCGCGAACGTCCCCGCAATCGACATGGGCAGCGCGATGCTCGGGATAACCGTGGCCGAAAGATTGCGCAGGAACAGGAAAATCACCAGGACGACCAGGCAAATCGCCAAAAATAGTGTCGACTTCACGTCGTTCACCGACTCCTGAATCAGCGCAGACCGGTCGTAGATTTCTGTCATCAGGATCGAGGGCGGCAGGATGGCCTGGAACTGCGGCAGGATCTTACGGACGCCTTTCACGACCTCGACGGTGTTGGTTCCCGGCTGGCGCTGAATGGCAAGAATCACGGCGTGCTCGTCGTTGTAATAATTCGAAATCTTGTCGCTCTGCACGCTGTCGATCACGTTTCCCAGCTCATCGAGCCGAACGGGCGAACCGTTCCGGTAAGCAACGATCAGCGGCCGGTAAAGCGAGGCCCTGGTGAGCTGGCCGTTGGCCTGCACGGCAAACGCCTGATGCGTGCCATACAGCGTGCCTGTCGGCAGGTTTACGTTCGCGTTCTGCACCGCGGTATTTACTTCGTCGATTCCAATCTGCCGGGCTGCCAGTGCCTGCGGATCCAGTTGAATCCGGACCGCATACTTTTGTGCGCCGAAAACCTGCACCTGCGCGACACCCTTCACCATCGAGATTCGTTGCCCGAGCAGCGTCTCTGCATACTGATCCACCGTGTAGAGCGGTAGAGTGCTCGAGCTGAGCGCCATGAAATAGACCGGCTGGTCCGCTGGATTTACCTTCTGGAATGTCGGAGGGCTCGGCATGTTGGGCGGAAGCTGCCCTGCTACGCGCGAGATGGCTGCTTCCACATCCTGCGCGGCGCCGTCGATGTTGCGGCTCAGATCGAATTGCAACGTGATGCTCGTGCTCCCGAGCGTGCTGGTCGAGGTCATCGAATCGATGCCCGCGATCGTAGAGAACTGCTTTTCCATCGGCGTGGCCACGGCCGCGGCCATGGTATCGGGGTTCGCGCCCGGCAGGTTTGCAGAGACTTGGATCGTCGGGAAGTCGACGTTAGGCAGGTCGCTCACGGCGAGCGACCTGTAGCCGAGGGTCCCGAACAGCAGAATTGCCGCCATGACCAGCGTGGTCATGATGGGTCGGCGAATGAATGGTTCGGCGATCGTCATCGAAGAATTCTCAGTTGCCCGAGGGCGTGCTGACAACCTCCACCTTCATGTCAGGGATCAGCCGCATCTGGCCATCGGTTACGACTGTTTCACCCGGTCGAATTCCGCTGGAGATCACGGCATCCGGGCCGACCGTGCGCGCCACCTTCACGGGACGCTGCTCAACCGTTGAATCTGATTTCACGACGTAGATGTAGTCACCGCGGGTCCCGGTCTGCACGGCTTGCGACGGAACCACCGTCGCGTCTTCGTCCTGTGCCAAGCGCAGCAGGACAGTTGAAAACTGGCCGGGCCACAATCGATGATCAGTGTTCTCGAAACGAGCCTTGAGCTTGATCGTCCCGGTCGTGTTGTCTACTGTGTTGTCCACAAACGTGAGAGTGCCTGTCTCCGCAACGGTGTCCCCGTAAGGAGTCGCCTCCACGCGCAGCGCGCCTTTTCCCATGAACTTCTCAACAGGCGCGAAGTATTGTTCCGGTACCGAAAAATCCACGAAGATCGGCGTGATCTGATTGAGGACAATCAGGACCGGCACGTCGTTCTGCTTCACAATATTTCCCGGATAGACCTGAATTGCGCCCAAGCGCCCGTCGGTGGGCGCGTAAATCTTGCAATAGTCCAATTGCAGTTGCGCGGACTGCACCGCGGCCTCGTCGGCGCGCACAGCGGCCTGCTGCGCGTCCGCATTGGCCTGCATCTGGTCGAGCTGCTCTTTGGCTGCCACGCCCGCCTTGTAAAGCGCCGAGTACCGGTCCGCTTCGGTGCGATTCAGCTCTGCCTGCGCCTTGTCGCGCGCGAGCGTCGCCTGGGCCTGTGCCAGCGCCGCCTCGAATGGCCGCGCATCCAGTGTGAACAGAAGATCGCCCTTCTTGACGAACTGGCCTTCCTTGACATGCACTTCATTCAGGACGGCATTCACCTGCGCCTTGATCGATACGTTCGTGAATGCTTCGGCCGAACCGATCGCCGTCAAATCCACAGGGACAGTTTTTTGTACCGCTTTGGCGACGACCACGCGCGCCACAAACATCGGCGCGGTCTGCACAGTTTTCGTGGTGCAGCCTGCTAGCGAAGTGAACACGGCGAGCGTGAACAGCAATATGGGTCGGTGGCTAGAATGGCGATTCATCGATGTTCGTGTCCCCGTGCTGCGTAGTGTTCCATTCAGATTATAGACCGGCCCCGACGGCGGCTTGTGAGGACTGCGCTGGAATCGCGGCAGCAAAAGACACCCTCTCTGGACCGTCAGACGTCTTATCGGCAGCTTCCCCGAGGTGCTGCGTACTGCGAAACCAGTGGCTATATTAGACGCAGCACATTGTCACGAGGTTTCGCGCAAGTACCTGCTTTCTCAACCTGCCGCAGCCTCATCCAGGAACCATAGGACCCGGCCCTCGGGTCGGATCATGGCCGCCGGATACTGGCTGGCGGTGGACGGCAGCTCGCCTGCGAGTGCACGCAAAATCTCGCGTTTGTCCTTGCCGCAGACCAAAAAGAACGTGTTTCGGGCCTGGTTCAGCACAACTGGGGTCAGCGTCAGTCGCAGTGGAGGCGTGGCCGGCGCCTGGACCGCCGCCACCCAGGACTTCTGCTCCTGGAGCGCGGGCGACCCGGGGAACAAAGACGCGGTGTGCCCTTCGACTCCCAGTCCCAGAAGCACTATGTCAAATGCGGGCGCCGCCGACCCGAAGAACCTCCGCAGCTCGGCTTCGTAGGCTTCAGCGGCTTTCGCGGGCGTCGCGAAATCCTCCGGCCCCGGCATAGGGTGCACGTTTGACGCCGGGATCGCGTCGAACAGGTGTGCTTGCTCGGCCATCCGATAGTTGCTCAGCGGATCGGTATGCGGAACATACCGCTCGTCACCCCAGAAAAGATGCACTTGCTTCCACGGGGTGGATGCTTCAGCAGCAGCCCACAGCGCATACAGTTTCGCAGGGGTATGACCGCCGGCGAGCGCAATCGCGAACTTCCCTGTTTCCTGGATTGCAGCCCGCATCGCTCGCAGGACCTCATCGAGCGCAGCCCGGCTCACCGCATCGAGATCAGGAAGCACTCGCGTATCCATCTTCATCGTCAGGTGCCGGTAGCCATCTGGTGGCAGCGATGAACCGGTTCACGGTTCGTCTCGCGAGTTTTATTTCGTCGTTTTCACGGCATGGCCGCCAAATTCATGGCGCATCATGGCCAGAAGTTTGTTGGCAAAAGGTTCGGGATCCTGCGATCGGAAACGCGCCTCGAGCGCGCCTGAAAGGGTCGGCAGTGGAACACCCAGATCAATGCCTTCACTCGCAGTCCACCGGCCTTCGCCTGAATCCGTCACATAGGCTCCAATACCGTCCAGGGTCGGATTCTTGGTCAACCCATCGACCGTCAGGTCCAGCAACCAGGAACGCACGACGCTGCCGTACTGCCAGATCTTCGTGATCTGTAACAAGTCCAGCCCGAATTCCGTCTTGTGCCGGAACAGGTCTAGGCCCTCGGCGTAGGCCTGCATGATGCCGTACTCGATTCCATTATGAACCATCTTCACAAAATGCCCCGCGCCTGCCGGTCCCACGCGTCCCCAGCCTTTGTCCGGCCCGGGGGCCAGCGTCTGAAAAATTGGCGAAAGCCGCTTCACCACTTCCGCGTCGCCACCGATCATCAGGCTATACCCTTCGGTCAGCCCCCAGATCCCACCGCTTGTTCCCGAGTCGACAAAGTCCATTTTCTTCAGCGCCAGCGCATCGGCACGGCGCATCGAGTCCTTGTAGTACGAGTTTCCGCCGTCGATGATGGTGTCTCCCGGCGCAAGGTGCGGCGTAAGCTGATCAATGGTTTGATCGACGGGCGCGCCCGACGGAACCATCAGCCAGATCGCTCGCGGCGACTTGAGCTGCGCGACCAGTTTCTCGAGTGTGTCGGCCCCAGCCGCGCCCTTTTCAACCACACGGCTTACCGCTGCCGGGTCCCGGTCGAGCCCTACGACGCGATGCCCGCCGCGCACGAGGCGCTCAGTCATGAACGCGCCCATTTTTCCCAACCCGACCATACCCAGTTCCATGCTTCTCTCCAGTTGGCTGCAACGCTTGCGCCGTGAGGTGAAACACGCTGTCGGTGTGCACCGAGCGTGAAAACCCTGCACGGCCTGCGGCGCTATTTGCTGTCCGCCGTCACTCCCAATTTCGCCAAATCCCCGCGCAACTGCGCCACATCGGTGAACTGGATAGTGTGCATACCCATTTCCCGTGCGCATTCCAGGTTCAATCCACGATCATCGATCAATACGCACTCCTCCGGTTCGCGCTGAGTGATCTTGAGCGCCAGGCCGTAGATCCCGCGGTCCGGCTTTCGCACTCCCAGATAGCACGAGCTGAAAAACGCGCCAAAGCAATCCCGCAGGTGAAATGTCCGGATGCGGTACTCGTTGATTTCGAGCGATTCATTGTTAAGCGCCGCATGAGTTTGCCGTCGGGTGTTCGCTAGTTGCCTGAGAAAATCCAGCGCCTCGGGCATCGCCTGCGACTGCTCGAACATAAACTGCTTAAATTGCTCTTGGGTGAATTCCCGCTCGCGATAGAAAACCGTCCGCCTCACGTATTCGTCCAGCGTCGCTTTACCGCATTCAAACGCGTTCAGCAGGAGCTCATGACGGTCCTCGAAATCGGCCCAGTCGAGATGAAATTTCTCGACCGCCTTATGTCGCGACCCGCGGTCCCAGCCGTTGGTCAGGATGACGCCGCCGTTGTCCCAGAACAGTGTATTCACCTCTGCCATGAATCCTCCGGCAATCGCGCACTGCGCGTCTTTCGCGGTGAAGAAAATTCTGCGGCACCCATTATCCCCGATACCGCTTCGATCCCAGAAGCACAATTCCAGTCCGCGATCGCGGTCCGGAGTTTCCTGTGAAATTCGATTTGGAAGACAAGAAAGAGTTGTCGCGCCGACATTTCCTGAAAAGCGCAGCAGCGCCCACCAACCTTGCCGCACTCGAGTTGGTCCTACCCTGGGGCGCCTGACGCCGCAGCAAATCGATTCCGACCTCCCGTGCTGCAACGCTTAGTGCGGTGGCGGGACATTGCGCACCACCGCGGCCGGCTTTTTCATGATGAACGCCAGAGGAATCAGGCACGCAACCACCAAGGCCAGCGTTGAAACCACGTCCCGGAAAGCCAGAGCTGAGGCCTGTTGCTGCATCATCATTGCGAGTCGCCCATAGGCCTGGTGGGTCGCGTCCGCCGCGCTCACGCCCTGGCCGCGCAGCATAGCGACGAGTCCCTGGACCATTCCGCGAAACTTCGGATTCCCAGATTGCATGTTTGCGGAAAGATAGTTCTGCCGCCGCTGCGTGCTGCGCGTCACCATCGTGCTCACGATAGCGATGCCTGCGCTCCCGCCAATGTTTCGCACGAAATTCATCATGCTCGCGACCTGGTTGTTTTTTTCGCGAGGTACACCTTGGTAGCACAGCACGTTGGATGGAATAAAAATGAATGCGAGCCCAGCGACCTGGTAGGTGCGCAGCATTGCAGCCGTACCGAAATCCATTCCTAAACTTAAATGCGTCGACATGTGATAGAGGCCCAGTGACGTTGCAGCGTATCCGCACACCAACAGGTATCGCGGATCTACCTTTCCGCTCAGCGCTCCGGCCAGCGGCATGGTGATCATCATCAGAAAGCCGCCGAGCGCCATGCACTCGCCCGCTTGCGCGGCCGAGTATCCCATCAGGGTCTGAAGAAACTCTGGCAGCAGCACCGTTGTGCCATACAAGACCGAGCCAAGCATCACCATCGAAAACATGGCCGTGGCCAAATTGCGCTTCTTCAACAGCCTCAACTCGACGATCGGGTGCGGATGCCTCCATTCCCACCATACCCACACCATCAGAATGATGGACGCGATGATGGTCCCGCCCAGAATATAGTGCGAGGCGAACCAATCCTCTTCTTGCCCCTTGTCGAGCACCATCTGTAGCGTTCCTACGCCCAGAGCCACTAACCCCAATCCCGTGTAGTCGATCGTTCCCCTTTTCGCTTTGACCTGTTCCTCTTTCAGATAGGGGGGATCCTCGACAAAACGATGGGTCATGTAGAGCGAAACCAAACTAATCGGTACGTTGATGTAGAAAATCCAGCGCCAATTGTAGTTGTCGGTTATCCAGCCCCCAATCGTCGGGCCGATCGCCGGTGCCAGCACCACTGCCATCGCGTACATGGAAAAGGCCATTCCCCGCTGCGAGGGAAGAAAGGTGTCTGCCAGAATCGATTGTTCGCTCGGCTGCAAACCACCGCCGCCAACTCCCTGCAGAACGCGAAAAAACACCAGCGTCCCCAGCGTAGGAGCGAGTCCGCACAGAAAGCTGCTCCCGGCGAATACCACCACGCAGGACATGTAGTAACGCTTGCGCCCGAATCGGGTAGCAAGCCACGCGCTGATCGGCAGCACGATGCCGTTCGACACCAGATAGCTGGTCAGTACCCACGTCGATTCATTTGTGCTCGCGCCAAACGTCCCGGCGATGTGCGGAAGGGCAATATTGGCAATCGAGGTGTCGAGTACTTCCATGAACGTCGCAAGCGTCACCGTGAAGGCGACGAGCCAGGGATTGAAGCGGGGGCGCCAGGCGCCATGATCCATTACGGCGGTAGAGGAAGCCATGAATTCCTGTTGTATTCGGCCGGACTCTCAAATAATATACATGCATGTATGTATATTGTAAAGTTTGTCAGGCAATGCAGGTATGAATCCGACACTGGCCCGCCGTTCGAGCAAACCTCTCCTGCGCAGGATGAAGCCCACTGTTTCCAGGCAACAGGCGCGCACTGACGCGACCCGGCGAAAGCTTCTGGTCGCTGCGGAAAGAATCTTTGCACGCGACGGATTCGAGGCTGCGCGCCTGGAAGATATCGCCGGGCTGGCCGGTTATACGCGCGGAGCCTTCTACGCCAACTTCCAGAGCAAGGAAGATATTTTTTTTGCTCTGCTCGAACGCTGGGTCGGACAGCGCATCTCTGAAGTGGAAGCGCTGCTTGCACAGCAGGAACGCCCCGCGAAGCTCCTGCGCGCGCTGCGAGAACACTACGCCCAGATCACTCAGGACCGCCGTCTTGCGCTCCTGTCGCTCGAATTCAAGCTATTCGCCATACGCCATCCCGAAGCGCACGCGCGACTACGCGCGCGCCAGCGACGTCTCCGCGTTTCCGGAGGCGATCTGCTTCGCCGCATCGCTCGTGTGGCGGGACGCACGCTTCCGATTTCATGCACCGCCGCGGCAACCGGTTTCGGGGCAATCTCGAGCGCCCTATCGCTTGAACATCTCGTCGATCACACCATGGTGTCGGACCAGGATATTCGTCACCTCCTCGGGGTTTTCTTCGACGCTGTGCTTGGAACCAAGCCCACGCGGTAATTCCCTGAGATTTTGACGATTGGCATCCGCGAGCGGGCCTCGTGCGATTCCTGCTTTTGTGGCACAGTAGAAACTGATGGTTGATGCCGGGAAACGGAATCTCTCCGGACGTATCGCGTTCACCTACCCCGCTTTTGTGCTTTACCAGCTCGCACGATTTTCCATTGTCCTCGCGACAGAGATGCAGGCCGTCGCAATCGGATGGCAGGTCTACGAAATCACCAAGCGCCCGCTCGACTTGGGTCTGGTGGGGCTGTCGCAATTTGTTCCCGGCATTCTTCTTTTTCTCGTGTCCGGATACACCGCCGATCGCTTCGACCGGCCCAAGGTCCTCACCGTAGGGTACGCGGCATTCGCGACCTGCTCGGCCCTGCTGCTTGCGATCTCTCTTCACGGCTCGCACTCCGTGTATCCGATTTATCTGGTGAGCGCGCTTGTCGGAATCGTGCGTTCCTTCAACGCGCCCGCCAGCCGAGCGATTCTTCCGCTCCTGGTTCCCGAGGAACATTTTAGTAGCGCCTTTGCATGGGGCGCGACGATCATGCAAGTCGCAACTGTTTTGGGTCCGGCGGCCGGTGGCGTCATATACGCGTTATTTCACGGGCCGGCGGCTGTGTATGCCGGGGCGATGTTGACGGCTGCTACCGCCGCCCTTTCCATGAACAGCGTGAAACCGCAATTTCGGCCCCGGCCCCGCGAGGCTTTCAGTTGGAAGACGATCCTGGCTGGAATGCACTACATCTGGCAGGAAAAACTGGTGCTTGGATCCATCTCACTTGACATGTTCGCAGTGCTCCTGGGCGGAGCGGCCTGGCTGCTGCCGGCGTTCGCGCGCGACATTCTGCACACCGGTCCGTGGGGGCTCGGGCTGTTGAGATGCGCGCCCGCGATTGGCGCGACAGCAATGGCGTTGCTGCTTGCAAACCGGCCACTGAGCGGCAAAGCTGGCGTCAAGATGCTTTGGTGTGTCGCTGGTTTCGGCGTCTCCACAATTTTATTCGGCATCTCGCACAACATGGCATTGTCCATGATCGCACTTATATTGGTCGGCGCGACCGACATGGTGAGCATGGTGGTTCGCGGTGTCCTGATTCAGCTCGCGACGCCGAATGAAATGCGCGGCCGCGTGAACGCGGTGGATATGATTTTCATCGGCACTTCGAACGAACTCGGAGGGTTTGAATCAGGCGTAACCGGGCAGTGGCTGGGAATCGTGACCGCCGTAGTCGTCGGAGGGATCGGATCGCTCGTGGTTACGGGGCTGTGGGCCCTACTGTTCCCTGAGATTCGAAAACTCGATCGTCTACCGACTAGCGAAAGTGGGCGAAAAATTCCCGCGCCTACCATCTAGCACTTAGCTGGCACTGGCCTTTTTTTCTGGGGGAGCGACAGCGCCGGTGTACACGTGAGCGCGCTTCCACGGCTGCACCGTGGTGCCGCCGGCGATGCGCCCCTGCGTCATTGGCGCGAAGAAAACGTACGGGTGGGCGTCGTCGAGCGCACTGGCCTCATTGATTCTCTTGCGAAGCTCGGCAGGAATTTCAAATTCGATGGCGCCAAGATTGTCCTCAAGCTGCGCGACCTTGGTTGCGCCCAGAATCACGGATGTGATGCCTGGCTGAGTGGCAACCCAGTTCAGCGCGACTTGTGCCGGCGTCTTGCTGATCTGCTTGGCCACATCGAGGAAAGCGTCGAGCACGAGCCAGTTGCGTTCGGTGAATCGATTGAAGATCTGATTCGGCGCAGTGAGGCGTCCGTCACCCTTACCGGTATTGCCATCACGCTTGTACTTGCCGCTGAGGAATCCGCCGCCGATCGCACCCCACGGGCAGATACCGATGCCCAGTTCCTGTGCTGCGGGAATATGCTCACGTTCCAGGGTACGCTCAATCAGTGAATATTCGTGCTGGAGAGTGGCGATGCGTTCCTTGCCTTCCTTCTCGGCGATGGTCTGCGCGCGAGCAACGTACCAAGCCGGGCAATCGGACAGGCCGTAGTACCGGATCTTGCCTTCACGAATCAGATCGGAGAGCGTCGAGACGACTTCTTCTACCGGCGTGACGATGTCCCAGGCGTGCAGGTAGTAGAGATCTACATAATCCATCTTCAGGCGCCGCAAGGAGGCGTCGAGTGCGCGATAAATATTCTTGCGGCCGTTCCCTCCGGAATTCGGGTTGCCAGGCTGCGCGTTAAACGTGAACTTTGTCGCAATGACCATCCGATCGCGCAAATGGCCGTCACCGACAAATTTTCCTACCAGCTCTTCGCTGTGGCCGTTCGTGTAAGCATCGGCGGTATCGATAAAATTGCCGCCCGCTTCGAGGAAGCGATCGAACATCTGCTTGGACGTGGCTTCATCCGCCCCCCATCCCCACTCCGTGCCGAAAGTCATCGCGCCGAAGCAGAGCGGACTGACGCGCAGCCCCGTGCGGCCCAGCGTCACATAGTCGTTCAATCTCATATCCTTCCTCCTGAAAAGTCACCCGATGCCCTGCTCTTGATCGTCCTTTTCACGGATCCATCTTAGTACACGGCGGTGGCATTGCAAGTGGGAGCGCCGGTGGACTCCCCGGTCGGCGGCGGGTGTGACCGCGCGGAAACATTGGCCTCGGCCAAGTAGCCGAGGCGACGAAAGGCCCTTAATTCCGGGGATTGGTCGCGAAGATGGACAGCTCCGGCGTGAAGCCGCGGTCATCCATTTCCAGGATGGCTTTCACCATGTGGGCAATGTCCTCGGCGCGCAGCTTTGTGGGATTTTCCTTCTGCTCGAAGCCGGCAACCACGGAGAAATTCGTGAGGACTTCGCTGGGATTGACCAGGAAAACGCGGATATTGTGTTTTCGGAGTTCTGCACGCCAGCATTCGGTCATCCCGCGAAGCGCGAACTTGCTCGCATAATACGCCGTGCCGTTCGCCGCACCGGTCAGGCCGGCCGTCGAGGAGATGTTGACGATGTTGCCGCGCTGTCGCCCGATGAAATGTTTTGCCGCTCCGCGGGCCATGAGCATCGCTCCGGTAACGTTCGTAGCGAATACGGCTTCAAAGCTGGCGAGGTCAAAATCGACAAGATTCTTGAAGACGCCGAAGCCGGCGTTGTTCACGAGAATATCGAGATCACCGAATTTCGCAAGGACCTCGCCATACGTACGATCGACGTCGGCTTCCTTCGTTACGTCGGCATGAATCGCGTGGACCCCCAGGGAACTTGCAGCGTCCGCAAGCCGGCGCTTGTCGCGCCCGGTGATCGCCACTCGGGCTCCGCTAGCCGCAAGTGATCGGGCGACGGCCAGTCCGATGCCGCTGCTGCCGCCGGTTATCAACGCCACCGCGTTTTGCAAATTCATCTTGCCTCCGCATGAAATCAAACCGCGACCCGATTGTACTCCAGGCCGATTGGGCAAGATGGTCGGCTTGCCGGGGAATCCGGAAGGCCGTAGCCTCGCGACCGTTCCGGCAGAGTCACTCGGCTCCGTTCGATGCTGGGCTGTGGGGCCGGATCGGCAAGTGCGGGACGCGCCCGCGCCGCGCGCAGCGCCTACCGTGCTTGCTGGATTTTGCCGCCTTTCGCCGAGACCATCAGCTGGACGAGCTCTTCGGTGATTTTAGGCTCAAGGCCTTCAGTGTGGCCCTTGCGGTTGCGGATGACGTCGGCCACGACGCGGCCGTCCTTGCAGTCCGGATACTGCAGGATTTCGGCAGTGCCAGGCCTCGGCAAATGTCCCCATGCATCGGAGCCCGGATTTTGTCGCGTGGGATCGTAGACGTAGCCGGCTTTGGTGTCGGTGATTTCCGTAAGGCGAACGCGCGCCCCACACCCGTATTTTTCGGCCCAGGGCGAAGTCTCAGGCAAGGGCTGGCCACCAAGCTCATGTTCGCCCGTCTCGAAAATAAACGAAAAATCTGCTGCAGGAGGGTCGCGCAGAGAGGCCATGGCCGCAGCGAGGCTCGCGGCACTCGGAGGCGGAGGTGTCGAGGCGCCAGCCGCCGCAGCGGCAGGACGGGCTGCATTGAAAAAACTGGCTGGAATCGGCGGCTGTGGCCCCAAGCGGCCACCGGAGAGACTGAGCCAGCCGTCGACCCTGCTCGCAAAGAAATCCGTGCGGACGAGCCGGTTGGACGTCATGCCGCCCTGCGAATGACCCACCAGCCAGAAGGCTTTGACGTTCTGCTTGCCGAGCTGGTCGACGACAGAGTCGACGATATTCTGCAAATACTCGTCGTCGGCTGCGGACCAGATATGCGTGGGCGAGTTCGGCGTGGCGACGACAAGACGGTATTTCTCGACGAAATCGAGCAGCGGAAAATAATGTCGTTGCCAGTTGCCGTACGACCCGGCGCCATGAATGCTGAGTATGAAGACGACTTTCTCACCCGGCTTCAGATCGCATGGATAGTCTAAAAAGTAAGTGCGGCGAGTCTTCATCTCAACGACGGGTCCCTGATTGATCTCCCGATCTGCGGTGCAGTCCGCGTCGGGACAGTGCAGCAGGGGAGGCGCGACGCACGGAGCGCCGGCGAACTGCAGGAATTGTTGTTGGGCGCGGGCGTACCCGGTCAAAGCCGCCACGGCACCCAATATCGCGACGAGCCTGATCCAATCGCCGGAGCGCTTCACATAATTTCCTGCGGACATGCGAGTTCCTCCGTTATCAGGGCGAATCTTATACCCGCTGGTGTTTTTGACAGTAACTAACATTATTTCAGACGGCAACCCGTCGCTTCCGATTCGGAATCGCGGGTGAACAAAACGCCCGCCGACGTGCGACTGGGCCGACAGACCGGGCCGCTTTGAAAATTCCGTGTGCAACAGGGGTTTTCTGGAATATGGTGGCTTCGTTTGGAGGCATGTCAGAAGAAACGGATACGAATAAGGTCACTCAAGGAATCCACAACAGGGAGACGAGTCATGAATACGCGATGGTCAAATGAGCGAACGATTGGGCTGGTTGTTCTGGCGATTCTGATGATCGCCACTGCCGCGCTGATGGGAAGCGCGTTCGGGCAATCCAAGGCGGAGAGTTCCGCGGCCGCGCGTCTGCGCAAGGTGGAGGATCGTCAGGCGATCGAACAGCTGCTGATGGGCGACTATCCCAGGGCGTTGGACGCGAACGACTGGAAAGCGTACGCGGCGCTGTTTACCAAGGACGGGACACTCATCATGACCGGCGGAAGCACGAGGAAAACCGGGCCTGCGGCGATCCAGGAATTCTTCAGCACTCAGCCCGCGAGACCGGCTCCGGCAACGCCGTCGCCTTGCCCGGTCATAGCAGGGGTGAACAGGTTCATGCACGTGGTAACCAACCTGACGCTCCAGATTGACGGAGACACCGCGACTGATCAGGCTTACTGGGAAACCATCGGCACGACGGACTGCAAGTCCGAAGTGTTGGGCGCCGGGCACTACGAGGACACCCTGAAGCGCGAGGACGGACACTGGAGGTTCTTCAGCCGCGAAATCTTCGATGACGTTCCGCCGCGTGCTGCAGCCCCGGCAGCGTCGAGGCCGTAGAAATCCGTGCGAGAATAATGGGACGGAGCGATTATACCTGCGGGCTTCGGCCCCCGTGACAGCCCGAACGATAGGCCCCGCACGGGAGGTTGCTTTCGGTTCGAAATAAGCCACATACGGCCGAGACGTGACCAAAGGACTAGATTGTGATGCCCGAAATCGAGATCAACGGCTACGTGACGTTCTACGAGGACGACGACTTCGCCGAATCTTGGAAGCCGCACCAAACGATCCTGATCCAGCACGGTTTCGGGCGAACGTCACAATTCTGGCGCCAGTGGGTACCGATGCTTGCCGGCGACTACCGCGTGGTGCGACGCGACCTTCGTGGCCATGGCGGATCAGGCGATCCCGGAGCGAGTGATCCGTGGACGTTTGATGGGCTCGTTCGGGATTTTTCCGGATTCTGTGATGCTCTCGATCTGAAGGACGTTCATCTCTTGGGTGAATCGACGGGCGGGATGCTTGCAATTGGGTTCGCGGCCACACATCCCGTGCGGGTGCGGTCGCTCACGTTGTGCGGAACACCGATGACGATTGGCGCGGCACAGCAGAAATTCTTCGCCAACGGCCGCGACTCCTGGCAAAGCGCACTCGTCGAAATGGGCTCCGAAGGCTGGGCGCGATGGCTGCTGTCGCAGCCCGGGACGGCACCCCGAGGCGATCCGGCGCGAACCGAATGGGCAATTCGGCAATTCGCACGTGCACCGGCTGCGTCGCTCGCCGGATATAGCCGCGTGATTTCCACGACCGACGTTACGCCGCTGCTGGCGGACGTGAAAGTGCCGGCACTGGTTCTTGCACCTACGCGAAGCGCCGCGACACCGATGGCCGAGCAGGAGCGGATTGCGGCGGCGCTGCCGCGCGCCGACCTGGTACGCATCGCCGGCGAAGGGCACGAGATCTACATTGACCGGCCGGAGGAATGCGTCTCCGCACTGCGCAGTTTTCTCGCACAGTTCGACTGACAATGCGGTTGGGACGCACGGGGCCGCGAGCGGTACGTGCTCCCGACATCCCGCAGGAGTTGATCCGCAAATCAGTCGGACCGATCGCTTGCGTTCGCGAAGCGCCGACCAATTTCGGATCAGGACAAGTGGAATTCTACGGTGACGTTGAGCCGGATGGAAACCGGTTGGCCATCCAGAACCGTCGGCGCGTATTTTCGCTCAGAAACTGCCTTGAGCGCTGAGGAAAGAAGCAACGCGGGGCCGCTGACGACACGCACCTGCGTGACGTTGCCCTGCTCATCTATGATGGCGTCCAGGATCACCGTGCCCTCGATATGGGCCTGTCTGGCAATCGGCGAATACACTACCGGCGGAGCGGAGAGAAGACGCGGCTGCGTCATGCCGGAGCTTATGCGGATGGGTCCCTTGGGCCTGACGGCAGCGGGCGGTGGAGGAGGAGGTGCACCAAGCGAGCCTCCGAGAACATCACCGGTTCCGCCAGCTACCCCTCCTGCCATATCCGAAATTGCCGGAGCCGCGAGACTCGCGTCTGCAGCGGTTTCCACAATCTTCTTGGGGATGATGGTTGGCGCGGTGAGCAGCGGATGCAGAAAGGTCTGCTTCGGCACAACCGTCTGCGCGTGCACTAGCGGAGGCGACGGAGCGGCGGGCGCAGGCGGCGCCACCAACAGAGTTTTTTCGAATTGATGGAGATCGATTCCCTGTGTCAGGAACAATGGCACGATCACCAGCGCGCCGACGACCGCCACCTGGACTGCGAACGCGAGACCAGTTTGTGCGGCGCGTTTCCCTCGAGATTCGGCGTCTTCTTCCAGAATCGCGGCGGCGAACATGCCGCGATGGCCGAGGGCAATGGGAGGTGATGTCGGAAGCGTTCGGTGAGGATTCGGATCGAGTCCCAGATTGCGCTGCTGAAGTGCACCTTCATTAACTGCTGACATGTTCATCTCCTTTTCAAGTGGAACTGCAACGTCCATGGGGCTTCGTCAGAATCTCAGCCGAGATCCAAATTGAGCCCACAGCGCCACCGTTTGAAACCGCGGTGGAAAATCCGTATCCACGTGGAAAGCAGATGAAGCTCACTACACTTTAAAGTCTTAGACAGTTTGCGGATTGGGGCCGACAACAGCAAACTCAAAATATGGATGAGTGTGATTGAAGGCGATGATATCTGCCTAGGGCGCAGATTTGCAGGGGCTTAAGCGCGAATTCTGGCGGAGAAACGGGGATTAAAATCTGATGAGCGATCAGCGGGCAGCGATCCACTAAGCATCCGTGACTGGAACAGTGTACGTTGCCACTCGCCCACGACGACATCTCCGAGGCTCAAGTGGGTGTCTCGGGCCCACCAGAACAAAGTCGAGGGCCCGGCGATGTCCGTAGCAAGTTAAAATGTCCGCTTTTTTGAGTACACGATATGTCCGGTATGAGGTTGAGAGAGTACCGCCGTCGTGACTGTGGGAAAGTGGGAA
>Ga0209008_1000177_pt1 | contig 29269 bp, 32 predicted proteins | sample JacPin_JW_Ref_O3_FD_187963 | JGI IMG/M metagenome (GOLD analysis project Ga0209008, IMG submission 187963) | Forest soil microbial communities from Algoma, Ontario, Canada - Jack Pine, Ontario site 1_JW_Ref_O3 (SPAdes) (version 2) | ecosystem: Environmental > Terrestrial > Soil > Boreal... | reverse complement strand
GCACTGAGCGGCCTGAGACCTAGGTAACACATTGTACCGGACACATGGGTGACACTGTCTCCCCGTAATGGGGAGGGAGTTATGCCTGGGAAGGAGTGTTCGGCAATGGATGAAAGACTGCGGTTTGTGGCTAGCCGGCGAGCCGATGGCGGGACTTTGCAGAGAGTTTGGCATCTCCCGCAAGACCGGCGATAAGATCTTCGATCGTTATCAGGAATGCGGCGTGCAGGGGCTCACGGACAGAAGCCGACGCCCGTATCGCTACGCCAACCGACTTCCGTTCCAGGTGGAAAACTTCATCTTGAACGTAAAGCACGAGCACCCCAGCTGGGGTGCTCGCAAAATCCGCGAGCGCTTGCTGCGCCGGTTCTCCGCTATTCCCAGCCCGGCCAAAAGTACCATCCACGCGGTGCTCGATCGCCAGGGCCTAGTCGAACGCCGCCCTCGCTTGCGTCGCCGTGCTCAGGGAACCGCTTTGTCGTTGGGCCAACGCCCCAACGAGCTGTGGTGCACCGACTACAAGGGCGAGTTCCTGCTCGGAAATCGGCAGTACTGCTATCCGCTGACAGTCACCGATCACGCCAGCCGTTTTCTGCTCACCTGTGAAGCCCTGTCTTCCCCCAGAGAAGACTACGCTTTCACCGTGTTGGAAAGGCTTTTTAAGGAGCGCGGCCTGCCAGCCAGCATCCGCAGCGCTAACGGTGTTCCCTTCGCTTCCGCCCAGGCCCTGTTCAACGGGAGCAAACTGGCGGTCTGGTGGCTCCGGCTCGGTATCGGCATCGAACGGATCAAGCCCGGTCACCCCCAGCAAAATGGCCGCCAGGAACGCATGCATCTCACCTTAAAAAAAGAAACTACCAAACCGGCGGGTTCAAACTTTCTGCAGCAGCAGGCCAAGTTCGATGACTTCATCGAGATCTTCCACAACGAACGCCCGCACGAAGCGCTGGGCATGAAGTGTCCCGCCGAGGTCTAGCAGCCTTCTCCCCGCATCTACAAAGGATTACCCGATATCGATTATCCTCTCCACGACAAAATCATTGTCGTGACCAACTGGGGCCGCATCTGTCTGGGTCGCAAGAAAATTAATTTCAGTCAGGTCTTGGCTGGTCAGGCCGTGGGCAGCAAAGAAGTTCAAGACGATATCTGGCTGCTGAGCTTTATGGATTATGATCTGGGATACTTCGATCGGGAGACTCGGGTGCTCGAACCGCTCGAAAATCCGTTCGGCCCAAAAGCGTTACCCATGTCTCAGGTACGTTGTGTAACCCATGTCCTCGGGCTGGACCCACAAACTTATGGTGCCGGCTGTGGGACTCGAACCCACGACCTAGGGATTATGAGACCCTCGCTCTACCTCTGAGCTAAACCGGCCCGAACACAATCCTCGATGCTAAAGGTTCGCTGCGCGCAGTGTCAAGATGCAGGAATGCTCTTTGAGGGCGAGGGAGCGGTTTGATTCTACGATCAATTGAATGGCTTCTTTCAGATTGCGCCGGAGCTCTACGAGCGTGCGGCCTTGGGAGTTGACGCCGGGAATTTCCTCGACCGTGCCGATGTACCAGCGGCCTTTCTTCTCGATAATGGCTGTGAACTCGCGATCCATAGTCTTCATCGAATTCATTTTGCCAGACTCGTCCAGGCGCGATTTCATAGCGGGATGTTGCCGTGTTTTTTGCGAGGGTTGGTGTCGCGTTTAGTTTCGAGGGAGCGGAGGGCGGTGATCAGTTTGGCGCGGGTGTGAGCCGGCTCGATTACGGCGTCAATGTAGCCGCGCTCGGCGGCCACATAGGGGTTGGCGAAGCGTTCGCGGAAGTCGGCGATTTTTTCCTGGCGCAGGATTTCGCGTTCCGATTCGGGGACGCGGTCGAGTTCGCGTTTGTAAACGATGTTGACGGCGCCTTCGGGGCCCATGACGGCGATTTCGGCGGTGGGCCAGGCGAAATTGATGTCCGTGCGAATGTGTTTGGACGCCATAACGCAGTAGGCGCCGCCATAGGCCTTGCGGGTGATGACTGTAATTTTCGGAACCGTGGCTTCGGCGAAAGCGAAGAGCAGCTTCGCGCCGTGGCGGATGATGCCGCCAAATTCCTGCTGCGTGCCGGGAAGAAAGCCGGGCACGTCTTCAAAGGTGATCAACGGAATATTGAAGGCGTCGCAGAAACGTACGAAGCGCGCAGCTTTTACAGAGGCGTTAATGTCCAGAACGCCGGCGAGGAACGCTGGTTGATTCGCAACGATGCCGACGGAGCGGCCATCGAAGCGCGCAAAGCCGACCACGATATTTTTCGCGTAGTGTTCGTGGATTTCGAAAAATTCGGAATCGTCGGCGAGAGCGTGGATTACGTCCTTGATGTCGTAGGGTTGCTGCGGATTTTCAGGGACGAGCGCGTTCAGCGAGGGCGTGACGCGGTCCCAGGGATCGCTGGTGGGTTTTCGCGGCGCATCGTCCAGATTATTGGACGGCAGGTAGCTGAAAAGCTCGCGGATCATGGCGAGACACTCGGCATCGTCGCGGGAGATGAAATGCGCGACGCCGCTGGTGGCGTTGTGCGTCATGGCGCCGCCCAGCTCCTGCTTGGTGACTTCTTCGTGGGTGACGGTCTTGATCACGTCCGGCCCGGTGACGAACATGTAGGACGTGTCGCGAGTCATGAAAATAAAATCGGTGATGGCAGGGGAATAAACGGCGCCGCCGGCGCAGGGGCCCATGATCGCGCTGATCTGCGGGATCACTCCACTGGCGAGTGTATTGCGCAGAAAAATTTCAGCGTAGCCCGCCAGTGATTTCACGCCTTCCTGAATGCGCGCGCCGCCGGAATCGTTCAGGCCAATCAGGGGTGCGCCAGCACGCATGGCCAGGTCCATGATCTTGATAATTTTGGAGGCGTTGGCTTCGGAAAGAGAGCCGCCGAAAACCGTGAAGTCCTGGGCGAAGACGTACACAAGGCGGCCGGCGATGCGGCCGTAGCCGGTGATGAATCCGTCGCCGGGCGGGCGCTGCGATTCCATGCCGAAATCGTGGGATTGGTGGCGGACGAATTTGTCGAGTTCTTCGAAGCTGCCTTCATCCAGCAGCAGATCCACGCGTTCGCGGGCGCTGAGCTTGCCTTGTTTGTGCTCGCGCTCGCGGCGTTCGGCGCCGCCGCCTGCTTCGGCTTCGGCGTTGAGCTTGCGCAGCTCTTCGAGGCGATCGTGGTGTTTGCGGTGGGTGGTCATCGGAGGGATTGGTGAAGAGTGATTGGTGAGTAGTGATTAGTGGCGAGCAGCGAACGACGAGACGCCACCCGGCGGGCGAAGAAGTTACGAAACGGTGACCGAGCAAGAAGGCGAAATTCGTATCGAATAGAAAATCTTCTTGGCCTTTGTTTTGAAGGGGTTGAGAATTTGTATCGCATGAAGATTGCTGTTGGCCTTTGTTTTGAAGGAGTTAAGAGACTGAATGGGTTTCCATTTGTATCGAATGAAAATTGCGCGGTGCGCAGAGGCAGGTGGTTCATTCCTTGAGTCGTTCGCGAATTTTGTTGGTGAACCACGGGACACGGTAGCACGTTGTTCGGGAAATTGCGAACGGTGGTGTGTGTACATTCGGGAGCGGAGACGCGGGCGGGTCTGAGACCCGCCCCTACGAATTCAAAATCAACAGCGTGGCCACGTAGCCAAATTCAAAATCAACAGCGTGGCCACGTAGCTAACGCTCTACTGCGGTGCGCAGGCGTCTGTTGTTGGGGCGTCGTGGGAGGCGCTGGTTATGGACATTACGGTTGCCGTGGGGAGGGCGGCTAGGTTGGATTTGGCGATGATCGTGTTTGTTGCGGGGACGGCTTGGGAATCCAGGTCGCGCCAGGCTGATAGGTTTTTGTTTAGTAGGGTGCAGGATTCTTCCAGGGCGGCTTGGGCGGTTTGGCTCGGGGCGGCGTCACCGGATTGGATGAAGAAATTCGTGCGGGCCAGGTCGCGATTGATGGGGCCTACGCCGGGAGCTTCGAAGGTACCCTCCAGGATTGCGGTGGCTTTCTTGTCTAAATCATTCAGAGCGTCGGCGGAGGTTTTGGTTTGCGGATTGGCGGCTGCCGCTTTCTCTTCCTTGGCTTTTTCTTCCGCGGATTTTTCTTTGGCTTCGCCGGATTGCTCGCCAAATCTGGCGCGAGAATTCTCGTCGGATGCGACGCCAAGAGTTTTCAGGCGATCGGCGATGGCGGCGCGCAGGTTGGTGATGGATTGGAAGGCCTTGGTGCTGGCGGCGAGGCCGGAGTCGATGCGCTTTCCGGCCAGGAGTTGCGCCTCGAGGTCCGCCTGGGAAACGTGGACGCGTGGATCGAGCGTGATGGTGAGCGGCTGCTTCATTACCGTGCCGTTGCCGATGAAGAAGACTTCGTACTGGCCGGGAACGGCGAGCGGGCCGAGAGTTTGCTCGCGCGGGGTGTCGGAGGGAAGCGCGTGGTCGGAAATGGTGTACTCGATGTAGTCGAGCAGACCGCCGTAGTAGCTGAAATTCAGAGCCTGCGGCGGATCGTAGCGCAAATCCCAAACGAAACGATTCAGTCCGGCGTCTTTCGAAAGATGCGCGGGCGGGCCGAACCAATAATCTGGAACATTCTTGGGCGTGGAATCCACCGGAGGGACAAGGCTGGTGAAACGGCGGACGACTTTGCCCTGCGCGTCGTGGAGTTCGACCGTGAGCGGGTTGCTGGGAACGGACTTCAAATAGTAATCAATGATGGCGCCATCGGGCGGATTTTTCGCAGTGGGTTCTTCAGGAGGCAGCGGAGTTTCCTGGTCGTTGTCATAACGAGTGCGGACTACGGTGGCGGGCTTCAGCAAGTATGCGTTGGAAGTGGTGATTTCCGGGCCGGCCTGACGGAGCGGAGTGAGGTCGTCGAGGATCCAGAGAGCGCGGCCGTAGGTGGCTGCGACGAGGTCGTCGCCGTGCACGGCGAGGTCGCGAACGTCGGAGGCTGGGAAATTCAGCTGCAGAGATTGCCAGTGGTCGCCATCGTCAAACGAAACATAGAGCGCATTTTCGGTTCCAGCGTAGAGCAAGCCTTTGCGCACGGGATCTTCGCGGATGACGCGCGCGATCCAATCGGGCTGCAGCCCCGCGGTGATTTTCTGCCAGGACTTTCCGGCATCGCGCGTGCGGAAAATGTAAGGCTGCAGATCCTGGCGCGCGTTGAGAACGACGTACGCGGTGTTCGCGTCGTAATGCGAGGTTTCGATGGCTTCGATCTCGCTGTCTTTCGGTAAGCTGGCGGGAGTGACGTCCTGCCAGGATTGCGAGGCGTCGCGGGTGAGCTGGACCAGACCGTTAGTGCTGCCGGACCAGAGGACCGAGGCGCTGACCGGCGAAGGAGTGAGGACCGTCAGCGAGGTGCGGCGCGGGCGCTGGCCTGTTTCGAAATCGTCTCTGCCGCCGGCGTCGCGTTCTTCCAGGTCCACGGCTTCTTCTTCTTCATTCAGGGGGGAGTGAGTGTTGGCGGATGGCGCGGGCGGCACGGCGTTCGCAGGATTCGTTGGCGCGGCGGTCTGCGCGTGGGGTTGAGCGGCGGGTGCGCTGGGAGCAGCGGCGGGTTCGGTGAGGTCTGGGCTGATTTGCGTCCAGCTCGCGCCACCGTTGGTGGTTTTCAGAACGTATTGCGCGCCGAGATAGAGCGTGTGCGGATCTTGCGGCGAAAAAACCAGCGGAGGCATCTGCGACATGCGTTCTTTTGTGCTGCGAACGAAGACGTGCACGATTTGTCCGGTGGTCTTGTCCCAGCGCAGGATGCTGCCGTACCAGCCGCCGGAATAGACGATGTTGGGATTCAAAGGGTCGGGAGCGATGTAACAGAATTCGAAGCCGCCGACGGAAAACCAATCGCGGTAGCTGATTTCACCATAATCGCTGCGATTGGGAACGGCGGCGGTGCCGCTATCCTGCTGCGGCGCGTAGGAAACGTAGGGGAACTGATTGTCGGTGATGACGTGATAGAACTGGCCGGTCGGCTGATTGTACCAACTGCTCCAGGTGAGGCCGGCGTCGAGCGAGATGGTGGCTCCCTGATCCACGCCGAGAATCATGCGTTTTGAATTTTGCGGGTCAATCCAGAGGACGTGGTAATCATCGCCGCCGGGCGCGCCTTTATAGGCTGTGAAATTCTGGCCGCCATCGGTGGAGCGGTAGGTAGTGGTTTGCATAACGAAAACCATGTCCGGATTTCTCGGGTCGACGTACACTCGGCAGATGTAGAGATTGCCAGTGATGCGCGGATCTTTGGTGATTTGGCGCCAGTGCGCCCCGCCATCGTCGGAGCGGAAGAGGCCGGGTTCCATGATGGCGAAAATTCGTTGACCTTTGGTGCCGGGAGCAACGGCGAGACCAACGCGGCCGCGCGGCGCGGCAGGCAGGCCGTCTTCGGAGACGGGCTTCCAGCTGGCGCCTTCGTCGGTGGATTTGTAAATCCAGGAATCCTGCGCGGGAGTTTCCGGAGGGCCCGCGCGGAAATCGAAGGGCTTCCAAAGGGCGGAGTAGAGGATGCGCGGATTATCGGGGTCGGCGGCCATGTTGGAAACGCCAGCCGTGTCGTCCTTGTAGAGAGTTTTGGTCCAGGTCTTGCCTCCGTCGGTAGTTTTGTACACGCCGCGATTTTCGCTGGCGGCGCCGACGCCGAGGATGGGATGGCCTAGAACTCCGACGACGATGATGTTGGGATTGCGCGGGTCAACGAGAACCGTGCTGATGAAGCGGGAATCTTTCAGGCCGATGTTGGTCCAGGTGGCGCCGGCATCGGTGGAGCGATAGACGCCGTCGCCGGCAGTTTGTTCACCGGTGCCGACGATGATGAGTTTGGAATCGGAGGGGGCGATGGCGATGTCGCCGATGGATGCTACATGCTGATCGTCGAAGATTGGTTTCCAGGTGGTACCGCCGCTGGTGGTTTTCCAGATGCCGCCGCCGGGGGTGCCGATGTAGTAGGTGGCGGAATCGCCGGGGACGCCCGCTACCGCGGAGACTCGGCCGGCGCGGTAGGGGCCGATCAGTCGCCAGTGTAGGGCCGAGTAGAGGCTGGGATCGACGACGGGTGTTGCGGCTGTTGCGGGATTTTGCTGGCCGTAGAGAGGAACGGCGGCGGCGACCAGTACAACCGCGGCGAGAAGGCGTTGAAGGCGAAGCAATGGGATCCTCCGGTGACGGGAAAGTTTACCATCGTGCGAAAGATTGCGTGGGTTTCGCGATGCGTTAGTGGAGGCCGGACCAATCGTCGGCGAGGAGGATGGAATTGCTGGGATTGGAGGGGTCGTATTTTACGCTGGCGGTTTGGCCGGCGGCCACGCGGCCTAAGTGCTTGGCTTCGTCGAGGCCGGTGATATCTTGCGCGGTTTCGTAGGTGACGCCGGAGATTGAGTAAGTGTAGTAGAGGAGCTTTTGCGTGCCGTTGGTGAAGGCCGAGGGGGCGGCGCGTTTCTGAAACATTCTGGGTTGTTTCGCGGTGGGATCGTTCGCGTCGCGAGCGTGTTCGACGATTTCCAGGACCTGGCCCTCGACGATGCGGCCGACTCGATTGAGATAAGCGCGGCGCTGGCGTTCGACGTCGCCGGCGTCTTCGGGCTTGCGGCGCAGCCAGAGAACGAGTCCGACGAGGACGACCACCGCAACTCCGGCGAGCGGAAGCCAATCGTGCCAATCAGTCAGGAGTTCTTTCAACGCGTGCCTTTTCCGGTGCGGTTCAATCCTGCGCGGCGATGACGGGATTTCTTAGCGTGCCGATTCCGCCTACGCTGACTTCGACCACATCGCCGGCAACCAGCGGCCCCACACCCGAGGGCGTGCCGGTGGCGATCACGTCGCCCGGCTCAAGCGTCATCACCTGCGCGATGAAGCGGATTATAGCATCAACGGAAAAGATCATTTCCGACGTGTGTCCAGACTGTTTCCTGATTCCATTCACGTAGGTTTCGACGGTGACGCCCGCGGGATCGATATGCGTTTCGAGGATGGGGCCGAAAGGACAGAAGGTGTCGAAGCCTTTGCCGCGGGTGAATTGGACGTCGAGTTTTTGCAAGTCGCGGGCGGTGACGTCGTTGAGGCAGGTGTAGCCGAGGATGTAGGGCGCGACGCTTTCGGCTTCTTTCAGGTGATAGCAGCGGCGGGCGATGATTACGGCTAGCTCGCCTTCGTGGTCCATGCGGTGAGAGATGCGCGGCTGGACGATGGGTTCTTCGGGCGCGATAACGGACGACGGAGGCTTCAGGAAGATGAGCGGTTGGGCAGGTGCGTCGTTACCCAATTCTTTGGCGTGTTCCAGATAATTGCGGCCGACGCAGACAATCTTGCTGGGCGCGGACGGCGGGAGGAATTTTATCTGGTCGAGGGGCCAGGCATTTCCGGCGCGCTCGCGTGTGCCGTGGAGTTCGCCGTGGATTTCGTGGATTTTATCGCCTTCGATTATTCCGGCGCGGGCGTGCGGATGGGATTCGTGCGTGGAGCGGCTGAGAGGTTTGGCGTCGAATTCCTGGGGTTGAAATCGGCAGAGCTTCATCGGAGGTGGGTGTCGAAGAAATCGGAGCGGCGGCGGCGCGGGGCGATACGGTGCTGGCGCGTCAGCACAAGCATGGCGCCAACCCAGGAGCCTACCGCGCAGACACCGTATACGACGGCGCCTTCGAGGAAGGCGTCGAAGGGCGAGCGCAGCGCTTGGAAGAGGCTGTGAAAAAACATTCCGGCGATGTCGTAGGCGACGACGAAAATTCCCCAGGCGAGCATGGCGGAATAGAACATTTTCAGCGGGCGATTGAGGAAACGGAAAATCGGAATGAGCATGATCGCGAGGAACAGGCCGTAGGAGGCGCCGTTGCGTTCGAGAGCGCGATTATCGAGCCAGGAGAGGCGATTTGCGGCGATGAGCGAGCCGATCATCACGATGGTGAGCAGCGCGCCGGTGTAGAGGCCGACGCGAATCGTCGAGCTGAACGCCTTCAGGGTAGCTTCTGCGTGAGCGGGGATGGGATGGGCGGTGGTGGCTGGATCGGTCATTGATTTGGCTGCGAGTCTGCCGGAGCTTCGACCGGCACTTCGCCGGATGTGGCTGCGCTGGCGGTGCTTTCATTGCCGACGCGATCCACTGCCGTGACGGTGTAGAAGTAGCGGTGGCCCGGTACGACATTCATATCGCGAAACGCGGGAGTACGCAACAGTTCCGGATCTTGCTTCTGGCCGGCGACTCCTTCCTGCTCACTTCTATAGATGTTGTAACCGGCGATATCGTTTTCCGCGCTGATGGACCAGGAGAGGTCGAGATAAGCGGACGCGCTGCCCTGCGCGGGAACCAGCACGACGACGAGTCCTTGCGGCGCGGCGGGAGGGAAAGTATCGAGCGGGGTGACTTCGATGACGGGCGAGTCGGGCGATTCAATTTGCAGATCGGGGTATTGCGCGACGCTGCGGACGCTGTAGCGGTAGGTCTTTCCGAATTGAATTTGGGTGTCGCGGAAGGGTGGCGCTGCACTTTCGCCGATGAGAACGGTGGAGTTTGGCGATCGCGGTGGCTGCGGCCCGTTGACGGGCGCGATGGCTTGCGACATTTCGCGGCGAAAGATTCGATAGCTGGCAATCGGCGGTGCGGGTCCGACGGCGGTTTTTTGCGGCGGGGTCCAGGCAAGGATCACGCCTTGGTGAGTGATTTCGGCTTTGAGGTCCGCGATCGGTTCCGGGGAGGGAGCGACCCGCAGGATGGCGGCATTGGAATTCGCGGAGACTTTCTTTGGCGAGGTGCGAGTGCGCACGGTGTAAACCGCCTGCGTGTCGGGATGCTGGGTGAAATCCTCGGGCTTGAGCGCGTCTTCGTAGCGAATTTGGCGTCGCGTGTCGAATCGAGCCACCATCGCCGACGGGATGGTTACGAGCAGCGTGGGATTGGCGGGAACGGACGTTGGCGCGGGGCTCGCGGGATTTTTTTGGAAATCGCGGAAGATTTCGATTGCGGGCGGCTGCTTGAGCTCGCGACCCTCGATGGATTCCTTGGGAAGAGTAAAGGTGAGGATCACGTTGTCGCCTTGTTGGGTGGCGGCGAGATCGGGGATTGCGGTGGGAATCGGCGCTTTGCGTTCGACTGGCTCACCGGGAGCGCCGCAGCCGGCAAGAAGGACGATAGAAGCGAAAATGGAAAAGAGAAAATGGAAAATGGAGGCCGGCACTCGTGAACGCTGCGCACGCTGAGACCAGCGCGCCACTTTTCGTTTTTCCATTTTCTGTTTTCTAATTTCTACAAAATGTAACGGCTGAGGTCTTGGTCTTTCACGATATTGGCGAGCTGCTTTTGCACGTAGGCCGCGTCCACTTTAAAGGACTTCTTTTTCATTTCCGGGGCTTCGAAGGAAATGTCTTCCAGCACTTTTTCCAGGATGGTGTGCAGGCGGCGCGCGCCGATGTTTTCGGTGTGCTCATTCACTTTGGCGGCGAATTTCGCGATGGCGGCGATGGCGTCGTCGGTGAACGTGAGTTTAAAGGGTTCAGTATCGAGCAGCGCGATGTATTGCTTGATCAGCGCGTTCTTGGGCTCGGTGAGGATACGAATGAAATCGGCCTCGGTGAGCGAGGTGAGTTCGACGCGAATGGGGAAGCGGCCTTGCAGCTCGGGGATCAGATCCGAGGGCTTGGTGGTGTGAAACGCGCCGGCGGCGATAAATAAAATGTGGTCGGTGCGCACCATGCCGTAGCGGGTGTTGACTGTAGTGCCTTCGACGATGGGCAGTATGTCGCGCTGCACGCCTTCGCGGGAAACGTCCGGGCCGTGGCCAGATTCGCGGCCGGCGATTTTGTCCACCTCATCTATGAAGAGAATGCCCATCTGCTCGACGCGATCCACGGCGATGCGCGTGACCTGGTCCATATCGATCAGGCGGTTTTCTTCTTCCTGGATCAGGTAATCAAACGCTTCGGCGACCGTCATTTTGCGCTTCTTTTTTTGCTGGCCGAACATGCCGGAGAGCATGTCCTTTACGTTGATGTCCATTTCCTCGACGCCCTGATTGGTGATGATTTCGAAGGAGGGCATCTGGCGTTCGCGGACTTCGACTTCGACCATGCGCGTGTCGAGCTTGCCTTCGCGCAGTTGTGCGCGAAGTTTTTCCCGCGTGCGGGCTACTTGCTCGCGGCGCTGAATTTCGCTGGCGGGCGTGGTGTCCGAAGGAATGGGTGAAGGCGGGAGGAGCAGGTCGAGCAGGCGGTCTTCGGCGGATTGTTCGGCGCGCTCGGCGACTTCGTCGAGTTTTTCTTCGCGGACCATGTCAATCGCGGTTTCGACGAGGTCACGGACCATGGATTCCACGTCGCGGCCGACGTAGCCGACTTCGGTGTACTTGGAGGCTTCCACTTTGACGAAGGGGCAGCCAGCCAGACGCGCGAGGCGGCGGGCAATCTCCGTCTTGCCCACGCCTGTGGGGCCGATCATCAGAATATTCTTGGGCAGAATATCTTCGGCAAGCTCCGGCGGAAGCTTCTGGCGGCGAACGCGATTGCGCAGCGCGATGGCCACTGCTTTCTTGGCGAGATTCTGGCCGACGATGTATTTATCCAGCTCGACCACGATTTCGCGCGGGGTAAGCTCGTCGAACGACGGGAGCGGTTCCGGCTCGGGCGCTTGCGATTCGTTTCCGGATAGGTAGATGACCATGTCTTTCTCCGATTTCTCCGTCATAGCTCTTCCACGCTGAAATTGTCGTTCGTGTAGATGCAGATTTCGCTGGCGATGCGCATGGCTTCGGCGGCGATATCCTTGGCGCTGAGCTTGGTGAATTTGGAAAGAGCGCGCGCGGCGGCCAGGGCGTAGGAGCCGCCGGAGCCGATGGCGCAGATGCCATCGTCCGGTTCGATCACGTCACCATTGCCGGAAAGCAGGAACGTGGATTTGGCGTCGGCGACGATGAGCAGCGCGTCCAGGTGGCGCAGCGAGCGATCGGTGCGCCATTCTTTCGCGAGTTCGACGGCGGCGCGCGCGAGATTGCCGTGAAATTCCTGCAATTTTCCTTCGAAGCGGCCGAAGAGCGAGAGCGCGTCGGCGGTGCTGCCGGCAAAGCCCGCGATAATTTTATCGCTGTAGAGGCGGCGGGTCTTGCGCGCGCTGTGCTTGATCACGCCATCGCCCAAGGTGACCTGGCCGTCGGCAGTGAGGACGACTTTATTGTCTTTGCGCACGCACAGGACCGTAGTGCCGTGCATCTGCTCGCTTTTGTGCGTTATTGGCATCCGACGATTATACCGCGCTCGCGCGGGAATGGGCCACTTAGACGCGGAGGCACTCGATTTGCGTCAAAGGCATGCCGATACTAGTTAGAAGAGTATAAGGAGTCGACAAACTTGCGGAAGTGATCGTCGGACATGAATCGCTGGAAGGAATCGTCTTGCCGCGGGTCGGGCATGCCCTCGCCAGCGATGGCGTTGGCTTTCAGCGCGAACGCCTTTTTCAGGTAATCGATGGTTTTGTCCATATCGTTGCGTTCGGCATTCACGCAAGCCAGATTGTAATAAAACATGGGATAGTCTGGATCCTTGCTGAGGCCGTAGTTGAATGTAACCTCTGCGTGGGGCAGATCGCCGGTAATTCCGTAAGCCATTCCCAGATTGTCCACCAGGACTCGCCACGTAGTGCGGTCGAGCTGGGGATTCTTTTTTTCGAGGTCGAGGGCTGTTTGATAGGGCCCAATCGCGCGCCGGAAATCGCTGGCGAGGTAATAGCGGCTGCCCTCGCGAAGATAATTCATCGTGTTTTCGCCGGACGGTGGTGCGGCCGACGCGGCGTCCGGTGAAGAAGCAGTGGAAGCGCCTGGACTGACATCGGCAATACGGACCTTCTTTAGGAAATCCGTGAAAAGCGATTCATCGGAATCGTGGAACTGCACCTTGGAAAGATGCAGATCGACGAAGACGTCGTCATTCGTGAGGCAAGCCACGAAATTCTTTTGGCGCACTGGGAGTTTCTGCGCTGTCGGGATCAGATATTCGATGACCGCGAAGTCAGCAATTTGAGAGGAGCGGATTTCGGTGGCGATAAGGCCCGCCGGCAGAGATTTCACGCGGTTGCGTAGATAGTCGGGGCAGGTCTTGCTGTCGGCGGGGCCGTTACCTTTTTCCAACGCCGCCGATAAGACCAATCCAGTCGCGGGATCATTCGCGAGGAAATACTGGCGGCCGTCGGGTTGACGCTCATTCCTCTCAACGACGAATCCGGGAGAATCGATTTCGACCGCCCATGTCTTGCCGGGATAGCTGATGAGCAATTTTTCCTGTGGCTGAGCAGCCTGCGGTAGCGCTGCGGGAGAAAGCGAAGTTAAAAGCAAAGCGAAAATGAAAATCGAGCGGCGCTTCATGTGCGGCATCCTCCGGGATCGCGGAAAGCCACTTAACATGGATGGCGAGGTGATTCTCGCGCGCATTGGTGCCGGCGCACAAGTTCATTCAGCCAGTAAGTATTCGGAAACATAACTCTGCAGGGTGCTCGCGAAGAGCAAAGTTAGTTCTTGTCGTTGTTTTTATTGCTGGAATTGTTTTTGGGCTTTTTATCTTTTTTGCCGACTTTTTCCCAGCGTTCGTCGAGGGATTCCTTGGTGAAGAGGGAATCGGGTACGGTGGTGTTGTATTCATATTTGTCGAAGAAGACCTGGTAGACCTTGATGCCATTGCGTTCGCGGGTGATTTGGTAGGGGGTCTGAATGCCACTAATGGGGTGGTAATTCGAATAGTATTCGATTTCCTCGTTACGCATATGCGTGTTGGCGTTGCGCGTGTCCACGACTTTGCGCACGGGCAGGTGGGTGTTGCGGGCGATGGCGATGCGAAAGGTGCGATTATCACTGTCAACAAGTTCGACCCAGTCGGATTCCTGATAGTCCACGACGTCGAGGCCGGCATAACGGAAAATCATCCCCTGCTCGTGGATGCGATGGCGGAGGATGTTGTCTATGTCTTTCTTGATGTCCTCCTGATTCGTCGCGAGATCCGTGATGGTGGCTTCGGAAACGCCGCCGCGATCGAGCTCCCAGCCTTTATCGCCGTTGAAGACCGAGATGATGTTGCGCTTGGGAAGATTTTCGGTGCGGTCTTTGAAGGGCGGCTGAGCGTAGTCAATGAAATGCTCGAAGCCGTTGAGTTCGCCGGAGTGCCCGAATTGGCTGAGGCGTCCGATGCAGGTCACGTCGTGGACGTTAAGATACGTGGGCCCGCCTAGCGCGTTAATGGCTTGCTCGAGGATCGCCTTGGCTTTTGCGGCGCTTTGTTCGGGGAGCAGGACGGTATCGTCTTGCGCGAGGGCGCGCGGAGATGCCGCGAGGCACGAGGCAGCGAGCAGTAGCGCCAGTACGATATTGCGGCGCGTGATTAGGCGCGAAGCGATGGGGCACGAATTCATTTTGGGTGAGAGCATCGTACGGATCATCATCCGCAAAGCACCGATCCTCCATTAACGTTGATCACTTCTCCGGTGATAAAGGTTGCCAGGTCGGAAGCAGCGAAAAGAATGGGGCCGGCAATTTCTTCTGCGGTGCCCACGCGCTTGAGCGCGATGGGCAGGATCGCAGATTTCAATCCATTCTTGGTGCGCAACACTGAGGCGGACATATCGGTATCCACCCAGCCGGGCGCGACACAATTAACGAGGATATTGTGAGGGCCCAGCTCGCTGGCGAGGCCTTTCACGAAGCTGATGATGGCGCCCTTGGTGGCGCCGTAATGAGTGTGAAACGCTTCGCCGCGCTGTCCCGCGGTGGAACTGATAGCCACGATTTTCCCGCTTTTTTGCGCAATCATGTGCGGCGCGACAAAATGAATCACGGAGTAAACGCTCTTCAGGTTGACCTGGACCATTTCGTCCCATTCGCGCTCTGTCATTTTTTCGATGGGAGCGTCCTGTTCGTTCCAGATGCCGGCGTTGGCAACGAGGATGTCAACGCGGCCGAGACGGTCTCGGGTGAAGTCCACCAGCTTTTTGGCATCGGCCATCTTGCCCAGGTCGGCTTTCAGGGATTCGATGCGCGTGCCGTGCTTGCGGGCTTCCTGCTCCACTTGCGCGGCCGCTTCCTTGCTGCGATGGTAATTGAAGACGACGTCTGCGCCCGCTTGCGCGAAGAGTTTTACGGTGGCGGCTCCAATGCCGCGGGAGCCTCCGGTGACCAGTGCAGCCTTGCCTGCGAGCGAAATCATTTTTCCCCCGGGATTGGTGATGGGTTGAGACTTGATTAGAGTTAAGAGTTAAAAGTTAAGAGTTCACAGTTAAAAGCTGAAAACTACATTCGCAAAATCAGAGACCCTGCATGAACCTAGACTCGTCGCCGCGACGCTTGGCGTTGTGCAGCGCGCCGCCTACGAATGTACCGGCGCTTTGCGGGCGGCGGCGGCTGCGGCTAGTTCGCGAAACAGCGATCGCGCGAGCTCATCTTCCGCGACCATGCGCTCGGGATGCCACTGCACGCCTACGATCCAGTTGGCATCGCCAGTCCATTCGACTGCTTCAATCACTCCATCGGGTGCGTGGGCCACGACGCGCAGATTCCTGCCCGGCTGTAGCACGGATTGGTGATGTGAGCTATTCACGCGCGCGTGATTTGCGCCAGCCAACTGCGCGAGGCGCGAGCCTGACTCCAAATTAACTTCGTGATGCGGCTCCGGGCTTTCGTGGCCGGTCCAGGCGTGCTGGATTTTCGTGTGAATTTCGCTGGGGATGTCCTGCACCAGCGGACCACCCAGGAAAACGTTCAGACTTTGCACACCGTAGCAGATTGCCAGGACGGGCTTGTGTTCGGTGACGGCGTGATCGAGCAGGGCGAAATCGGTGCGCTCGCGAGCGGCGTCGGGCTCGGCGGTTTTCGGGTGGCGGGCGACGTGGAAAAGCGACGGTTCGACGTCCGCAGGGCTGCCAGGAAGGACTACTGCATCCAGCGTGCGGGAGACGTCCTGCAATTCGGCGGGAGTGAGCCCGAGCGAGATTTCGACGGGTTCGGCGCCGTTTGCTGCGACGGCGGTTAGATACTTGTCATAGGCATCGCGCTTGTTGCTAAGTTCTTCTTTTTTAGTGCGATAAGGGATGCCAATGCGAATTTTCGGGGCTGGGGTGGGGCTCATGAAATGCCATCCTACCATTGAGTGGCGGGTGCGGCAATCCTCTGATCTTTGCAGCTAGCGCCGAAAACCTTGGAGGAACGATCGCCGGTATAAACGCAAACGCCCCGCCGGCAAGGTGCCGACGGGGCGTGGCGCAGTGGCTGGGCTAGGCTGGGCTTAGGAAATCGGCAGATGTTCCATGCGGGTGTGGGGTTCATCAGAGCTGGGGTTCAGGTAGAGCGTAGCGTTGAGTCCTGCCACGTACACTGCTTCGAGCCTGCGTCCTTCACCGGACTTGCGGACCAGCAATGCGCTCTGGTTGGCGCCGCGATGCGCAGAGACTTCGTGCACGCGCATCGTCATGTTCTGGCCGGCGCTCCGAAGCGTGACTACGCGGCTGCTTCCCTGGGACTTCACCGAAAGCAAATACTGTCCGGCCTTCAAATTCGTGGCGCCGCACTTGACGTTGAATGGCAGCGAAACTTTGCCTTCAAAATCGGCGTTTGCTACTTGCGCGGCGGCAATCTGCACGGGCTGCGCAGCGGTGGCTTGCGGTGCTTCGAATGGAAATTCGTCGGGGTTGGGCATCGCATCAGCCTGCGCGCGCGCGGCGGGCGCCAGCATGGAAATAAATCCCAGTGTCGCGGCAAACATTGAGGCCTTTACCAAAGTCGTCATTTTCATCGTCGTCTCCTTTTTCGCTAGAATCTTTGAGTTCGGGTTGATGTCGTTCCTCATGCTGCGCAGTTTCATCCCAAACGATAATTCGTTCAATGCAACGCGGGTCCTTTGTAGGTAAAACGGAGGTAAAGTGGTAACTAATTGATGTGAAGAGACTTGGGTTGCTTTTGGCGTCTATCCTTGAGTTCCAGAGGCGCGCGCAGTAATATCCCCGATTAGCTACTGCCATGGGCAACGACATTCCGTCCGACGGTGGGCTGTGCTTCGACGCCTACCACGTTGATCTCCGCACCGGTGAGCTGCGCAAGCACGGCCGGAAAATTCGCTTGGCCGGGCGGCCCTTCCAGATTCTCGCGCTGCTGCTGGAACGTCCGGGCGAATTGCTCACGCGGAAGGAATTGCAGGAACGGCTGTGGTCTGCCGACACCTTCGTGGATTTCGAACACGGCGTGAACGCGGCGATCCAGACGCTGCGGCGCGCGCTTTGCGATTCACACAAGAATCCGAGATTTATCGAGACGCTTCCGCGCCGGGGCTACCGGTTCATCGTTGCCGTGGAGGGTGCGCAAGTTGGAGCCGGACCGGGGGGCGCACCTGCCGAGGGGCGCCAGCAGCCAGCTGCTGCCGCGTCAGTCGCAGCATCGGGCGCAGCTCGATCCGAATGGGTGGGGCAGGTTGCCACCATTCGTGACGAGACAGGCCGCAACTTCGTGTTGCTCCCCGCGAGCGAAGAAATCTTTCACGAAATGTGCGCCTGTGAAAAGGCCAAGGACGATCTGGGAATTTCACTTCTGGTGGCTTCTGAAAAACTTCTTCTGATCAACTGTGGAACGAGGGCGCAAATCCTCGACGCGAGTAACGCGGACCTCGGCTGCAAGGTCCGAATACTCGGGGGGCAATTCGTCGGCGAAAAAGCTTTCGCGCCGCGCGCCTATCTTGCAGAACTCCTGTAGAACGGCACCCGTACACTGGTGGCGGACGGCTGCGGATCAACTCGCCAGGCGCGGGTTCGCGGCTCGAGCTGACTACTGATTTGCGCGCGCAGTGGCTGGGGCGCAGAAGCGATCGAAGGCGCGAGTAAGATCGGCGGCAATGGCTTGCGCGTCGCGGCTTTCGATGCTGGATCGCTCCATCATGAAGATCAGCTTGCCATCGCGCAGCAGCGCGATGGAAGGGGACGACGGAGCGTAGCCGGTGAAATAGCCGCGGGCGCGTTCGGTGGCGGCGAGATCCTGGCCGGCGAAAACGGTCGTAAGAATTTCGGGGCGCGCCTGGTTCGCCAGAGCCATAGCGACTGCGGGACGAGCCTTGCCGGCGGCGCAACCGCACACGGAGTTCACGACGACGAGGACGGTGCGCTTTTCTTGCTGCAAAGCGGCGTCCACTTCCTGCGGCGTGCGCAATTCTTGAAAACCTACGCGAGTGAGTTCTTCGCGCATGGGACGAACAAATTCATCAGGAAACATCGCAACTCCTTGACCGATTCTTACGTTCAGGTTAAGAACAGCGCGGCGCTGCACGACGCCGATTATGCGCCAGCTGCCGCGGCCTGGGCGCGCTCTTCGGGCTTCACGAAAGCTTTGCTGGCAAGTTCGATGACTTGTTTCAAGTGCCACCACTCGCGCTCGGACATCGTGTGGCCATCGTTGCTCGAAAAATAAATCGAGACGTAGCCATCCGACGACAACGGCACGCGGATGATTAAATTGTTTTTCTGTTCTGCGATCTGGTTTTCCGCCACGGCAATCCTCCCCCGACTTAGGCTGGGTAAAGCTAAGAGCCGAACTCCACAGCGTAGTTCATTCTCTCTCGTTGCCGGAGCAGGGGCAAGGGCTACGAAGCAATTGAGGCGATGCCGGATGGCCGAAGGGGACGGCGAGGCGTATCGTGCGGCGGAGCCGCTGTTTGAGTGACGATACGCCTCGCCGGTTGCTGCTAGCAGATGCCGGCGGTCATAGAGACCATGCCTGACGAAATTCCCGAAGCGCGCGACGACGACGGGCGGCGGCGCGGGGGATGCGTCTTGAGCCAGGTCTCATAATTCTGGCGCATATGCTCGATGTGATGCGGGATGTGGCGTTCCTGCAAATCCACCCAGCGCTCCAGGCTGATAGCTCCATCGCGCGGATGCGTGACGGCGCCATCCCAAACTTCCTCGGGCAGTGCGACGAGCAATTGATACGTCATCTTTCTGAGGCGGCGAATAATTTCCAGGGCTTCGCGAGTGCTCTGGTGAAAATAGCCGAGCGAACCGGCCCAGCGCGAGGCGCTGAATTTCGCTGATTCACCCGCGGCAGGCTCGGCGATGTAAGCGCGGCAACGCACATAGGCGCTGGCTTCGCTATCGGCGAGATGCAGGATAATTTCGTGGATGCTCCAGCGCTCATTGGCCGGTTTGTAAATCCACATTTTCTTGGGAAATTGCCGGAGCGCGGCCGACAACAAAGCCGGCGCGCGACCAAAAGATTCCAATTTTTGCCTTCTTGAGTCTTGCCGCATAGGACCCTCCCACTAACCTTGCTTAGACGTATGAAGTGCGAATTTGCCTCGCGTTAACACATAGATAAACGAAGAAAATGGACGTGTTGTTCGAGAAGGCGATAAATTTCTTGGATGCGGAATTTCCGGCGTGCGCGAGTGGGAAACTCTGTTCGACGATGGGACGTTTGGGGTGTTCGCAAGTGGAAACGGTGGGCGTTCTTGGGAGCGCGGAAAACTTGGAGGGGACAAATCTGCGTTTTTTAAGAGGAAGTTACAAATTGCTGGAGCAACGCTATGCAGTTCGGGAGAAAACTACAAACTAGCGGAGGGCGAGTTGCCTCCGGCGACCGAACGTTGCTTCGCCGTGCGTTTGCTCCAGTAGGCACGCAATTCGCCGACCAGGTATAACGAGCCGGTCGCGAAGACCGCGTCATGCGGGCCGGCCCATTGCAGAGCGGCTTCCAGGGCCTCGCCGGGATTGCGGACGACGATCGTTTCTTTGGCGTCGTGGCTGGTCATTTCGGCGAGCAACGGCGCCGAGATGGAGCGCGGCTGGCTGGGTTCGGTGAGGACGACGGCGGCAGCGTGCGGGAAAAGCAGGCCGGAGATCTCGTCCACTGCTTTGTCGCGCATCGCTCCGTACACCAGGAAAATGCGGCGACCGGCGTAATTTTCCTGCCAAAATTTCAGCAATTCGCGGGCGCCCGCGGGATTGTGCGCACCATCGAGGTACAGATCGGGGTGAGTCGAGAGACGTTCCAGGCGTCCCGGCCAGTTCGCGGTGGCGATGCCCTGTTCGATGGCAGCGTCGAGAATCGGAAAGCTGCGCTCCGCGAGCAGGCGGGCGGCAATAGCAGCGGTGAGCGCGTTGCGAATCTGAAAACGCCCGGGCAAGGACGGAGCGAGCGTGAGCTGTTTGCGCGAATGCGCAAATGCCGCGACCGCGCGATAGAGGCCGCCGCTATCTTGCACATCCTCCACTCGGGCGGCGGCATCCACTTCCACCAGGCGCGCGTCCATTTCGGTGCAGTGCCGGGCAATCACGGCGCGCGCTTCCACTCGTTCGCTGGCGCTGACCACCCATGCGCCGGGCTTGATGATGCCGGCTTTTTCCGTCGCGATTTCCTCGATGGAATGGCCGAGAAAATTTTCGTGGTCGAAATCAACCGGCGTGATGATCGCCACTTCCGGCTCGACGATGTTGGTGGCGTCAAGGCGGCCGCCGAGGCCGACCTCGTAGATCGCGAAATCCACGTGGTGCCGGGCGAACGCGAGAAAAGCCATGGCGGTGACGCACTCGAAGAAGGTGGGATGCGCCGCGAGCTTCGCCGAAGCCATCAGCGATTCGATGGAAGCATGAACGCGGGACCAGGCCTCGGCGAAATTCTGGTCTGAAATATCTTCACCGTCGATGCGAATGCGTTCGTTGATGCGTTCCAGGTGCGGCGAGGTGTACAGGCCGGTGCGCAATCCAGCGCTGCGCAGGACGCATTCGAGCATCGCGGCCGTGGAACCTTTGCCGTTGGTTCCGGCGATATGGACGCAAGGGGAGGAGCGCTGTGGCTGGCCGAGAGCTTCTGCAAGGATCGTGCTATTCGCGAGGCCGAATTTCTGAACGCGGGCTTGCTGCGGAGCGGCCAGTTCCCTTCCCAGCGAAAATAGCGCGCGGACGGATTCTTCGTACGTCATGCGGCTAGCCGACGAAGAAGTCGAGGGCCTGGGCGATGTAAAGTTTCAGTTCCTTGCGCGGGACGACGGCGTCGAGGAATCCGTGCTCGAGGAGGAATTCAGCAGTCTGAAAACCTTCGGGCAATTTCTGGCGAATGGTTTGTTCGATCACCCGCGGCCCTGCGAAGCCGATGAGCGCGCCGGGCTCCGCAATATTCAGGTCGCCGAGCATCGCGTAGCTGGCGGTGACGCCGCCGGTGGTGGGATCGGTAAGTATGGAAATGAAAGGGAGCTTGGCTTCGTCCATGCGCCCGAGCGCCGCGGAAACTTTCGCGAGCTGCATCAGGCTGACGACGCCTTCCATCATGCGCGCGCCGCCGGAACAGGAGACGACGATGAGCGGTTCCTTCTGATCGAGAGAGCGGTCTATCGCGCGCGCGACTTTTTCACCGACCACCGCGCCCATCGAGCCACCGATAAAACCGAATTCCATCGCGCAGCAAACGACAGGGCGGCCGTTCAAGCGGCCTTCGGCGGTGATGATCGCATCTTTCATATTGAGCTTGCGCTGCGCTTCTTTCAGGCGTTGCGCGTAGGGTTTGGTATCGGTGAATTGCAGCGGGTCGCTGGAGGCGAGATCGGGGTCCAGTTCGGTCCACGGTTCTTCGTCCAGTAGCATTTCCAGGCGCCGGCGCGAGCTGAGGCGGAAATGGTGCTCGCACTTAGTGCAGACTTCCCAATTCGCTTCGAGATCTTTTTTCCAGATGATCGCGCGGCAGGAATTGCACTTGGTCCACATGCCTTCGGTGTGGACGCGGCGTTCTTCAGCCGGCGTGGGATTTTCGATCGGTTTTTTTTCGCGCTTGAACCAGGCCATGGGTCGAGGTGTTTTGGGCTGGAAGGCCCCTTAAGAAGTTAACAGTTCAGAGTTAAAAGTTGAAAGTTAAAAAATGCCGCGGCTGCGCCGCCGGCATCAGTAGTCAATTCCGCGTTGGGCGAGGATGCCTTTCGTGTACGGGTGTTTTATTTCTCGCATTTCGGTGACCAGGTCGGCGGCTTCGATCAGTTTGGGATGCGCGCTGCGTCCGGTGCAGATCACGTGCACGCGTTCCGGACGCTGGGTGAGCGCTTCGACGACGCGCTCGACGTCCAGCATTTTGTAGCCGATCACGTAATTGATTTCATCGAGCACCACCAGGTCGTATTTCTCGCTGTAAATCTGCGCACGGCCGAATTCCCAGGCCTCTTCGCACATTTTCAAGTCTTCCGGATCAGTCTCCGCGCCGCCAATCTTCACGAATCCGCGGCCCATCGGGCGAATTTCGAATTTATCGTCGCCGAGCATTTTCGCGGCGTCCAGCTCGCCATAATGCCATGAGCCTTTGATGAACTGCACCATCATCACGCGCATGCCCTGGCCAACTGCGCGAAAAGCAGTGCCCAGCGCGCAAGTCGTCTTGCCCTTGCCCGGCCCGGTGTAAACGATCAGCAGTCCTTTGCCTTCAGGCATGTGATGAATCCTTATGAGAATAGTTCAGAATAGTGAGCGCGGCGTGTGGAAACGTCAAGCGACGTGCCGCGTTCACGCAAGAAAGCGGTAGCCGACGCCGCGAACGGTTAGGAGATGCTTCGGTTTGGAGGGGTCTTTTTCGAGATAGCGGCGGAGGCGCACGATGAAGTTGTCTATGGCGCGGGTGTCGGTGTCTTCGTGGAGGCCCCAGACGTCTTCGAGGATGGATTTGCGGGAGACGGTGCGGCCTTTGCTGCGGATCAGGTGGCGGAGGAGCTTTGCTTCCATGAGCGTCAGCTGGATGGTGTCATCTTTGGCGCGCAGTTCGAGCGTGCCGAAATCAATGGTCTTGCCGTCGAAGGAAAAAACTTCGGAATCGGTCGCCGAGTTTGTGGCGGTGCCGGCCGAATTTGCCGCGGTTTCTTTCCCGTTAGCCGCGCGGCCTTTTGTTGCGTTTTTTTCCGCGACCAACCACTGGCTGCGGCGCAGCAGACCTTGCAGCCGGGCCAAAAATATCGGCAGCTGAAACGGTTTGGGAAGGTAATCATCAGCGCCGGCGGCAAATCCTTGTAAGACGTCTTCCGGGCGGCCGCGCGCAGTAAGAATCAGCACCGGAACGTAATTGTGGACCTTGCGCAAAGCGGAGACGACCGCGAAGCCGTCCTTGCCGGGAAGCATCACGTCCAGCACGACGACATCGAATTCTTCGTTCTGGGCGACCAGGCGCTCGAGCGCAGATTCACCATCGCCGGAAACTTCCACGGAGTGGCCTTCGGCTTCGAGGTTAAAGCGCAAGCCCTTCGCCAGGTGCGCCTCGTCTTCGACCACCAGCACGCGGCTCATGCGAGATTCCTCGGCAATTCCAGCGAGATGGTGGAGCCGCGGCCTTCGCCTTCGCTGACGGCGTAAACTTTTCCACCGTGGGCGCGGGCAACGGCGCGCACGATGAACAGTCCCAGACCGGTGCCCTTCACCTGAAAACTGGGGCGGCCGGGAACGCGATAGAAACGTTTGAAGATGCGTTTCAGCTCGGGCGCAGGAATGCCGATGCCGCGATCGGTAACGCGCAACGCGATGTGCTCGTCGTCTGGAATTTCGATGCGCACGGCGACGTCCACCTGGTCGCGCGAATATTTCACGGCGTTATCGAGCAAGTTGGAGACGGCGGTGCGCAATTCTACGGGATCGCCGCGCAGGATTACGGGCGCGGCGTTGGCGGAGACAGGATCGAAATGCAAGACGCCGGGCGCGAGGTGATGGCGGATGCGCGCAAGCTCTATGGATTCGCGGACGAGTTCAGTGAAATCCAGTTCGACGTGATGGCGCTTGCCGCGGCGGTAACTTGCTTCACCGGCTTTGAGGACTTGCTCCACGGTTCCGAGCAGGCGATCGGTATCGAGCAGCATCAGATTGTAAAATTGCTGGCGCTGCGGCTCGCCCACTTCGCGGCGCTGCATGGTTTCCAGGTACAGGCGGATGGAAGTGATGGGAGTTTTCAGTTCGTGAGTGACGGCGTTGATGAAGCCATCATGCTGCTCGTTGCGGCGGATTTCGCGCACCAGGAAGATGGTGTTCAGAATCATTCCGGCGATGATCGCCGCGAAAAAGATTACGCCGAAAAATAGCAGGACGCCTTCGCGCCAGTTGAGGATGGTCCAGCCAACGGTGAGCGCGATGGCCAGGGCCACCAGGGAGCAGCCCAGCACGACGAAGAAGGCGATCGTTTTTCTGCGGCTCGCGATGTGCACGGTGTCTAACGGCGATTGTACCGCGAAGGAGCGGGGGTGCGCGAGACGACGGGGCAGAGAGTGGCGTGCCCATAGATGGGCAAGCGAATAAAAAACTCGCGCGGAATCGGAATCGATCGTGAAAAATTATTAGAGCCGGCGGCTGGCTCTAGGGATGAAACTGGACTACAGTTCGGCTGGAGCCAGGGCGCGCGGATTTTCCCGCGTGAGGGTTTTGGCAACCACAGCTTGATTGGCGCGTTTAATCTCGGAAATTTTCGCGGTATAAACTTTTTTGGCGATGCCGATTTTTTCCAGCGCCCAGATGACGTACCAGTTGAAATCAACCTCGTACCAGGTGAGGCCGTGGCGCGCGGAGACGGGATGCGCATGATGATTGTTGTGCCAGCCTTCGCCCCAGGTTACCAGCGCCACCCACCAGCTATTGGTGGATAGATCGCGCGTCTGAAAGCGGCGGGTGCCCCAGCTGTGCGTGGCGGAATTCACCAGCCAGGTGAAATGCAGACCGATCACCGTGCGCAGAAAAATTCCCCAGAGTACGAACTTAATGCCGCCGACGGCGAGCAGAATCAGCCCGAGAACGATCATCGGCACGTAATGATATTTGGTGATCCAGACGTGGAATTTGTCTTCGGCCAGGTCCGGAACGTAACGCGAGAGCGTGGTGGTGTCGTGATGCATGGACTTGCCGGTGAGGATCCAGCCCATATGCGCCCACCAGGTACCTTCAACCGGGGAATGCGGATCGCCTTCCTGGTCAGAAAATTGGTGGTGAATGCGGTGCGTGGCTACCCAGAAGATCGGGCCGCCCTCAAGGGCGAGCGTCGCGAAAACCGTCAGCGTATATTCCAACCATTTCGGAACTTTGTAGCCGCGGTGGGTGAGCAGGCGGTGATAGCACATGCCGATGCCCAAGCTAGTGGCAATCCACCAGAGAAAGATGGCGACGAAGAAAGCCTTCCAGGAAAAGAAAAAGAGCGCGACGATGGCTCCGACGTGAAACAGGCCCATGAAAGTGGAAGTGACCCAGTTAATCTCGCCATCATTCTTCGATTTTTTCTTCAAGATTTCGAGAGACTGAGTCATCGGGGCCTCTGATTGGTTTTTTATGTTGTTCACAACCCCCTTAGACTAGCAGGCGACGGCGAGAGTGTTTGTAATACTTCTGTAATACCCCTGGGGATTTACAGCGTTGGTTAGCTGGCCTGGAATGCGCGAAAAATAAGGGAAATTGCGTGATTCTGTAGTGGAAAACGACGAGGCGTCTCATATTGACGCGTCAAAATAACATGGTGTGTCAGTCTGATGCAGGGGGGTGTGCAGGCGCGCTCACGATGCCCTGTTAGGCGGAAATTCAGATATGATGTGCGAGGTCCAAAGGATCGTAAAAACAGCATTGCTTGATCAGGAGGAGTTGAGATGCGGAAATTTTTCGTGTTGTGTAGTGCGATTTTGTTGAGTGTGGGTGTGCTGGCGCTTCGCGGCAGCGCGCAGCAGGACAAGGGCCAGCGGCCCAGCCCGCCGGCGCAAGCGGTGTTTCATTTCGCGGACGGCAAGACCGTGACGGTGGATTATTCGAGCCCGCGCGCCAAAGGGCGCAAAATTTTCGGCGGGTTGGTTCCTTACGGCCAAGTGTGGCGCGCTGGCGCGAACGAAGCGACTACGATTACGGCTGACACTGTAGTGACCGTGGGCGGCAAGAGCGTCCCCGCGGGAACCTATACGCTATTCACGATTCCGAACGCGGACAAATGGACGCTGATCATCAGCAAGACGACGAAGAACGACAAGGGCGGGCCGCTGTGGGGCACGAATTATGCGGGCGAAGGGCAGGATCTGGCTCGGACGGATATGAAGGTTTCGTCGCTGCCGGCGCCGGTGGAAAATTTCACGATTGCTTTGGACAAGGTAGGGAACGGGACTTCGCTGCGGATGGATTGGGAGACGACGCGGGCTTCTGTGGAGATTTCGGAGGCGAAGTAGCGGCGGGATTTCGGTCTGCAACAACATTTGCCGCAGAGACGCAGAGCACGCAGAGAATGTCCGACAACTGATGGGCAGATTTTCTCGGCGTACTCTGCGTCTCTGCGGTTTATTTTTTTGAGCGACTAGGAAAGGTTGAAGGTGGCGCGAATCGTTTCTGCGATGTCGGCTACTTGTTTCATTGCCGCGGCCGACATTGCTTTTTGCGCGTTGCGTTCGCGCAGGACTAGCCAGATTCCGGGGCGGTGCACGGATTTGTCGTGGCAGATTGCTCCGGTTAGTTGAGCGATTTCGAGATTGGCGGCGGGGAGCTCGCGATCGAGGATGGTGCGCGTCTCGTCGAGCAGGTCTTTGAAGCCCTGGGAAGCGAGCATGGGGTCCACGTCGCGCGGGATGAGCGCTTCGACTTCTTCGAGATCGTAATCCGGCAGCGGGTGCGTGATCATGAATTCGATGGAAGCGGTTGGCGCGCCGGCGTCGTGCGTTATTTTGATTGCCATGGTTTCGATATTCTCCCACAGTCTGGTCCGCGGGCCAGTTCTAAGTGTTTGCCATGGCAAAGGCGGGCGGGTCTGAGACCCGCCCCTACGGGAGGCACAGCGTGGCGTGCCATCGGCTGACAATTCTGCTGTCGAGTCATTTTGGATACGGGTGGCCGGCGAGGATGGCGAAGGCGCGGTAGATTTGCTCGGCCAGCAGCACGCGGGCGAATTCGTGCGGCATGGTGAGCGTGGAGAGGGAGATTTTTTGTTTGGCGCTGGAACGCAGTTCGGCGGGGAAGCCTTCGGCGTCGCCGCAGAGGAAGACGATTTCGCGCGCGCCGCGATCGCGCAGATCGCCCAGCCAGCGCGCGAATTGCTGGGAGGTGAATTGCTTTCCGGCCGCGTCGAGCAGCACCACCGCGGCGGCCGGATCGATCTTCAATTTGCGAAGCGCGGCGGGGCCGGCGTCGCGGAGTTCGCTGATTTCGATCTCGGTGTAATGTTGAATGCGCTGGACGTAGTCGTTCACCATGGCGCGGGCTTCTTCGCGGCGGGTCTTGCCGAGCATAATCAGTCGGATTTTCATTTCGTGAACACGGATTGGTGCGTAGGGGCGGGTCCTGCAGCTGCGGGACCCGCCCCCACATTCGCAAGCATAGAAAGCGCTACAGCAGCCCGAACTTCTTGCGTTTCTCTAACAGCGTTTTGCGGCTGATGCCCAGCACTTCGGCGGCGCGGCCGATTTTATAGTGCGTGGCGTCGAGTGTCGCTTTGATCGCTTCGCGTTCGAGATCTTCCAGCGAACGCAGAGGGCCGCCGGGGCCCTGAGCACCGCTGTTGCCGGCGCGCACAATTTCCGGGAAATCCTCGGCGCGTAGTTCCGGCTGCTTCGTGAAGACTAGCGCGTGCTCTACTGCGTTCTTCAGCTCGCGAATATTTCCCGGCCAATCGTAGGATTCCAGCAGGCGGAGCGCGGATGGATCGAACGCGGCGTCAGGATGGCCGTGCAGCGGACCGAGGCGCGCCAGGAAATGCGCGGCGAGTTCCGGAATGTCGGCGCGGCGTTCGCGCAACGGGGGGACGACGATGGCCAGCACGTTGAGGCGGAAGAAAAGATCCTCGCGGAAACGTCCGGCGGCGACGGCTTTAGTCAGATCCGTATTGGTCAGCGCCATCAGTCGCGCTTCCATGTGCAGGGTTTCAGTGCCGCCCAAACGCTCAAAGGTGCGCTCTTCGAGGACGCGCAGGAGTTTTGCCTGCATGCCGGGGGCGAGCGCGGCGACTTCGTCGAGGACGATGGTTCCGCTCTGCGCCATTTCCAGGCGGCCTCCGCTCTGCGCCATTTCCAGGCGGCCTGGCTTGCGCGCGACGGCTCCAGTGAATGCGCCGCGCTCGTGGCCGAATAGTTCGGATTCGACGAGCTCGGAAGGCAGGCTGGCACAATCAATTTTCAGCAGAGGAGCGCCGTGGCGCGGGCTGCGCTGATGGATCCAGCGGGCGAGCTGATCTTTGCCGGTGCCGCTTTCGCCAGTGATGAGCACGGTGGTGGAGGCGCTGGCAACTTTTTCGGCGAGATCGAGAACGCGCCGGGAAGCGGGGTCCAACGCAATCCAGGGGATAGCCGCCGCGGCGCTCATGGATTCCTACTCACGGCAAAAGAGAATCTGTTGGAGATCCGTCCCAGGTATTCGATTGCTGTCATCAAAGAAAAAAGCGAGGAGCACAGCCAGGATTGGCTGTGCCACGATTTCGTACACGACGAAAAGAGCGAAGAGCGCATTTGGGAGTAGCTGTGACGCAAGCTTTGTGACGCGCTCACTGCTGCGTGGCGTTGCCTTCGGATTCGTTGGGGCGCTCGTCACGGGATTTGGGACGCGCCGCAGCGGGACCGGAAGGCTCGTGAAACTCGATGCGCTCGGCGTTGCGCCACAGGCGTTCGAGGTCGTAATACTGGCGGGCGCGTTCGCTGAAAATGTGCACGACGAAAAATCCATAATCGAGCAGCACCCATTCGGCGCTGGATTTGCCTTCGCGATGCGCGGCGCGGCGCCCGTGGCGATGCAGCTTTTCTTCGATGGCTTCGCCGATGGCCTGAATCTGGGGCTGGCTCGAGCCGGAGCACAGCAGGATTTGCCTTCGCGATGCGCGGCGCGGCGCCCGTGGCGATGCAGCTTTTCTTCGATGGCTTCGCCGATGGCCTGAATCTGGGGCTGGCTCGAGCCGGAGCACAGCAGGAAATAATCGGCGAAGGCGCCGGAGCCGGAAAGGTTCAAGACGGAAACGTCCAGAGCCTGTTTTTCCTGAGCGGCTTCCACGGCCAGCAGGATTTCGGGATCGAGAGAGTTAAGTGTCACCGGTAAAGGGCCTGTCCCAGAATGTAACCCTCCACGGGCGCGGGCACAAGCCCGTGTATGGATTGGCCGCGGCCCAGGCGCATGCGAATTTCGGTGGAGGAGATATGGCTGGACACTGTCGTCAGCAAATGAATGGTGGATTTGCGCAGGACGATTTTGTTGGGATCGTCGGATCTCGAGCGGCCCAATTTTTCCGGAGGGATTACCAGGCGCAAAGCTTCGAGCCGAAAGCCGGGGCGGCTGGCGATGATGAAATCGCAAGTGTCGAGCAGGCCTTCGTAGTTCTTCCAGGT
>Ga0209008_1000176_pt1 | contig 29305 bp, 19 predicted proteins | sample JacPin_JW_Ref_O3_FD_187963 | JGI IMG/M metagenome (GOLD analysis project Ga0209008, IMG submission 187963) | Forest soil microbial communities from Algoma, Ontario, Canada - Jack Pine, Ontario site 1_JW_Ref_O3 (SPAdes) (version 2) | ecosystem: Environmental > Terrestrial > Soil > Boreal... | reverse complement strand
GACAGAGGCGACGGTGCCGAGGAACATCGCCCCCAAAAACACTAGGACAACTCCGCGATAGATGCCTCGGCTTGAGTCCGGATTCGGAGCGGGCAAATCTCGAGACAGAATTGTCGTTGTTCTCATTTACGTTTCTGCCCCTACGGCCGAAGTCGCGCGTGAATCAGAAATGAACTAATGGTTAGGTCAGCGACGGCGTAGCATGGTGAAAAGCAGTTCGGAATAAGTATTGAGCCTCCCTGCGTAGCTGATACGGATTGCGTAAAAGCAGAGAGGAGCACGACCGTGCGCCGCGGGAAATGAGCGGGATGAAACTGCATTTTAGGCATTGAGCGTTAGAGCAGCGACACTTCCCCGGGTACGTTTCCGGTCTAGGGAAGCAACTCTCGACGGTCGATTTTGTTCACGTCATCTACCAGTTTTGCATATGCCCGCGCCACTGCCTCGACACCAGGAATTGGAACCAGGTCAGGCCGGTCGTAATCGGTGTGGTAGTACATCGGTGACTCGATGATCTGGACCGACGGCGCGTCGAGTTGGGCGTGCTGCATGTCGCCTGAGGCTATGGGTTCCATTTCGTCATAGATCGTGACTCCAAAAATCCTGAAGTCATTCAAAAGAAGCGACGCAAGCTTATCGCTTCCATTCACCCACCATCGCCTTGCATCAATCGAATCTGACTTCCTGAGTACCGGCGGAAAGGCGTAGGTATGGGGGAACAGGTACATCTGTGTGGACGAAACGTGCTCGCAGTTAATCATGAGCGCTGTCTTTGCGAGAAAGGAATCCCGATTGTCGTGCATCCACTGTGTTCCCAGTGAACCGTTGTGATGCCCGGCAGTCGATACGAACTTGATCGTCCGGCGACGCTGCTCTTTTGGAATTCTCGAGAAGTAGTCCGCAAGGGCTACCATGACTGCCATCCCCGACGCGTTGTCCTCGGCGCCTTCAAAAACCGCGTCGTGATGTGCCATGATTATGATGTCTTCGTCGGATGTGCCCGGCAGAGTGCCCCAGACGCTCGAGTCATGGAGTCCGGAGCGCATGTCGAAAGTGTACTGCGCATGGACCTTTACCGGCCCCTTCTCCATGAGCTCTCGGAGCGCGGCCGTATCGTCGGTTCCCATGGTGAAAGTCGGCAACCCCTCGGCACTGTGAGGACTTGGAGAAACTTGGAGCTGTACGTTTCCGGGAATTGCAATATTCACAACTGCGGCCGCTGCACCTTTCGCCGCCGCACGCTCGACTGCATGAAACCACTGAGCAGAGTTCGAGTGCACTCCAGGAGCAGGCCAGCTATAGATGACCGCGAGCTTGCCCTTGACATCACGGCCCGCGAAGTCCGATTCAGTTCCAAGGCCCACCCACACAGGTTCCAGATCCATGCCGTTTGCCGGCAGCGCCTTACCGCTCGCCCGAACCGTCTTGAAATTTAGTGTCTTTCCGCTTCCCGTGGCGCTCAGAGACCAGGCCGTCGGCATCCACTGCGGCGACAAATCGAAGGACTGTTTATGTACATCCTGCAGGCCGATCTTTTTGAACCTGTTCTCAACCCAGTCCTCAGCCTCCTCATCGATCTTGGTACCAGCCACCCGTCCCCATAACAGAGTGCCTGCGTCACGGTCCTTCAGCGACAAAGCGACGATCTCCTTAATGTCTGCCATCATCGGGTCGCCGCGCAAACGGCCATAAGCCTCTTCACCTGGAGGAATCGGAATCCGGATATAACTGGAGGCAAGATCGTGCGGATGGGCCTTCACCTTGGGATTTTGCTCGTCCTGTCCCGCCGGACTAAGTGTTGTTGCGCATGCAAACATACACATAGCAGTGAATATCTTGAACAGTCGTCGCTTTATCGATCCCACAATCTCCTCCTTGAAAATCACCCTACGCGCATGCCCGGGATGGTGAGCCAAGTCCCGCGAATACAATATGTTGACGACTCGCCCCCCCGCCGAAAGCACCTCAAACGTACCTTTATCGCAACCCTTTGGGGCCAAGGATGCATAAGAAGCAGTTTCGGCACAATTGAAATGTCGGAAACAGGACCTTCACCCCAGGTCAACTAGGATTTCCAGCGAATGTCGGGCAACAGTTGAAAACAACACAAGTCGGAGACTATAGTGCGGCCGTGATGGGGAAGTGTTTAGCGCAGGCAATTGCATACTGGGATGGGAATCGCCATCTCGGACAATATGCTTGAGTTCATGGGAGGAAGTGAATGTCAGCGCCCATTAGCATCGACGTCGAACTAAGGAGCACGATGCGATTGCTCCGCCAACATACGATTGGCGACATGCTGCGCCGCACTGCTTTGCGTTATCCGGATAAGGTGGGCATCGGCTATCGCGATATCACCTGGACCTACAAAGAATTCGATGACATTTGCAACCGCTTAGCAGCCGGGCTGGCCGAACTGGGCGTGGTCGCAGGCGATCGGGTGGCCATCCTGTCGCGAAACTCTCACGGATTCGCCGCTTTCCGATATGCGATTGCGCGACTCGGTGCGGCATGCGTGCCGATCAACTTTATGCTCAATGCCGAAGAGGTGCGGTTCATCCTGCAAAGTTCGGGCGCGAAGATTCTCGCCATCGGTTCTGATCTGGTTACGCTGGGCCTTGCCGCAGCCTCTCCGGAGACGGCAGTCGAAACAACTGTATGGCTCCCCGGTGACGACCCTACAGCTGCGCCCGATGGGATGATCAGCTTTGACGAATTATTGGCAGACAGGAAGGGAGCCGAAATACCCACGCTTGAGTCCGGCATGTTGGCGCAGATTATTTATACCAGCGGAACAGAATCCAGACCCAAAGGGGCGATGCTGACCCATGAGGCGGTGATGTGGCAGTATGCAACCTGTGTTATTGAAGCCGAAATCGCCACAGGCGATGTCATTCTGCACGCGCTCCCGCTGTGCCATTGTGCCCAACTTGATGCATTCCTTGGTCCTGCTATCTACGTGGGGGCGACCAATATCATTACCTGCCAACCGCGGGCGGATGTAATCCTCCCTTTGATTGCTGAGCACCGGATCAACTCGTTCTTTGCTCCCCCATCGATTTGGATCTCATTGCTTCGCTCCCCGCTGCTTGACACCATGGACGTCTCGTCGCTTCAGAAAGGATATTATGGCGCGTCAATCATGCCGGTCGAAGTCCTTCGCGAAATTCAGCAGCGTCTGCCCGGCTTGCGTCTATGGAATCTCTATGGCCAAACCGAAATGGCACCCGTTGCTACTGTGCTAAAGCCCGAGGACCAGATTCGCAAGGCGGGATCGGCAGGCAAACCCGGACTGAATGTTGAAACCAGGATCGTAAATGATCAGATGGAGGACGCCCCGGTAGGGGAAGTGGGAGAAATCGTTCATCGATCGCCACAGTTGCTGTCGGGATACTTCAATGAGCCCGACAAGAGTTCTGCAGTCGTGAAGGGCGGGTGGTTCCACAGCGGCGACCTTGGCACAATCGATGACGAGGGCTATATCACCATCGTGGATCGCAAGAAAGACATGATCAAAACCGGCGGTGAGAATGTGGCGAGCCGGGAAGTGGAAGAGGCTATCTACCGTCTGGCAGGAGTATCCGAAGTGGTGGTGATTGGTCTACCAGACCCTTACTGGATTGAGGCAGTTACGGCAATCATCGTCGTCAAGGCAGGAGTGAACCTCGATGAAAATACCGTTATCACCCACTGCCGCGAGTGTTTGGGACATTTCAAGGTGCCGAAGCGTATTATTTTCGTTGATCATCTTCCGAAGACTGCCAGCGCAAAAGTGCTAAAACGAGATCTTCGCATCCAGTATTCCCGATAAGCAGAGCTTTGGCAATGACTAGACTAAAGGCACCTGCCCGTTTTCAGCCCATTGTCACGACTGCTTTCCCAAAGATTTTGCGGTCGGCCAAACAAGCAATTGCTTCGCCCCCTCTTGCGAGTGGAAAAAGAGCAGAAATCACAGGCTTGATCTTGCCATCCGAGCAAAGTTTTACAAGTTCACAGATGCTGTTTGCTGCTTCAGCGGGTTCTCGACTCAGGAACCCACCCCAGAAGATGCCAAGGACGTCGCAGCCCTTCAAAAGAACTAGATTCAACGGGATTTTCGGAATCCCGGCCGGAAATCCCACGACGAGGTAGCGCCCTTGCCAGCCGATTGACCGCAGCGCTGCCTCCGCGTAGTCGCCCCCCACCGGGTCGTAAATGACATCCATTCCCTCTGGTCCGGCAAGTTGTTTTAGCGACTCGGTCATAAACCGAGCGCGGTCCTTGTCCAAATTGCCGGGGGGATAGACGAAGCCTATATCCCCACCGTGCTCCTTTGCTTTTAGGACCTTTTCTTCCGTCGACGCTGCGACTATTACTGTCGCGCCCATGGTCTTGCCCAGCTGAATTGCCGCCATACCCACGCCTCCGGCGGCCCCCAACACGAGCAATCTCTCGCCCGGTTGCAACTTCGCGCGATCCCTGAGGGCGTGATACGTGGTTCCGTAGGTGGTGATCAGGGAAGAAGCTTCTTCAAAGGGCACGGAGTCGGGGATGGGAGTACACCGTTTGGCGGCCACCAGGATCTTTTCCATCATTCCGCCCCACCCTATGTAAGCAATGACGCGATCTCCTGGCTTGAAATCTCGAACACTTGCGCCGATCGTTTCAACGACTCCGGAGACTTCTGAACCGGGGGCGAACGGCCGTGGCGGCTTGATTTGGTATTTGTCTTCGATGATCAGGACGTCGGGATAGTTCACCGCGCAGGCCTTGACGCGCAGGACGATCTCCTCGCTGCCGGGCTGCGGCGGTTCCGCCACCTCCGACAGTTCCAAAGTCTCCGGCCCCCCCGCTGCGAGACTTAGCAAAGCCTTCATTCAAATCGCTCCCCGACCGATCGCGGGTATTGAGTCCTGTATTCGCAATTAGCACATCCATCCGTTTGACAAACATTCTTGGCAGGCCAAATTTGACCATTCCGTGTTGGGCCAGCTGGAATCATGTGGTCGTTCGTGCCGGTATTGGCGTGAACATTGGGAGTTGGAAGCCGTCGCTTTCGGCAGGCTTGAAGACCAGCTGCACGCGATCGCCGATACGGACCGCGTCCAGGTCGCAGTCGACAATGTTCGAGATCATCCGCGGTCCCTCGTCCAGCTCTACGTAGGCGATGCAGTAGGGCTGTTTGGTGCGCATGACGCTGAAAGAATATACGGTACCAGTCCCTTTTGCTTCCACCAACTCCACATTCGCGGAGAGGGTGAACGGTGAGACCCCGCGCGGATAGAAGAAATGCCTGCCCGTATCCTTGCAGCGGCCAATCAGAAACCGGCCGTCACGGGCGGCATCAAAGTAAGCCTTGTTAGTCGGGTCCACTTGCGGCGCCGGGATCTGACGATCGGAAGAAAAAGTCGCCATTTCACTCCCTCTCGAGGACCAGCGTGGCGCTGCCGTGCCGAGTGCCCATCAGGCCACCGGTCCCGTGTGCCAACGCCAAATCGCAGTTCTTTACCTGGACTGCCGGGTGAGCCTCGCCACGCAGCTGCCTTACCGCCTCGATAATCTTCGTCATTCCACCGCGGCTGGCTGGATGGTTGTTGCAGAGCCCGCCGCCATCGGTGTTGAACGGCAGTCGCCCCACCCCCGAGATTAGGTTGCCGTCGGCTACGAACCGACCACCCTGGCCTTTCTCGCAGAAGCCCAAATCCTCAAGCTGTACCAAGACGGTAATGGTAAAGCTGTCGTAGATGCTGGCATATTTGATGTCGGAGGGCTTTACCGCTGCCTCCTCGAAGGCGCAGGCCCCGGACCAGCGGCTGGCCGAATAGGTCAGATCGATATACCCGCCAGCCTGATGCTTCACTGCTTCGCCGGCGCCCTTAACTTTCACCAAGGGCCGCCCAAGGCTTCGGGCTATCTCGGGCTTCACAACGATCACCGCGCCGCCGCCATCGCTAATCACGCAGCAGTCTAGCCGGTGCAGCGGATCGGCGATCATTGGGGAGTTCAGCACATCCTCAACCGTCACCACTTTGGGCAGCATCGCGTGCGGGTTGTGCTGTGCATGGTGGCTCGCCGCCACCTTAATCCACGCCAGCTGTTCGCTGGTCGTGCCGTATTCATGCATGTGGCGCATGGCACACATGGCGTAGACATTCGTGCTTGTGCGGCCGTACGGGATCTCGAATGGATCGTCGGGCACGCCGGCGCCGTAGCTGCGCGGAGCGGTTCCGAAGGCTGATCCCTCCGACAGCGGCCGGCCTCCGAGCGTCACAAGGGCAACATTGCATTTGCCGGCGGCTATCGCCTCGGCCGCGTGTGCGACGTGCACTAAATACGACGAGCCGCCGGTATCGGTGCTATCTACGTGTCGTAACCCCTCCAAACCCAGGTAATCGATAACGTTTAGAGGTCCAAGGCCCGGCGCGTCACCAGCGCAGAAATATCCGTCCACGTCGTCTTTGCCAAGTCCCGCGTCCTGCAGTGCGCCAAACGCAACCTCGGCATGCAGTTGAGCGATGCTTTTGTCTACGGCTTTGCGTGTGGGATGTTCAAACGCCCCGACGATGTACGCCTTCCCATTGATGCTCATGCGAAGCCACCTTCCGTCACCTTGCCGTTTATTAAGCGTCGACCGGAAACTCCTCTGTTCGCCTTGCGGCCTTGCCAGCTCGGGCTCGAAATCGGACGACCGCAGCCGAGTTCTCCTTTTCATGGACGAACACCGGCAAGCGCGAGAGAGACTTCTCAAGGGCAGGACGGTCCGCATTCGGGCGACGGCACGAGCCGGGCAGCGGGCTCGCTCGGCAAATGACGCGGGTCGTTGCCTCTGATCGAACCGAGATTTTGTACCACGGTGAGCCAGAGAATCGACCTACATTCAGCTTGACTGTGGGTGAAGGAGCCCTTGACCAGATATCAATTGTGACCCGTTGGCTGGCCGTGTTAATTACCGCAGTTAATCTGAGAGGACGCGGTGTGAAACACGAGCGCACGGGCCACATGGGGAAGTTAGCTCGGAGAATGATTCTGCGGAATCGACCATCAAATATGTCGAGCGCCAGAAACGCTTCCAGCCGCCCGGTTACATGGAATCAAGAGGAAATTTTAGGTTCCCACCCCCTGGGAAGAGCGGCCGGCCGGCGTTCGTTACTTAACCAAGCAACGACGCTGGCTGGCAGCTCAATTCTTTCGGCTCTGGCCCCGGAAACCGGGGCCTCGCGCGCGAATCCGGCGGAATGGTATCGAACAGCTGCGATGGGCATTGTCACAAACCAGGGCGGCGACAGTTGCCTTTGTAGTATTTGAGTAACCGGGTAGACGCTGACGCGTCATTGAGAACGATCAGGGGTTGGCCCTGCTCAGAATGGAAGAGAATCAAAATAGGGACGCAGATCAATAGGAGACATTCATGTGGAAGAGGTTGATTCTAAAGACAACTGTCGCCGCCGCTCTCATCGCCATCGCAATCGTGTTGACTCTGGCCGCGTTGAACGTCCGGGCCCAGTCGCAGAACCAACCGCCTCCGGCACAGGACATGGCGGCCTATGCCGCGACCTTGCCAAAGGTGATTAAATACCCCCACGATCTCGATTCGAGCTTCATCCGTATGCCCCTGCCTCCCGGCGAAGAAGCCTATGGCCGCCTGCAGGGTGATCATATTGAGGACTACGTCAAACAGATTGTGGCATTTTCGCTCAAGGATCGGGACGAAGGGAATTTGTTGTGGGGCCGAACAGCTGGTACGAAGAACGACGTTCTGGTGGAGGATTGGGTAGCGACGAAGTTCAAGGACTGCGGTCTGCAAGACGTGCATAAACAGTCGTTCGACCTTCCACCGCAGTGGTTCCCCACTTCCTGGAGTTTGACAGCAACTGGAAGCGGGCAAAGGCTAACCTTTAAAACGCTGCGTGCAAGCGGCACTCCGCTTCCCGCAGGAGGCCTGGACCTCGAACCGGTTTGGGTCGGATTGGGAACGGAAGCCGATTTCGCAGGTCGCGACGTAAAGGGCAAGCTCGTGGTCATTTGGAGCCAGCCGACGCCGGGCGTGATCAACAACTCAGCGCAGTGGATGGGATCATCTAAGCGCGCCGAAGACAAGGGTGCCGCCGCTGTACTGATCAATTTGGCTATTCCGGGCAACTACCAAATCCAGGTGGCTCCGGGCCCTAGAAGCGCCACCGGATTGCCGACCTTCACCATGGGCACGGAGGACACCAACACGTTGCGGTCGCTGATGGAAAAGGGCCCCGTGAAAGTGCACGCCGAATACACGATGGAGATGCGTCCTGGACTGAAAGATTCAAACGTCTGGGGGACACTGCCGGGAATGACTGATGAAGACATCATCGTGTTCGCGCATCACGACGCCGTATTCACCGGCGCACTGGACAACGCCTCGGGGATGTCGGTGATGGTTGCGTTGGCAGAATATTTCTCGAAGATTCCGAAAGAGCAACGGCGACGGACGATTAAGTTCGTCACCACGGCGGGGCATCACAATGGTTCTTTCGGTACGCTGTGGATGCACAACAATCGCGACACGTTCCTTGCGAAGACCGCACTGATTATCAACGTCGAGCATGTCTCAGTCGTACAGACCTACTACTGGGGCTCGACTCTGCGGGAGTCTGACAATATTGATGCTCGTCGCTGGTGGGTTTATGGCAGTAATAAGCTCGCTTCGCTCGCTCTGCGCGACTGGAAGATGTTCGGCGTCACCATCTACGACACGATGGAGTCAAATGCTTCCGGGGACGGCATCTGGACAGAGGTCGACGCGCCAACCGTACAGTTAATCGAGTCGCCAGCCTTTTATCATACCGATATGCCAGAAAGGGTGCCCGCGGCCGGGTTAGAGGCAGTGGCGCGTTCCTATGCCAAGCTCATTGACGACGTAAATAAAGTCGACCGCAAAGACCTCCTGGAGGTTCAGACAGCCTCCACACCTTAATCTCACCAGCCGGCATCGTCGCCGGTGCTCGATTGACCTGGCACGGAATATAGCGGAGACCGAGGTAACGACGGTCACCAATACGGTGGCTTCGTGCTCGCGACAAGGCGCGCCGTGGTCAGGCTGGAGCGAATGCAGGGACACGCCGTGAGGGCTCTTGCATTCGCGCATTATTAAAGGCACTCGTCGGGTGCCGAACAGCCTGTCGATCCAGGGATTTAGCATTTCAGGCGACTCGCAGTACTGCTGAAGAACGACGGCACTTCATGGCTTGCGCGGACAACAGCCCGGGGCTGTGCCTGACGTCGGATCCTCGCGCTCGATGCGCTTGCGGGTTTGCGCACCGCTCGGCGGCGGTGCAACCTCCGGCGTAAGCGAGCGCCGATTCCGAAAAACTGGATCCTTTTTAGTGTTGCGGAGCATAGACTCGCAATTGCCTCGGTCCTGTCGATTGGAGAAGCGCTTGCTCCCTCTGGACGGAATCCTTGTCGTTGCGCTGGAACAGGCCATCGCCGCGCCTTTTTGTACGCGTCAGTTGGCCGACATGGGCGCGCGCGTTATTAAGGTCGAACGTCCCGACGGTGGGGACTTTGCGAGGTCCTATGACGAACGTGTGCGTGGGATGGCTTCTCATTTCGTTTGGTGCAATAGATCAAAGCAAAGCCTGACACTTGATCTCAAGCATCCCGAAGCGGCGACGGTTCTGGCAAGGCTTCTTAAGAACGCTGACGTATTCGTGCAGAACCTTGCTCCCGGGGCCACGGCGCGACTGGGTTTGTCCTTCGACTCGCTACACGAACAATTTCCCAGACTTATCGTGTGCGACATCTCGGGATACGGGGGGTGGGGCCCATATCGTGATAAGAAAGCCTACGACCTGCTAATCCAAGCCGAATCAGGCTTCCTTTCGGTGACGGGTTCAGCCGACGAACCCGCGAAGGCCGGTAACTCGATCGCGGATATCGCCGGGGCGATGTACGCCTACTCAAGCATTCTTGCCACCCTCATCCAACGTGGTAAAACGGGTAGGGGCTACCGGATTGACGTTTCGATGCTTGAGAGTATGGGCGAGTGGATGGGCTATCCGCTCTACTATGCCTTCGAGGGTGCCGCGCCGCCGGCGCGTACAGGGGCAACACATGCGACGATCTACCCCTACGGTCCGTTCCCGGCGGGGGACCGGAAGCTGGTAATGTTTGGAATTCAGAACGAGCGTGAATGGACGACCTTTTGTGAAAAAGTGCTCGAGCGCAACGACGTAGCCACGGCGCCGGATTTTTCAACAAATTCGCGTCGAGTGGCGGCCAGAAAGGATCTGGAAGCAATCATCGTCGAGGTATTTTCCAGATTCACGGCAGAACAGGTCGTCGAAAAGCTGGACGAGGCAAACATTGCCAATGGGCGCATCAATGACATGTGCGACGTGTGGACGCACCGCCAGCTGAACGCCCGGCGACGATGGGTTGATATTGACACTCCGGTCGGGAGAGTGCCCTCATTGCTCCCGCCCGCGGTTCCAGATGGACAAGAACCGCGCATGGATGGCGTCCCGGCGCTCGGCGAACATACTGAGGCGATCTTGAAGGAACTTGGATACGGAGATGACTCGATTGCCGAGCTTAGATCGCAGCGAGCGATCTGATGGTGAAACGACATCACGACTGGGCACGGGTGGCTTGGTGGTAACACGGGTTAACCCGTTGTGAATTCAATAGGATGGTTATGAAGGACGAAAAGAGCGGAATAGTTGATCGACCGCTGTTCGCTTCTGAGCTGGTCACACAGCGGTTGGCTGAAGCGCTAGCGACCGTTTCCTATTCCAATCTGCCGGCTCAGGTAGTCATGGATACGAAGAGAGCTGTTCTGGATTGGCTCGGCTCGGCTTTGGCCGGAGCAACTGAGCCACCAGCTCGCATGGCACAGCGCGTCGTAGCCTCTATGGGAAAGTCAACTGAGGCCACGATCTTCGCCGCAGGTCGGTCCTCAGCGGCACTTGCCGCGATGACAAACGGTATCGCCTCGCATATTTTGGAGTTTGACGACGTGCACAAGGAATCGACTCTACACGGGGGGGCGCCAATAATATCTGCCGCGCTCGCCGTCGCCGAACGTGAACACGCGGACGGCCGATCGTTCATACTGGCAGTGGTTCTAGGGTACGAAGCCGCACTGCGAATCGGCGAGGCGGTCAATCCCAGCCACTACCATTTTTGGCATCCAACCGGTACCGTCGCCACATTCGGAGCGGCTGCGGCCGCAGGTTCGCTGATGAAGCTGAACTCGGAGCAGACGGTGAATGCCCTCGGGAGTGCAGGCACTCAGGCAGCAGGACTCTGGGAATTCAATTCCAACGGCGCGATGAGCAAACACCTTCATCCGGGTAAAGCCGCTTTCAACGGAATCCTGGCGGTGGATCTCGCGCGCGTCGGGTTCACCGCTGCGTCCCGGATTCTTGAGGGCGAGCGCGGGTTTGTGAGGGCGATGAGCACCTCGGAAGACGCTTCCCAAATCTTTCGAGGCTTCGGCACTGAGTGGAAGATCAGCGAGAACTGCTACAAGCTCCATTCTTGTTGCGGGCATACGCATACTGCGATCGACTCTGCCCTAGATCTGCGAGCAGAACGGAACTGGTCTGCCCGAGACGTATTGGAGCAAGTAGAGCATCTTCGCATCGAGACCTACGGACCCGGTTTTCAGATCGTCAAGGAACCAAATCCGCGTTCGCCTTACGAAGCAAAGTTCAGCATTGCCTACTGCCTGGTCATTGCCTTGCTCGAGGGCGTTGTGGGTCTAGAACAATTTCGTCAAGAACGCTTCGACCAAAACGGTGTGCGAGATGCTGACATCTCAGCATTGTTGCGGCGAACTGAGGTCACAGTGAATGAGGAACTCACGGCGAGGTATCCTGCGGCATGGCCGGTTCGCCTTGCGATCACCCTAAAGGACGGCGTAGTGCTGAGGGCAACCAGCGACTATCCGCGTGGTAATCCGGAGAAACCCGTGTCAGATGCTGAGCTAGAAAAGAAGTTCAGTTCTTTGGTCGAACCTAAATTGGGTTCACAAGCCGTGGCACGCGCACAAGACGTCGTCCGCAGCCTTGAGTCTCGGCTGGATATGGCGGATGCATTCTCTGATGTCTCCCCCGCCTGAGCGGAACTACATTGATGAAGGCCCCCACTTGCCGAAGACGTCTTCCGGTGACAGTTGGAGGCATGGCCATGGCGCGGAGTCGGCAAAGGAGGAGATCAGCCATTCAAGTGGCGATAAGCAGGCGCAACGTCTCCCGGGCGAGTGACAAAGATTCACCGCTCGAGGGCTTTCTAATTGTTACTCTTGCGCTGAATGTCCCTGTGCCTGTCGCGGCGGCTCGCTTGTTGCAGTTGGGCGCTACGGTGATTAAGGTTGAACCGCCTGGGGGCGACGCTCTTGATAAGAAATACTGCCCTCAATGGTATCGCGAGCTCACGAGAAAGCAGCGCGTTATCCGGCTAGACTTGAAGGAGCCGAAGGACCGGGCGCGACTGGATGACCTTTTGGCTCAGAGTCACCTGCTGCTGACTTCGGTCCGTCTGAATTCATTGCGACGCCTCGCGCTTGGCTGGAAAGAACTGCACTCCAAGTTTCCGGCTCTTTCCCACGTTGCTTTGGTTGGTCACCCCGCTCCTCGACAAGAAATAGCCGGACACGACTTGACGTATCTGGCGCGCCTGGGACTCCTTGAACCTCCTAACATGCCTCGGTCCCTCTGGGCCGATCTCGCAGGCGCCGAAAGGGTTGTTCAGCAATCGCTCATAGTGTTGCTTACCCACCATCTTGGAAAACCAGGCATTTTTCGAGAAGTGACGATTGAGGAAGCGATCACAACGTTTGCTGCACCGCTGCGCTATGGGCTGACCGGCCCGGAAGGCGATCTCGGTGGAGGATTGGCGCAATACAATCTGTATCGCGCCAGCGACGGTTGGGTCTCCGTCGCTGCGCTCGAACCTCACTTCCTCGTCCGACTAAAAAAGGAGCTTGGCCTCAAATCGCTGCAAAAAAAGACCCTCGAATCTGCGCTACATTCTCGAACGGCAATGGAATGGGAGAGATGGGCAATCAAGCGCGATTTGCCGATCTGTGCCGTCCGTCGCGTTTGACGCCAGGGAATGAATGCGGATCTGTATAGGGACCGCGCACTCGTCAGTTCGGCGGCGCTACGATAAGTGTTCGCGCCTGATTCGTATTTCTGCAGCGCGCGATCTGTCCCTTATTTCGCTCCTGCTCTTTGCGCCTGTTCCCAGGCGATCTCCATTACCTGCGGTACGAGCTGCGCCCGTTCGGCGGCGTGCGCAGACGATGCGGTCCCTCGGATGACTCGGCCCTTGATGCCGTGGAAGATCGCCGCGATACGGAAGAAGTTGAACGCGACGTAGAAGTCGTAGCCTGGTATGCCCGGCCGCCCGGTCCGGCGACAATACAGAGCGACGTACTCCTGTTCACTTGGAATATTGAGTGAGGCAAGATCAACGCCCGCAAGGCCGGCGACGATGTCGGGTGGCATCCGGTACATCATCGCGTGATTGGCAAAATCCGCCAGCGGGTGGCCAAGCGTCGACAGTTCCCAATCAAGTACGGCAAGGACCCGGGGTTCGGTCGGATGGAAAATCAGGTTATCGCAGCGGAAATCGCCGTGGACGATACTGGTCTCCTCACCGCCGGGTGGAATGTTGTGCGGCAGCCACTCGATAAGGCGATCCATATTGGCGTCTCGCGCGACGTCACATTCCTCGTGATATTGCCGGGACCAGCGGGCGATTTGCCGCTCGAAGTAATTGCCCGGTCGACCGTAGTCCGCAAGGCCATTCGCGATGTAGTCAACGCTGTGAAGCTGTGCGAGCGTATTGTTCATCGAGTCGAAATAAGCCGGCCGCTGGTCTCGCGTCACCTCGGGCAGCTCGGCGTCCCAGAAAATGCGGCCCTCGACCATATCCATCACGAAGAACGGCGTGCCGATGACGCTTGGGTCGGCACACATTTCTAGGACGTGTGGCACCGGGAACCCGACCGAGCCCAGTGCCGTCATCACCCGGGCCTCGCGATCTACGGCGTGAGCACTCTTTAGAATCGGGCCCGGCGGCTTGCGGCGTAGCACATAGGCGCGGCCAGGCGTGACGAGCTTGTAGGTCGGGTTCGACTGCCCACCCTTGAACTGCTCGACGCGGAGTGGGCCGACATAATCCGCAATATGTGCCGCCATCCATTTGGCAAGGCTTGCCTCGTCGAAGCGGTGTGACTCATCCAGGGGTATGCTTCCGGTATTGGCGGCTGGATCGATCCTCATGGCGGATGCGCTTTCAAGAAATCGCGTTTAATCTTGTTGGCGAGCGACCATTTGTGGACTTCCGTAGGTCCGTCATAGATGCGAAAAGCGCGGATCTCGCGGAACACTTGCTCGACGACCGTGTCCCGCGTAACACCCGTACCGCCCATGACTTGCACGCAGCGATCCGCGACCCGAAAAAGCGCATCGGCAACAGAGGCCTTGGCGATGGAGCTTTCGACCATTCCCAGGGAACCGGTATCGAGCACATCGGCACACCAATCGATCATAAGCTCGGCCTGCTTCAGCTCGATCAGATTATCCACAAGCTGGAATCCTACGCCCTCATGGTCGATCAGAGCCCTGCCGAACGCCTCACGCTCGCAGACATAAGCGATCGCGATCTCCTGCGCGCGCGTCGCCGCTCCGTGCCAGCGCATGCAGTGGGACAGTCGTGCGGGAGATAGTCGGACCTGAGCGTATTTGAAGCCATCGCCACTCTGGCCCAACATCTGATCGGCCCGCACACGCAGATTGTCGATTAGGACCACTGCGTGGCCGCCAGCCATCGAGCTGTCGATCGTGTCGAGCAACCGCTCCAACCTTATTGCCGGATCAGGGAGATCGACCAGAAACATGCAGGCTCCCTCGTCAGACTTTGCCATCACGATGCCGACTTTGGCCCCGTCGGCCCCGGTAATGAATGCCTTGCGGCCGTTGATCACCCAATACTTTCCATCCGGCCGGGCCGTCGTCTTCATCATCGACGGGTCCGAGCCTGCTCCGCCCTCCGCGGCTGGTTCGGTCATGAAGAAGGCTGAGCGGGCACGCCCCTCTACGAGCGGTTTCAGGAATCGCTCCTTCTGCTCCGTCGAGGCAAGCTTGCCCAACAGGTACATGTTTCCTTCATCGGGTGCCGCCGTGTTGACGGCGATGGGCCCAAGCGGCGATAAGCCGGATTTCTTAAGCACCGTCGCCGTTTCGCGCTGAGAGAGATGTGTGCCGTCAGGCAGGATGTGCGGCGTTAGGACCCCCGCCGCGCGCGCTTTCTCACGTAGTTCCCCGACTAGAGACTCGCTCGGCCCATGGGGACCGAGGCGAGGATCCGTCTCGTAGGGGATTACAACCCGACGAATGAACTCTTCGACATTCGTCGCAATCTGCGTCGCGCGGGCGGCAACGGTAGCGCTCATATGCATACCAGCGGGACGGCGACTTCGAATCGAAGGGATTCAGTGTTGAGGGCCGGCGCGCCGAGGATGTTCGGCGTCAGCGAAGCGCCTTCCCGAGGCATTTTCGGAGTCGCGGAAAACCATGGTTTACACACAACATCGCGCAAGGCGGGGGTTTCGGTCGAAGCATTTTCCGTCAAGCTTGCCAGGAGCGGTCGATGCCCCGCCGCCCCGGACGGCTCGCTTTCGCTTCCACGAGGCCCTTGCCAGGCGCTTCCGACGCGTCCTCGACTAGTCACCGCGGGCGCCGACCGAACAGCCCCGTTACTGAAACATCGGAACATCCCGCCCCATGCCTCGCTCGCGCGCCAGCTCGTAGATACGGCCCGCCACCACGATGTCCTCGATGGCAATTCCGTTTGACTTGAAAATCGTGATCTGTTCGCGGCTGGTTCGTCCGGCGACCTTTCCCGAAATAATGTCGGAAAGCTCTCGAACTGCCGTCCATCGCTGCTGATCGTCGCCGAAAGCAAGAATCAAATCGCCAGCCTCGATTTTCGATTGTGCTACCGAATCGGCAGCGATCACCTCCGCCCGGCGAACGGTCTCGCTATCGATTTCGCGCTTGTTGGCGAAATTCACGCCAATTGCATTGACGTGCGCGCCCGCTTCGAGCCAGCGTCCTTCCACTACCGGGTTGGTCGATGTCGTCGACGTGATGATGATGTCGGCACCGCTGACGGCCTCCTCGGCAGATGCCACAGGCGTTACAGGCACTCCAATTCGCGCGGTCATGTCTCTCGCGAATAGCTCCCGTCGCTCGGGATTGCGGCCAAACGCTCGGACTCGCTCAAGCTTTCGCGCAAGCGCAACGGCCTCGAGCTGAGTGCGGGCCTGCAAACCCGTTCCGACGATTCCGGCGGTCCGTGCGTCGGCCCTCGCCATCACCCGAGTAGCCACGCCGCTGGCCGCCCCGGTTCGTGCCTGGCCGAGATAATTCGCCTCGATCAGTGCCAATAGATCTCCAGAGTGTCCGCTGTAAAGCGGGACCAGAAACCGCGCGCCGCTCGGGGACACCGTGTAAATCTTCAGCCCAAGATATCCGCCGGTGGAATCCGAAGCGGCCATGTAGTGCATAAGACCCTTCTCCGCCAGCCGCAACCTTTGGCGCGGATGGGAAACTGCCGTGCCGTCGGCGAGCCTTCGAAAGGATTCCTCTACCAGTTCGAGCGCAAGCGGCATGGTCAGAATTGCCTTTACATCTGCTTCTGTCAGCAGCAATGGCATTCAAGCGACCTCGAAGAGTATTTTCGATTCTTGCTTCCGTGAGTCTCGAGTGCAGAGGCTGGCGACTTCTCAACAGCCCCCTGCAATCCTATGCTGCAGTACCAGCGACCCCGACAAAATCAGCAAACTTGCCTCCTTGTTGCGCCAGTTTCTTCAGCAGGGGCGCCGGTTCCCACCACTTTCCGTGTTGTTGGTGGAATTCGCAGATCCGTCCGTATATCTCGCTCAATCCGATACGGTCTGCATACCACATCGGGCCCCCACGATAGGTCGGGAAACCATAACCGTTAATGTAAATGATGTCGATATCACCCGGACGAAGCGCATATCCCTCCTCCAGAATCCGAGCGCCTTCGTTAATCATCGAGTAGATACAGCGCTCCACGATTTCGTCCTTTGAGATCTCCCGCTGCGGAATACCTGCTTCGCGCGCCCACTGTTGAATCAGCTGGGACGCGGTCGGGTCGAGAATCGCTCGCCGCTGTTCATCATACCGGTACCATCCCATTTTTGTCTTTTGGCCAAAGCGCCCAATTTCGCACAGGCGATCTTCCGCGATCGCCTGTCGAAAGCCGGGCCGATTCAGGTGCTGGTGTTCCTTGCGGATACGCCAACCCACATCCAAACCGGCAAGGTCTGCCGTGGCGAGGGGGCCCATTGCCATGCCGAAATCGTAAAGCGCCTTATCCACTGCCTCGATGCTTGCACCCTCTTCGACCAGGAACTGCGCTTCCCGACGGTACTGGTGAAACATTCGGTTTCCCACAAAACCCCGACAGTTGCCTACGACAACGCCTACCTTGTGCAGCTTCTTTGCCAGACGCAAAGACGTAGCGATCACCTCGGCGCTGGTCTTCTTGCCGCGAACGATTTCAACCAGTCGCATGACATTTGCCGGACTGAAGAAATGCAGTCCGATGACAGATTCCGGTCTCGAAGTAGAAGATGCGATCTCGTCGATGTTCAGGCTTGAAGTGTTGCTCGCCAGGATTGCGCCCGGCTTACAGTGGGTGTCGAGCTCACCAAACGCTACCTTCTTAATCGCCATGTTTTCAAACGCCGCCTCGATCACAATATCGACGGTCGTGAACCGTTCATAGCTGAGCGCAGGCGCGATCATCGCTAGACGCTCGTCCGCAAACTGCTTCGTAATACGGCCGCGCTCGACCGACCTGCGGTAGTTCTCCTGAATGGTCGCCAAACCGCGCTGCAACGCCGCACCGTCGGTATCCTTAAGTAGAACTGGAATTCCGACGTTGGCAAGAGCCATCGCAATACCGCCGCCCATCGTGCCGGCACCAATAACCGCAGCGGTATCGAAAGGCAGCGTAGACGTTCCTTTCGGAACATCGGGGATTTTGTCCAACTCGCGTTCGGCAAAGAACAGGTGAATCAGCGCCTTGGACTCGTCAGAGAAAAGGCACTCATTAAACAACTTTTGCTCCAGCTCACAAGCCTCATCGAACGGCAGCCGGGTTGACGCCTCAACCGCTGCAATGGCGGCCAAAGGGGCCCGCATTCCGCGCTGCTTCTTACCCGCATTTTCGCGGGCGGCAGCAAACAGGGGCGGATCGGATCGGAATGCGCTTAGCTTCGAGTTGCGTTCTCGAGTCTTGACAGTCGGCGCGTCTGTTACCTGGCGCGCGAACTCCAGCGCGTCGTTTAACAGCACACCATCCACCACGCGATCAATAATGCCGAGCTCTAGCGCCTCACGCGCGCCAATCGGACTGCCGGAAGCGCACATTTCCAGAGCCTTGGGGATCCCAGCGAGTCGCGGAAGCCGCTGCGTTCCTCCCGCCCCGGGAATCAGTCCCAGTTTCACCTCCAGCTGGCCGAATTGCGCTTCCGCGGTTGCCACGCGGTAGTGGGCGGCCATGGCCAGCTCCATCCCTCCTCCAAATGCCTGCCCGTGTATGGCAGCAATCACAGGCTTGCGAATATCCTCGATCCGGCGAGCCAGTGACAGCAGCAGCGGAACACGCTGCTTCTCTCCGGATGTAATCCGTACAAATTCGCGGATATCAGCTCCTGCGACAAAGGTCCGGCCAGCACCGATGATCACGGCGGCTGTGACTGCATTATCTGCGTCGATATTTGCCATGGCTGCCGAGAGCTCGCCAACCACGTCAGGGGCGAGAGCGTTCACGGGCGCATTGTTAATCGTTATGATGGCGATAGTGCCGTCCTTGGTCAGTTGAACTCGATCACTCATGAATCGATCTCTCCCATAGTTTAAGAATTAAATGTAAAGACTCTCAGCGCTTGAGCCGCCGGGCGCCGGAATTATCTGGAGATCGGAACAGCTGGGATTGAGGTGGCTTCGCTTCTCCCGCAAGAGCGTTTCAGGATAGTCCCGCCCGATTCTCAGACAGCAGCATCCCCCCAAGTGATACACATTGAGCCGCCGAAGCCTGCTGACCGTTTTGATATGATCCCTGTGGTCCGCGACCCAGCGAACTGGTTGGTGAACGGACCTTCGTTGTCGACATTTTGGATCGTCGATTTAGCCACCCGAACCCTAAACCGTCTCATTTGGAATCCTTGCAAACTCGAGGCGGCACGCGAAGCACGGGTGTTAGATCTAAACGGCCATCGGTTGACGCGATTTTCGCAGGTAGCGGGCCTTCAGCAGCGCCCCACCAGTTGGATTTGGCAACGACATCGTATCCAGTCACTTCGGCAGCCAGATTGGCGGCACCGATGAAGCAGTTGGCTCCGGCGCTGTCTGTTTCCTTGCCGCCTAGGTCGATCTCAGCTTGCTCCGTCGATCCGTTCTGATCGAAGGCGATGATTGCAGGCCCCTTCGCGTCGCCGAGCTGGCTGTCTTCAACCCTGATGGTTAACACCCTCATCGCGGTCTGATTCATGAAATGCAGGGCGTCTTGTTCCGTCCCCATGATGGTGCTGTCTTCAACGTCCATCGAGATCGAATCACCTGCGGCGTCGCCAAAATTGATGTCCTTGGTTCCGAACCCCAACGAGGGCGGTAACGCAATGTCAGCGCCCTTCACAGTCGTACCAATTCCATCGCCCGCGCAGTCAGAGAAGTGGCTGTCTATCATGCGGAAATTGCTCACGTTCTCATGACCCCAGGAGCCCATGTCCATGCAGCGGCCGAGATTGTCCAGTGTATTTGGTTTTGAGAACTTTGGCTCGGGAGGAAGTTTCTGAGCGAACGTGACGTGCCTTACGGTGACATCCTCGAGTGTGACATTCATGGTCGAGCCGATGCCTGCGTTGACCTCCTCGAGCATGTCACCGGGGTCGTCCTCAAAGGTGCTATGACTGATATAAATATTTGTCTTAGCGGCACCATCGCCGACGTAAAATTCTCCCCCGTTACAGGAGAGACCGCCTATGCCATGGGCGAATGTGTTGTGATTGATGTTCCAGGTCAGTGATCCCCCGGTCTGGTTGGTGAATAGGCCCTCGCAGTCAGCATCGGGACTGCCAATGTAGGTTTCTGAATTGTGGTCCGATTCCACCGTCAGTACTGCGGTGTCCCGTGTCTGCATGCCGATCCCCAGAAGAGATCGCATCTTTGGTCCTTGCGCGAGATGCGCGATGTTGTTGGACTCCACGCGCGCCATCACTTCCGCTGTCCCCGTCGCCCGGATGTCTATGCCGTCGTTGCATGCCCCATCGTGGATATCGTTATTCCACACCCACAGTGATGCAGCTCCCTTGTCCTCGTCCGCCATGATGGCCGCCCAGCCATTCGGCAGCAGCGGAATGTTTCCCGGAAACATCACGAAAAAACCCGGAGTGCACGAGGTATTTGTCCCGGACAGATTGTTACCGTGAACTTTCACCTCGGTAACATCCGACCCGTAGATACCCCCTCGATAGGAGTTCACAATCACCAGATTCGTCACCTCGGTGTAGTCGGCCAATTCGACTGCATCGCCGGAGTTGGTTGCCGCACTGGTGTTTGTAATGCGCGGCGCCTTCGTAAGAGTCGCCCCATCGGTCACCGACGGACCTCTGCCAGTCAGCTTTTGGTGCGGCTTGAGCGCAATGCCTCCATCCAGAGGCGGCACGCTCAGCGGCGATGGCAGCACCACAATCTCATCTCCGGGCGCCGAAGCCTGTTCAGCGGCAGCTAAGGAATTGAAGGGCGACTGCTCAGAGCCATTGCCTCCAGCAGCAGCGCCAGCACTTACGAATAGCGTCCCCGCATGCGCACATCCGCATGCCAGAACAAGAGTGAAGGAAATACGCGCCAATGCCCGAAATGTTCGGCCAAAAATGCCGTCACCACCATCACAACCGAACAAATGAGCTTCTTCGCGCTCGGACCAACGCATACTCGCCTCCTGCATTGTCATAACAGTCCTCCAGATCTGAACTGAACATTCCACTTTGAGTTCCCGAACGGTCCTCAATTTGCCGTTAAGGGCTCCTCTTGCAACGCTTTTTAACGGTCCTTGGTCGCATGCAGCCAGTCTTTCTTGTTCGACTAAAACGAACGAGGTAACCCGAGCACGTGTTCGGCGACGTACGATAGAATCAGATTGGTCGAAATTGGCGCAACCTGATACAGACGGGTTTCTCGGAACTTGCGCTCCACATCGTATTCGGAGGCAAAGCCGAAGCCGCCATGGAACTGAAGACACGCATTGGCCGCCTCCCAGGAGGCCTCTGCAGCCAACAACAGAGCCATGTTGGCTTCTGCCCCGCAAGGCTCCTTGGCGTCAAATAGAGAACATGCTTTGAAGCGCATCTCATTGGCAGCTTCAATTTTGATAAACGCTTTAGCGATCGGGAATTGCACCCCTTGATTTTGACCAATCGGTCGACCGAATACGATTCGCTCATTCGCATACTTGGTTACCCTGTCGATGAACCAATAGCCGTCTCCAACGCATTCGGCTGCTATAAGCGTGCGCTCCGCATTCAGTCCGTCAAGGATGTACTTGAAACCCTCTCCGCTTTTGCCGATAAGATTCTGGTCGGGAATTTCCAAATTATCGAAAAACAACTCGTTCGTCTCGTGATTCACCATGTTCGAAATCGGTTTTACTACCAATCCTTTACCGATCGCATCTCGCAGATCGACGAGGAAAATAGACATTCCCTCGGATTTTTTCTTGACCTCCGCAAGCGGAGTGGTGCGCGCCAGCAATATCATTAAATCCGAGTGCTGTACGCGCGAGATCCAAACTTTCTGGCCGCTTACAACATAGCGGTTACCCTTCCTGACGGCGGTTGTCTTGATCTTCGTGGTGTCCGTGCCGGTGGTTGGTTCTGTCACCGCCATCGACTGCAGTCGGAGTTCGCCGTTGGCGATCTTCGGCAAGTAATGGCGTTTCTGCTCTTCCGACCCGTGCCTGAGCAGCGTGCCCATGTTGTACATCTGCCCGTGACAGGCTCCAGAATTGCCACCGGAATGGTTGATCTCTTCCATGATCACCGAGGCTTCCGCAAGCCCCAGACCTGAGCCGCCGTATTCCTCCGGAATTAACGCTGCCAACCAACCGGCTTTGGTGAGCGCATCAACGAATTTCTCGGGATATGCCCGCTCTTCGTCAATTCGCCGAAAGTACTCACTCGGAAATTCGGCGCAAAGTTGCCGCACGGCAGTCCGAATCTCGATGAACTGTTGACTTGTTTTCACCACCGGTGTCGAGCCCCCTCCAGGGCATGCCGTTGCCGACGTCCCAACTTACCCCCCTCGCACGCATCGTCTCGCGAGTCGCTCGACAGTACTAGGCGGTCTGCCCCCCATCTACCACCAATACGTCTCCAGTGACAAACGCAGCAGCATCGGAGGCGAGATACACCGCTGCTCCCTTCAGGTCATCGTCACCGCCAAAGTGGCCCAGGGGAATTCCCTTAAGAATGCTGTCTTTGCCCCGTTCGATTAAGATTTCTGACATGTGAGTCGGGAACCATCCCGGGGCGATCGCGTTTACGCGAATGTTGTGAATGGCCCATTTGTGGGCCAGGTCCCTCGTGAAGGCGATGATCCCGCCCTTGCTTGCGTGATAACCGATCGCTTGAAATTCCGGCGGAGAACCCCTGAGCCCGGCTACCGATGCGATATTGATGATCGACCCCCGCTTCTGCGCGGTCATGAACTTGCCCACCGCCTGACAGCACAAAAACGTTCCGGTCAGATTCGTCTCCATCACCTTATTCCAATGCTCAATACGCATCTCCTCGATCGGCGCGCCCCAGGAGGTTCCGGCATTGTTTATCAGGATGTCGATTCGACCGAAGCGTGAGATCGTTGCATCCACAAGCTCTTGAACGCTCGAAGGATTCTTGACATCACAGCCGAGGGCGAGAGTTTTCACACCGAGTGCCTGCAGTTGAGTCGCGGCCTGTTCGCAGCGTTCCTTCTTGCGGGCGCAGAGCACCAGATTCGCGCCCATTTCCGCGAGACCTTCCGCCATCTGGCGTCCCAGCCCGATCGAACCACCAGTGACGATGGCTACGCGCCCTGTCAGATCAAAGAGTTGTTTTACGTTCATCGTCCGGTCGACTTCCTGTGGCCATTCCGAGAAACGACTCGCCCAATAAATCTGAAAATGACTTCGACGCCCTGCAGGTTGCGCTCAACAGCCTGGTCAAACCACCTACGGACTTCGGCGCATATAAACGCATGCAGCGGGGCCACGAGATGGAGTGGGATGGGGTCTCGTGGCCCTCCGCATGTTGATGCAGATCAGAAAGTCAGACGCGCGCCAAGCTGAATTTCGCGCTTGGCTAAATCTGACGTGAAAGCCAGCGGCGTGCTGGACGTTGCGACTCCCCCACCAGGCAGAGCTGTGCCGGGCCGAATGCCATGCACGTTGAACGTAGTAAAACCGGGCTCAAAACCAAACAGCGGACTCACTTCGTTGTTGACGCTGGCAAAGTTCGTCCGGTTTGCAATATTGAAACCCTCCGCAGTGAATTGTAGGTTCATCTTCTCGCCCAGCTTGTGCTGCCAGGTCAGGCGCGCATCAAAGTCAATGAGATCGGGACCAAGACCGGTGTCGCGGGGTGCTCCGATCGGGCGCTCATTGGTCGTGTGACCGTCGCCATTGACCTCTCCTCCGGCCAACAGGTTAAACGGATGCCCGCTGCTGTAGGTGAAAATGGGCGAAAGCTGAAATCCTGACAAGATGGCTTGTTTCCAAGGGCTGTCGAACACTCCGGCCGCGACGAATTTGTTTCGCTGGTCGAACTCAGAAAGGCCGCGATCCAAGTTCAAGTCGGTGGGATCTTGCGGTCCGTAGTCCGTGTTGAAATCGGTGGAGGTGTCAAAAGCCTTGCTGTAGGTGTAATTACCGAATGCGGTGAAGTGATCGCTGAAACGTTTTTTGACCTCAATGATGCCGCCCTCGTACAGAGAGGACGCAGCCGAAGTGTACTGGTTGTTCTGCACGATGAGAGGATTCACAAAACAGGCGAATGGATTTGCGCCGCAAGGAGATAGTCCGCCTGGGAATTCGACTCCGCCGAGCGGGTCGGCGCCGGGGTTGCCCGGGGTGTCGGTATTCCAGTTCCGATAGGAAACGCTCTTTCCGTTGGCCAGGGTTACGGTGCTGAATGGCGCGGGCAGAAGATTTGTATCGATCGCAACTGGAATTCGCAGCGTGTGAGAGTAGATCCCGCTTACGGAAACGGAGAACCCGGGTGAAATCTCGCGCTCAATACCGATGGAGGCCTGTTGTGCGTAGGGGGGCGCGTAATGGGGTGGGTTGCTAAAAAGCACGGTCAGCGGCGAAAGCTGGCCCGTGTTTTGAACAAAGATACCGAACGGAGCCACGTCGGCCGGCGTAATGCAAGCTTGGTTTCCGGGCGTCGGCTTCGTGCACTGAATCAGACCCTGTGCAAACAGCGACTGGAACACGACCGCGGAGTTCTCCAGGAACGGAAGGGGAGTCGGTGTGAGCGGATCCACGTAAATGGAAATGTACCGGTTGCAGGGGCTGCTGCCGTTGCCGGGGAAGATCACGCCGGCCGGCCCGAACGCCGTAACCCCGATCCCGCAAGTGTTTACTGCGTTGTTGATCTGGTCCGGAACCTGTGAGGTATTGTGCTGGTTCTCAACCGTGCTCTTATTCTTGTTGAGAACTCCCAGACTCAAATCCACGGCTGGTATCTGTGAATCAATCGGGCCGTAGAAAATGCCATAACCACCGCGAATCACCGTCTTGTGGTCCTTGAACGGATCCCATGCGAACGACACGCGGGGAGCAAAATCGTGGTAGTCGGTGTTTAACGGGAGATATTGCGAGTCGATTTCGTATCGCAGGCCAAAGTTCAGCGTGAAACCGGACGTGATCGCCCAGGAGTCCTGCCAGTAGAGGCCCGTCAGCGGCCGGGTATAGGCAGGGTAATCCGGATTGCCGAAGCCCTGCTGGTAAACCTGCGGCGCACCGAGCGATGCTCCTTGAAGAGAATCAATTACCGCCGAGGACAGGGTCCCGCCCAGCCCGCAACCGGCAGTACCTGTCGCCGTAATCGCGCCGTTCGGATTCGCAAGACACGGGCTTAGCGCGTTTCCCGGCAGCGTGCCGAAGACGAATCGGCCTGGGAAAAACGTATGCGATTCCGAGTGATTGCCACGGAGAAGTTCCGAGCCCCCGAACTTCATGGTGTGGTGGCCGCGGATTACGGTCATGTTGTCGGTAAGTTCCAGGCGACGCAGGATTGCGTAATTGGGCAGGAAGATGTTCGTTCCCAGATTGTTTGCGAAACCGGGGATCTGGATTCCTACTTCCCCGGGCTCGTTCGGAATCACGTTGAAGCTGTTGTAGTCCCACTGCAGGTGAACCTCATTCTGAGCCGTTGGACTGAACTCATGGAACCAGGCTCCCTGAATGGTGTCGTCATAGGTGTGAATCGAGCTGCCCGCCGAAAAACCCGTCAAGGATTCAACGTCGGGATTCTCCTCAAGGTCGTAGCCGTATCGATAGGAGATGGAAAGCTGGTCCGAGCCGCTGATACGGTGATCGAGGCGCACGGACGCCAAGTACTCTCGCGTGTTGTAGTTGAAGAGTCCTCCGTTTGTTTCAAACTGGCCGATGAAGTATTGATTCAACGCAGTCTGACCCGGCGTAAGGCCGGTGACGGGACTAACCGTCAACCCGGTCGCAAGCGCTCCTGCACAGGTCTGCGCAGGCAAGGGCGTAACCGTGCCGTTGGGATTGCTGATGCAGGGGACCGTGGGATCTCCCGGGTCGGTAGCAAGAGCGGTGACAATCGCCTGCTGGGCAAACCTTGGATCACTGGGCGCGAACGGGTTCGCCGCCGCCGCGGGATTCGGTCCTAGGAAAATCGAGCTGTTTGTCAGCAGAGGAACGGCATTTTCTGAGTTCTGCAGTAGTCCTTCGAACGCCACAAACAGGAAGGTCTTGTCCTTCTTAACGGGAAGGCCCACCGCACCCCCGTACTGATAGCGGCTCAGCTGATTCTTTACGGGCGCACCAACAGAGTCAAAATTGAAGTTACTGAACGTCGGGTCCGGCGCCAGTGCGGGGCTGAACGCAAATGGATCACGGGCGTCCATGGCACTGTTGCGGATGAAACTGTAGATGCTGCCGTGCAAATCGTTGGTGCCCGATTTCGTCACGATGTTGATGGACGCGCCGCTTGCCCCGCCCAAGTCCGCGGAGTAATTGCTGCGATTCACCTGGAACTCCTGCACCGCGTCCTGGCTGACAGTCGTCCGGACTCCGCCGCTATCGCCCAGAGCTTCGCCGCCATCCACGGTCACGCTGTTGCCCCGTCCATTGCTTCCATAGAAGGAGAGGCCGCTTTGAGGAGTCTGCTTGACGCGAAAATCCTGGTCATCCGCCAGCCTGGTGGAATTTGATACTCCCGGCAGCAGCAAGGTGAACGTCAGGTAGTCGCGCCGGTCAATCGGGAGGTCGCTGATGTACTGCTCGGTCAGCGTATTCGCCTGACTGCCCCGCTCCGTATCCACGACGGGCGGTGCGGCGCTGACTTCCACGGTCTGTCCGGAAGTTGAGACCTGGAGGCTGAAGTCCAGGATCGATGTCTCGCCCACATTTACGACCACGCCATTTTGGGTCATGGTCTGGAAACCGGTAATCTGGGCGGTCACGTTGTACTGGGCAGGCAGCAATCCCGTTAGACGGTACTGGCCCGTGGCTCCGGTAACAGCCGTGTACTGCGTTCCCCTCCCGGTTTCAACGGCGACGACCGAGACCCTCGGGACGACGGCGCCCGATGGGTCGGTTACAGTTCCGACGATGTCACCTGAGGCGCCCACACCTTGCGCATACGCACCAGGACTCGCACACAGCACGCACGCCAACCACGCGAAGGCACTCGCCAAAAAGGTAGACTTCATAGGTCCTCCTCGCAATTCAATACGTCGCCAATTTGCCCAAGAGCACGCCCAAAGACGAATCGCTCCCGCATCCTGAGTTTGATCGGTTTGACGACTTTTCCCGCCCCATCCCCGACGCCTATCGCATCCGAGTCCCATCAAAAATTGTGATAGCCAATATCACATTAAAGAGACTAACGTCAAGACGAAAGCACAGCGGGTCCACCCAGAGGATTTTCCCGTCGAAACCGCTGCGTATGGTCTACCAGCCGATTGGGGAGCCGGGATTTCCCGCAGCGGGAAGATTCCCTTCCGAAATTAAAGCGCGGCTTGGGTGTATCGGGCGAAACGCTCAGAAGGGGGTTAGCACGATGCGTCCGGAAACATGTCCGCTCCGCAACTGATCGAGGACCTGATCGGCTTGTGCAAGCGGACGCGTCGCGGTCTGGCAACGGACTTTTCCCTGCGCTGCCATCGCAAGGATCTCCGACAGGTCCTGTCGGGTGCCCACGGCGGAAGCCTGCATACGGACTTCACGAGCCGCCATGAGGATCGGAGGGAAACAGATGTCTTGCGCTGGCAGGCCGACAATCAGCAGACATCCGCTGGGCCGAAGGCAAGAGAAGGCCATGTCGTAGGCCGCTTTCGCCGCTGAGGCAACAAGCGCAGCGTGAACCCCACCCAACCGCCGAAATTCCTTGGTAACGTCGGTTGAGGCGGCATTGAAAACATGGGAAGCACCGAGCGACCTGGCTAGAGCGAGCTTTTCCTCCGAGATGTCCACGGCGGCGATCTCTGCGCCCAGCGCACGCCCGATTTGCACGGCGATGTGCCCCAATCCTCCGATACCGAAAATCGCGAGTCGCTGGCCCCGGGATATTTTCGCCTGCTTGAGGGCCCTGTAGACGGTGACGCCCGCACAGAAAAGGGGTGCCGCTTCGACCAAGGAAAGACTGTCCGGTATTTTCAGTGTATGGCTTGCCGGCGCTGTCACGAATTCCGCATAACCGCCGTCAACGGTCACGCCGGTGATCTTCTGCCGCGCGCAAAGATTCTCGTTCCCTTCGCGGCAGAACTCACACTCGCCGCATGTCCAGTGAAGCCAGGGAACTCCGACGCGGTCTCCCATCTGCAAATCGTGGACGGATGCGCCTTTTTCAACCACGCGCCCGGCAATTTCGTGTCCGAGAATCAGCGGTTTCTTGACGATTCGGGCAAATTGCGGCCAGTCTCCATCGGCGACATGCAGATCGGAATGGCATACGCCGCAGGCCTCCACGGCAATCAAGACTTCTTCATCTGCCGGCTTTGGAGGGTCGACTTCTTGAATCGTGAGCGGCTGTTTGAATTCGCGCAGGACGGCGGCCTTCATCGCCAGCGCTCGGGCGTCACGGCTGGGCGGCGCGCAGGAAAAATTCGACCGCACTGCCTACGCGCTCGCTCAGTTTGTGGGGACCGGTCAGATCAACGGCCCACTGCCGAACAATCGTGTTGTAGAGGCCTTCCATGAATTCGGCAAGGTGAACAACCGGAAAAGCTCGCGTGATCTCGCCGCGCTTTTGACCTTCGGCAAAAATTTCCCTCAGCAGGCTGACCGTGACTTCCTCGGGGTGGCGCATGTCGGGTGTGCGCACCGGATCCATCGCTCCAGACAGCACCACCGCTCGCCAAAGGGGCCGGTCCAGTTCTACCTCGCGAGCCATTCGCTGATACATCCGTCGCAAGCGCTCTGCGGTCGTCGCTTCGCTTGAAAGCTCGGATTCCAGACGCTCCTCGATACACGCAAATGCGCGCAGACCGACCTCCCGCAGGACCGCATCCTTGCTCGGAAAATAACGAAAGAAGGTCGGCTGGCTGATTTCCAAAATTTGGACGATATCGTCAACGCGGGTGTTCTCGTAGCCACGCTTGCGAAACAGCTTCACGGCCGTCTTTATAATTTCCTGTCGCAGCCGCACTTTCTTGCGTTCGCGAAGGCCGGGCACCCCGTGGATTCCCGCGTCCTTGATTGCCACGGCAGCTTTCAGGTTCGCCAAGCCCCGGCGATTTCCTTCTCTAGACTCAGGTGCCGGGAACGATATGCCTGAAGCGATCTTGCTACGAGCCATGAGCCAATTTTCTCCCAGGTTCGATGCGGGACGAGCCAACGACCGCGTCCAGCTTCGTGAGAATTACCCTAACATGTTAGTCGCCCACGCGAATTCAGTCAATGCACGCAGGGTCTTGCCAGCCATTTCTGAAGTTTTGGTAGTGCGAGAAGAAGAGGAGTAAGGGAACAGGACTCTGATAGATGGGGCAGAGCTGCAGGGCAACAGGGGCTATTT
>Ga0209008_1000174_pt1 | contig 29397 bp, 23 predicted proteins | sample JacPin_JW_Ref_O3_FD_187963 | JGI IMG/M metagenome (GOLD analysis project Ga0209008, IMG submission 187963) | Forest soil microbial communities from Algoma, Ontario, Canada - Jack Pine, Ontario site 1_JW_Ref_O3 (SPAdes) (version 2) | ecosystem: Environmental > Terrestrial > Soil > Boreal... | reverse complement strand
ACGGCCGGAGTGGAATCGGTCGGCCCCGCCGATATGGAGTCAGCCTGGCAAATTGGCCTTTCCTGCTGCGACCAGGATTTTTCTCTGGTTGACCGCACAAGCTTCGCCGTTATGCGTCGACTCGGGATCGAACGTGCAGCTTCTTTCGACGATCACTTTGCCGTATTTCGCTTTGGCCCGAAACGTCGCCACGCCTTTGTCATCGTCGGCTGAGGATCGGCAAAGGCCGAAGAGTAGATCTAACGTCGTCATCGGCCCTTCCTGGAAGGTTCGTGGTGAAATAGAACTGTGCAACTTCGCCAAGCTCTGAACGCTGCGGTCGAACGGTTGGCTGCCGCGCACGTCCCTTCCCCGCGGATTAATGCGGAACTCCTCATCATGTTCACGCTCGATTGCGATCGCGCGTATCTCTATGCGCATCCGGAGCGGGAACTTACTCCCGATGAAGTGCGGCGCTACGACGAAGCTCTCGCTCGCCGATCTACCGGCGTGCCCGCGCAGTACATCACGGGGCATCAGGAATTTTGGGGAATGGATTTGATCGTGTCGTCAGCCGTGTTGATTCCTCGTCCCGAGACGGAGCATCTGGTGGAGGAGACGCTGGTGCTTGTCTCTGCGGGCGCCGGCGGAAACCAAGATCAAGATCAACAGCAGCGGACAGGATTGTCCGCTCCACACAGGCCATCTGCTCTCCGCAATCTTAGGATTATCGATTTGGGCACCGGGTCGGGCGCGATTGCTCTAGCTCTGGCTAAAGAGCTACCCACCGCCGAAATTCACGCTACTGACATTTCTCCACAAGCGCTCGAAGTCGCGCGCGCCAATGCGGCGCGCCACGAACTTACCTCACGAGTCAAGTTTCATCTGGCCGATTTGCTGGACGGATTCTCGCCGGCTTCGTTCGACATCATCGTTTCGAATCCTCCGTATGTCGGCGATTCGGAAGAAGACTCGGTGCAGCTCGAAGTGCGCAAATTCGAGCCTCGCAATGCTGTGTTCGCGGGGCCAACCGGGATCGAGGTGATCGAGCGATTGATACCGCAAGCGCACGCGGCGCTCGTTCCCGGCGGATGGCTGGTCTTTGAAATTAGCGGAACGATTGGCCATCGCGTACGCGGTTTGCTGTCCAATTGGAACGACGTTGCGATCAGGAACGATCTGCAAGGGATTGCGCGAGTGGCGATCGCCAGAAAACATTGTGAGCGAAATTACCAGGGGCTGGAAAATTGAAAGCCCTCGTGATTCCGCGCCACGGCGGTTCCCCATAAACCCGCTGCTAGAGATATCTAACTCTTAGAACGTCACTCGCACGCCAAACTGCGCGGCGAATGGAATTCCGACCGTCGTGCCAGGGCCGAAAAAATCTCCTAAAGCTCCCTCCGGTATCTCGAGCTGCTTCAGGCTGGTGATGGGCACGGCGGTCGCATCAGTGCAGGTCCCGGGAGTTCCGCCTGGACAATAAGTGCTGACGATAGTCTGGCCATTTCCGTTAGGCACCGTCTCGTGCATGGGAACCGGGAGCTGAACAACATTAACCGCATAATTCGCGCCAGGATTATTGCGGTTGAAGATGTTGAAGAACTCGGCGAAGGGGTTAATCTCCCAGCGCTCGCCGATCTTGAAGGGGCGGGTGACGCGCAGATCCGACTGAATATACGGAGTGCCGCGGAAGATATCCAGGCCGGTATAGGCCGGCGTTCCGCCGTTAAGCTGAACCCATATCCGCGCGGTGTTATCCGCACTCGTAATGGTGATGGGACGCGCACTCTCAACCTGATTGATGGTGCTGAGTTCGATTCCGGCTGGTAGGTGCACGGTTCCGGCAAGCACGAACCGATCGCGCACGTCTTCGCCAGAAGGCCCGTAGTCGCCGGGGCCGAAAGCATTGAGCTGTCCCGCGCCAGGATGTCCGTACGGTACCTGGCACACGCCGTCAACGTAGTCGAAGAGTTCGCCGAGCAGGCATCCCCAGGTCTGCGCCTTCGAGAGTTGGTAGTTCGCTACCAGACTGAAGCGGCGAATGTTGGCCTGTGTGTGCAGCATCAACGCGTTATAACTGGAGCGGTTGTCGGACTCGAAGACATTGACATTCGGCACAAACGCCTGCTGGTCGGTGGTGTCGGAGGCCGGAATCAGCGGCGAGGTTATGGTGGGTACACCCGCATCAGTAGGGGCGCTGCTGTAAGGGAAGGCGCGGTATCCGTGATTGCCTTGCTCGTGCACGTAATCGGCGCTGATGAGCCAGTGTTCATTGAAAGCGTGCTGCAACCCGCCCGTGATGTGGATGGCGTAGGGCGTCTTATAGCCTGACCCGATGAGGTTGCCGGTCGCGCCTGCGCCGCCAGTCAGGCAGCCTGTCCCGTTAAGCACGTAATTGCCCGGGGATGTCCCGCTAAACGTGCAAGATCCCGCGATTGCATTGGTGTTGTTGACGCCCTGAAATGCCGTCGCCCATCCGTTCTGCGCGAGGTCATCGAAATAGAGGCCGAAACCGGCGCGAATTACGGTTTTCTCGCTGCTTCCCGGCGAATAAGCGATCCCCAGACGCGGCGCAATCTGTTTATGGAAATCGTGCGGCACGCTCGGCGCGATCGGAATCTGTAGCGCTTGCAGTGTCTGATACGCCGCGTTGTCGGCCTCGCTTCGCCCCGAGCCGATCATAAGTCCCCAGGTGTTCTGATAACGCAGGCCGTAGTTGACCGTCAAATGGTGCGATACGCGCCACGAGTCCTCGGCATAAAGACCAAGCCGTTGAACGTTTTGCGAGAAGGTGCCATCGCCTGCCGGAGTGTAGGTGCAAGACGATCCGTCGGGAGGAGTGCCGCCGTCGGCGAGACATTGCGGACTGAAGTAGAACTGGCTCGGGTTTTGTACGTAAAACTGCGGGTTGCTCACGTACTGTATGAGAGTCTCCGCCGTCGCTGCAAACGCTCCACTCAGCACAGGTTCGTGGATGAAATCGACTCCGAACCTGAGCGCATGACTTCCCGCAACATGGCTAAGATCGTAACGAACCTGGTATTTGTCTTGATTACGCAGGTCGGGAAAAAGAGTAATGGGGGTGGCGAACTGGTTGTCACCGAAAGTCTCGAAGCCTGAAATCGTGAGCGCCGTCGAACTGAAAGGGAACGCCAGCGCGAAACCGAGATCGGAGTTGCGCGTCTGGGTAAGGTGCAACAGGCTCGCTCCCAAAACCAGATTGCCTAGCCAGGTTGGACTGAAAGCGTAGGCATTGCTGATCACGGTATTCCAGTAGTTGTTATGCGTGGTCAGCCCGGTGGAGGGCAGGGTTGCCTGCTCTACCAAGGCGTTATGCGTGAGGTAGCTGTCTTGCGATGTGCGCAGGAACCACCGCGACTTCGAAGACTCCGCCCAGTCGAACCGTACCGAGCCCAGATAATCGCGGAATGGTATAGGAACGTTTGCGGGCACGTCGATCGAAGGGACGCCCGAAATCAGGCCGTCCGCCGCCAACTGCGACAGCGCGTCGAACTGAGTGATGCTGGCCGGACTGTAGGCGATGCTGGCGTTCTCATGCACATTCTCAAAAGAGGTGAAGAACCACACTTTGTTCTTCGCAATAGGCCCGCCGAACGTGCCCACATAATTTTGCCGGGAGAATGGCTGCTTGGGATTGGGCGCCGGGTTCTCAAGCGGGAAGCGCGCGTTCAGCGATGCGTCGCGCTCATAGAAAGCGCCGTCGCCGTGCCAGCCATTGGAGCCGTGCTTGGTCGTGACCACGACCGATCCGGCAGTGGTCCACCCCGTGTCAGCATCTTCGTTCGAGGTGCGCACGGCGAATTCCTGAATACCGTCGGGTGAGAAATTTTGCAGGAAACCGCCGATCCAGTCGTCGGAATTGTCAGCTCCGTCGACGGAAAGTTCGTTGTTCAATCCGGAGCTTCCACCCGTGGAAACAGCCGTGATGCGCGCCTTGGTGGGATCGGAAGGTTCGACCGGCTCGGTTCCAGGCACAAGATAAGCGATGTTGGCGAAACTGCGCGCCGGAAGCGGAAGGGTTTCGAGATCCTGGCTGCCGACCACTCCTCCGCGCACTGCGCTGGCTGTGTCAATCGATTCTTCCGTGATCGAGGACGGATTGCCCTCAACGTTGACCGTCTCACGCGTGCGCTCCAGCGTGAGCGTTACAGCGATATCGCGCACCACGCTCACCGCGACATCGACATCGGAAGAGGCTTGGGCGAAACCTTTGGCGGTAACTGTAACGCGATAGCGGCCAGGCAGTAGACCCTCGATGCGGAATTCTCCGCGGTCATTTGCCGAGGCTCCGCGAGTGACGGAAGAACCGGTCGACTCGACGACAATATGCGCGCCCGCCACTCGCGCCGCGCTCGCATCTTGCACTTCGCCTCGAAGCGTGCCATTCGGATTCTGTGCGCGCAGCAATGAAGGCGGTACGAACAAGAGGAGGAACATTGAGAGGATAACCACGCAGTTCAGCGAATTCGCCCTGCGCATTGCGTACGACCAGCACCTGTCGAGCATGAACCATCCGGCGACTGCAAGAATTGCGCTCTTGCGAAACCGCTGCAAAAACAACGGCTCGCTCGGCGAGGCAGCCCAGCCTGCGAGACTAACGAGACGCGCGAGCTACTACCAGCGATAGTGAGATCGAAATGAGTGGGGGAAACAACCACTCAGCGCGAAGGCGGAAGCGCTAGCGGACTAGCCATTCCGTCACTTCATGCGTCAGCACGAGAGCCTGCCCGTAGGTGACGCAGATGCACGACAAGGCGACAAAACCGGCTGGAATTAAATACCACGAACGCTTTCGCCTCAGTTGAATCTTGCGGTTTTCATTCCACGCCAGCAGGCGGGCCACGCGGGCGCTAATGGATCCAGTGACAAAACCGACGGTGCAGACCGGAGCAGCTTCAATCGGAACGAGCCGAGAGAGCTTGACCAGGGCGGCGGCCAGGTCCACGGCATCGTAGAGACTTGAGACTGCGGCATCATCGGCGGCCAACTCCGCAGCTTGCGACCAGGCGCTCTCCAGCTTGGCCATGCCGGGAAAAGGACAAAAACGGAAGACGAGCTTTTTCAAGTTGTCGCGAGATTTCATGTGCGCGAATTCATGCTCGAGCGCTATGCGAAGTTCGTCGTGACTCAGAAGTGCGACCGTTGACTCTGAAATCAGCACCCGCGGTTTGCTGACACCGACCAGGGTGAGCGGCGGAGCCTCGCGTCTGGAGCAAAACGTCACTCTCTGGGCGGCGGCCTGAAGCGCCTTCGGCACCACGGCCTCCACATTCAAGGGATGTGCGCCTTCGAGCCATCGCGCCACCACGCGAGCAGTTTTGGTCTGCGCCGCAATAACGCGGAAGCAGCCCCAGACAATCATCACCAGGGCACAAATACCGAGAGCAAGCGGAATCGCGCCCATGCCCTCATCAATATCCGTCGAACGCGGCTCCAGCAACTGAAACGACGGCACTACAAAGGCAAAAGTCACGGCCACGGATGCTGCAAGCGGAAGAATGCGCAATCCAAAGAGCAAAGCGGCCACGCCCTGTTGCGTCGCACGCAACAGTTTCAACCCGCGCCATGCGATGGCCACCAACGCCGACAGCAAACAATAGAGAACGACGAAGAAGGTGAGCGAGACGGCGATTCCGCGCAGGGCAAACATCAGTGTTGCTCTTTCTGTTTAGCGCTCTTTTGCCGAATGTGGTTGTTGCGACTATGAAGTTCGCGGCGTTTGCGTTCCACCAGGTACTGCAATTCGTCCAATAGCTGCGCGTCATGGCTGCTGAGCGCCTCCACCAGATACGACAGCGGCAGCGATGAAGCATCCCCCGACCCCAGCAACTGCCGGATACTTTCCATCGCCGTGTCCCGTTGCAATTCTTCGGGGGTGAACCGCGGAGTATAGCGAAACGCCTTACCTTCGGAGATGCGATCGAGCAGGCCCTTCTTATAGAGGCGGTCCACAGTCGTCATCACAGTGGTATAAGCCTGGTGAATCCGGCCATCCGCGAGCAACTCGCGCACAGTGGCGCTACCCTGCGACCAAAGCTCTTGCAGCACCTGCTGCTCGAAGGGTCCGAGCTGAGGGCGGGAACTTGATCCGAAAATTGAGAAGACCTTCGTCATTCGAATGCGACCGCACGGAACCACTCGCCGGAAAAGAATACCACGGCGCACCCCGCGTTCTTTGGTAGTCTCAGGAGCATTCGTCACGACAGAGCGCTAGCGCGTAGCGCCAGCCGGAAGGATTTCCTCTACATCAATTTTGGTGGGATAGTTTCCCGTATAACAGGCGGAGCAGTAGGTGGTTTTTTCCCCGTCCGCACAGGCTTTCTTCAGGCCTTCCAGCGAGAGATAGGCGAGGGAGTCGGCGACGATAAAAGCGCGGATCTCATCGATGGTCTTATTAGCGGCAATCAGCTCTTTTTTTGAAGGTGTATCCACGCCGTAGAAACAGGGTGAGATGGTCGGCGGGCAGGAAATTCGCATGTGAACTTCCTTGGCGCCCGCGTTGCGGATCATGCGAACAATCTTCCTGCTGGTGGTGCCGCGCACAATGGAATCGTCGACCAGAATCACACGCTTGCCCTCAAGCAGGCCGTGAACCGCATTCAGCTTGAGTTTGACGCCAAAGTCGCGCACCGATTGCTGCGGCTCGATGAAAGTGCGCCCGATGTAGTGATTGCGGATCAGCCCGAGACGAAACGGGATGCCACTCTCGGCGGCGTATCCGATGGCCGCGGTATTGCCGGAATCAGGGACCGGAACTACGACGTCGGCATCGACTGGAGCTTCGCGCGCGAGCTGCCGCCCCATGGCGTCGCGGCTCTGATCGACGGAACGGCCGAAGACCAGGCTGTCGGGCCGCGAAAAATAAACGTGCTCGAAAATGCAACTCGATTGCGTCGGCGACGGCGAATAAAAACGCGAGCTGATGCCTTCCGGGCCAACGATGACAAGTTCGCCGGGCTTCACGTCGCGCAAGTAAGTGGCGCCGAGCAAATCGAACGCGCAGGTCTCCGACGCGAAGACAATCGTGTCTTTTTTGTCGCTGGTCAGTGCCGGGATGCGTCCCATGGCGAGCGGGCGGAAGCCGCGCGGATCGCGGGCGGCGAAGATGCGGTCGCGGCTGATCATGACCAGCGAAAACGCTCCATCCACGCGACGCAGTCCATCGGCGATGGCGTCGGGGAGCGTTTCTTCGCGGGAGAGCGCAATCAAGTGAACCAGAACTTCCGTGTCGCTGTTCGTTTGGAAAATCGATCCCTGACCCTCCAGCCTGGCGCGAATCGAGGCGGCGTTAACCAGGTTGCCATTGTGGGCGATCGCGATGGTGCCTTTGTTCGATTGCACCATGATGGGCTGCGCGTTGAGGAGCGCGGAATCACCGGCGGTCGAATAGCGCGTGTGTCCGATGGCGAGAATGCCGCGCAGCGACGCCAGCACGGGGTTGGTGAAAATATCGGCGACCAGGCCCATCGATTTGTGCTGGCGCAGGCGCTCGCCATCGGAGGTCACGATGCCTGCCGATTCCTGTCCGCGATGTTGCAGCGCGTGCAGTCCGAGGTAGGCGAGCTTCTCCGCCTCGGGGTGAGCGTGGATGGCAACCACGCCGCATTCATCGCGAAATTTATCGGAAGTCAGCATTTAGCAGTTAGCACTTATGCTTTAAGTCCGCACCAAGTTCCGCCCGTCAATTCGCAGAGTCAACATCGGTTTCCGTCCGCAACGCCTTTTCCAGCGCGCCCTCGTACGCTTCTCGCAAGCCGCTTAAGCTTGCCGAAATCAGTGGCTCTCCATCGACCGCTATCTCAACTTTGTCGCCGCCAGTCTCACCCAACACATCGGCGAAAACGCCATACTCCTCCATCACTTGTTTGATTCGAGGCAGGTGGATCGGGTCACAGCTTATTACCACGCGGCTGGCGTCCTCCGCAAAGAGCGGGAATTCGAGCACCGCTTGCCCCTTTTGCAGTTTTGCGTTCAATCCGATTCCTGCCGGCAGAGCACATTCCACCAGGGCAACCGCCAGCCCGCCGTCGGCGCAGTCGTGGGCGGATTCAATCAATCCCGCGTGGATCATGGCGACCAACGCGCGTTGTAGCGTGGCCTCTTTCTCGAGATCTAACTCTGGGGGATAACCCCAGACCGCTCCGAGAATTTCTTTGGCATACTCGGACGATCCAAACTCCAACTCGGCATCCACCGCATCGCCCGTGCCGTTAGCTCGCAGCAGAACAATTTTTCTGCCGGGGTGAGCGAAGTGCATCTTCGCTGCCTGGTGCACATCTTCGAGTAGGCCCACCACTCCAATGACCGGAGTCGGATAGATTCCCTCGCCCAGAGTTTCGTTATAAAAACTCACGTTGCCGCCGGTAATCGGCGTATCCAGTTCCTCGCACGCCTTGGTGATGCCGTCGATCACCTGCGAAAACTGCCACATGATATGCGGCTTCTCTGGGTTGCCAAAGTTGAGGCAATTGGTCGCGCCAATCGGAGTCGCTCCGGCGCAAGCCACTTTACGCGCCGCTTCCGCCACCGCATGCATCGCTCCCAGACGCGGATCGAGATAGCACCAGCGGCCATTGCCGTCGAGCGCCATGGCGAGGCCGCGCTTAGAGCCTTTGATGCGAATCACGCCCGCATCGCCCGCTCCGGGCGCCTCGACCGTGTTGGTCTGCACCATGTGGTCATACTGCTGCCACACCCACCGCTTCGAGCAAATGTTAGGACTCGCGAGCAAACGCTTCAGTTGAGCCGTGAAGTCCCCGCTCTCGGCGAAGTGGATATGCTCGGGCTTTTCGCGATCGACAGGCGGTTCCCAGCGCGCCAGCGGGCGCTTGTAAACCGGCGCGTCATCGGTAAGCGCAGCATTCGGAATTTCGGCGACGATTTGACCGTGCTCCAGCACGCGCATCTTCGAGTCGCGCGTGACCTGGCCGATCTCTACAGCATCCAGTCCCCACTTCTCAAAGACGCGAAAAACTTCGTCTTCGCGGCCTTTTTGCGCGACCAGCAGCATGCGCTCCTGCGACTCGCTCAGCATGATTTCGTAAGGTGTCATGCCGGTTTCACGTTGCGGAACGCGATCGAGTTCGATCTCGACTCCAGTGCCGCCGCGCGCGCCCATCTCGCAGGTCGAGCAGGTCAGTCCAGCAGCTCCCATATCTTGTATGCCAACAATGGCGCCGGTTTGCATGGCTTCGAGGCAGGCTTCGAGCAGCAGCTTTTCGAGGAACGGATCGCCGACCTGCACGTTCGGTCGCTTTGCTTCGGAACCTTCGCTGAACTCCTCGCTCGCCATAGTGGCGCCGTGGATGCCGTCGCGCCCAGTCTTCGAGCCGACATAAATTACGGGATTCCCCTCGCCCGAGGCGCGCCCGTAAAAAATCTGATCGCGCCGCACCAGGCCGAGGGCAAACGCATTCACTAGAGGATTGCCGGAATAACAGGGCTCGAACTTTACTTCGCCGCCCAGATTAGGCACACCGAAACAGTTGCCGTAAGAAGCGACACCAGAAACGACGCCCTCCATCACGGAATGATTTTTATGAATCTCGGCTTGTGTGGCGCGGGCGCCCCCGTTCCCGTGAACTGAGATCGGCCCAAAGCGCAACGAATCCATCACCGCCACTGGTCGCGCGCCCATGGTAAAAATGTCGCGCAGAATTCCGCCGACGCCAGTGGCCGCGCCCTGAAATGGCTCGATAAACGACGGATGATTGTGCGATTCGATTTTGAACGCGCACGCCCAGCCATCGCCAATATCGACGATACCGGCATTTTCGCCCGGCCCTTGCACAACCAGCTTGCTGCGCGTGGGCAACCGCTTCAAATGAACGCGCGACGATTTATAGGAGCAATGCTCGCTCCACATCACGCTGAAGATGCCCAGCTCAGTCCGCGTAGGTTCGCGTCCGCCGAGCAGCTCTTTAATTTTTTCGAATTCTTCCGGAGTGAGGCCGTGTTCCCGGATCATCTCCGGAGTAACGGCACTAATTGCGGAGGTGGTCATTGGGGAGCCTTTATTGTCGCATCTCCGCAGAGTTTTCGCATGACGATTTTGTGTGCAGCGGGCGTCCTCGCCCGCTGCCGTTGTTCTTGCACTTGTTCTTTTCTAGGGGGCTGACTTTCGATCAGTGACTTGAGCGTCAAAATAAACTCCCAGACCAAGACCAAAAGCAGCGGGCGAGGGCGCCCGCTCCACACGCGCCCGTCTATACTGTCGCAGATGAAGTCTGTCATCGTCGGCACCGCCGGGCATATCGATCACGGCAAGACAGCGCTGGTCAAAGCGCTGACCGGCATCGATGCTGACCGCCTCGAAGAGGAAAAGCGCCGCGGCATCACCATCGATATCGGATTTGCCCACCTCGAACTTCCCGCTCCCGATGGCAGCGCAATTCGCCTCGGCTTCGTTGACGTTCCCGGCCACGAGCGCTTCGTGCGCAACATGCTTGCGGGCATCGGTGGCATCGACTTGGTGCTGCTCGTAATCGCCGCCGATGAAGGCATTAAGCCGCAGACTCGCGAACACTTCGATATCTGCCGCTTATTGGCCATCCGGCGGGGCATAACTGTGCTCACAAAATCCGATGCGGTCGATGCGGAGACACTCGAAGTCGCCCGGCTCGAAGTCGAAGACTACGTCCGCGGGTCATTTCTCGATTCGGCAAAGTCGCCAATCGTCGCCGTAAGTTCGTTGACGGGCGCAGGGTTGGACGAATTAAGATCCGCGCTCGCCCGCATTGCCTCCGAGGTAGCCTCGAAGAATGCGACCGCGCTGGCTCGCTTGCCCATCGATCGCGTGTTCACCATGAAAGGCTTCGGCACGGTCGTTACCGGGACGCTTGTCGCCGGGACGATCCGCAAATCCGATGACGAAGAGCTCGAACTGTTTCCCGCAGGCAAGCGGGTAAGAGTGCGCGGGATGCAGGTTCACGGTTCGCCAGCGGAAACCGCCATTGCCGGGCAGCGAACCGCACTCAACCTCGCAGGCGTCACCACCGAAGAAATGGCACGCGGCATGACGCTCGCCACTGCGGACACGTTCCGCCTAACGTCGCGTGTTGATGTGCTGCTCACTCTTCTTCCGTCAGCAAAACCGCTAAAAGCCGGCGCCCGCGTGCACTTTCACGCCTACGCCACAGAAACGATCGCCGAAGTGCGGCTATATGAAATCAAGCAGCTTAAGCCGGGAGAGGAAGCTTACGCACAACTGCGATTCGCCGAGGCCATGCTCCTTCTGCCCGGAGACCGCTTCATTGTGCGGCAGTTTTCACCTGTGGTAACCATTGGCGGAGGCGTCGTACTTGATGCCTCACCTCTGACTCGCAGGCGACGAGCGGAAGACGCAATCACATTTCTTAAGACCATGCGAAATGGTTCTGCGGAGGAGATAGTGGCGGCGCGTGTCGGAAGGCGCGGAGCCGCCGGACTCCGCCTGGACGATATCCCGGGAGAAATGAATATCTGTCGCGCCGACGCCGAAAAGCTAGCCGCACGAGCCGGACTGGTTTCGTGTGATCGTGTACTGGTCGCTCAAGACGCATTCGCGAAAGCCAAGGCCTCCACGCTTCAGGCTCTCGAGAAATTTCAGGATGCGAATCCGCTGGTGGCGGGAATGAGCAAAGAAGAGCTGCGCGATCAGGGTAACCTCGGCCCCGAAGTGTTCTACGGGGTGCTGGTGAAATTGGCAGCGGAGAAGAAACTAGAGGTCGCCGGCGAACTTGTGCACCTCAGCGGCCGCGGCGTGGTCATGAAGGATGAAGAGGCCGAGTCAAAGAAGATCATCGAGCACGCATTCGCTTCCGCAGGGTTGAAAGTTCCGTCGCTGAAAGAAGTATTGGCCGGTTTAACGGTAGATAGAGTCCGCGCGCAGAAAATTGTCACCCTGCTTTTGCGCGACAAGGTCCTGATCAAGATTTCAGACGAGCTGGTATTTCATCAGAGCACGCTCCTTGATCTTCGTCACAAAATCTCCGCACTCAAAACTACCGCGCCGAAAATCGATGTTGCCCGCTTCAAGGAGATGACCGGAGTCAGCCGCAAATATGCAATACCGCTGCTTGAATATCTCGATCGCGAACACGTAACTCGGCGCGTCGGCGACGAGCGGGTAATTCTTTAATTCCAGATCAAACCTGCTCCTATAATCAATAAAAGAGAGTTTCTGTTTGCCCTCATGCTGACAATTCGCGCCGCCACCATCGCCGATGCCGCCCTGATCCGCCAATTGATCTGGGAGCTTGCCGAGTTTGAGAAAGAGCCGGACAAGGTTCGGACGACCGAGGCCGATATCGCGCGCGACGGCTTCGGCGCGAACCCGGAGTTTCGCGTTTTAGTCGCCGAATGGAACGGGCAGCCCGCGGGCTTCGCACTTTTCTTCGGTTATTATTCGACCTGGCGAGGCGCGGGATTATATCTAGAGGATCTTTTTGTTCGCGCCGAATTTCGCGGACACGGAATCGGCACAGCTCTGTTTGCGCGGGTTGCCCGCCTGGCAGAGAAGGAACATCGCAAGTTTATAAAATGGGCAGTGCTCGGCTGGAACCAGCCTGCAATTCGGATGTATACGGCGCTCGGCGGCGAGTTTCTGGACGGATGGCGAGACGTTTTCCTGGCCGGGGACAATCTGCGAAAGTTGGCGGAAAAAGATTCATGAGAGAGGACGAGACCGACTTTCTGAAAAAAATACGCGTCATCGGCGCGGGACTTGCGGGCTGCGAAGCGGCGTGGCAGTGCGCCCGCCGCGGCATTGCGGTCGAATTAATCGAGATGCGGCCGGCGCGGACGACTCCCGCTCACCAGACGGAAGACTTCGCGGAATTAGTGTGCTCGAATTCTCTGAAGTCTGAAAGCGAAAACACAGCGCCCTGGCTGCTCAAGGAAGAGATGCGGCGAGCAGCTTCGCTGCTGCTCGGAATCGCGAGGGAGACGGCGGTTCCCGCCGGCCACGCTCTCGCCGTGGATCGCGCCGAGTTCTCACGAAAAGTGACGGAGACCATTTCGCGCGACCCCCTGATCACGATTCGCCGGGAAGAAGCCACGACTGTTGACGAAGGTCGCCTCACAATCGTCGCTACGGGCCCGCTGACGTCCGACGCGCTCTCGCGCGAAATTGTGCGGCTGAGTTCTTCGTCTACCTCGGGAGAAGAAGATAACACCGACCTTTCGCGGGCGGGAGCGCACGCGCCACACGCCAATCTTTATTTCTACGATTCGATCAGCCCCATTGTCGAGGCCGATTCGATCGACATGAGCAAGGTGTACCTGGCGGCGCGCTACGACAAGGGATCGGCGGACTATATTAATTGCCCGATGTCCAGAGAGGAGTACGACCGATTCTATGATGCGCTTCTCGCGGCGCAATCAGTAGAGCAGGAAGATTGGGAAAAATTAAATTATTTCGAAAGCTGCCTGCCTATCGAAGAAATCGCGCGTCGCGGCCGGGACACCTTGCGTTTCGGGCCAATGAAGCCAGTCGGGCTTCTCGATCCGCGCACTGGCAAAATGCCCTACGCCGTCGTTCAATTGCGGCAGGAAAATCTGCGCGCCGATTCTTACAATCTGGTCGGATTTCAAAATCACCTGAAATTTGGCGAGCAGGCGCGCGTGCTGAGCCTCATCCCTGGCCTCCAAAGCGCGCGGTTCCTGCGCTACGGACAGATTCATCGCAATACATATATAAATTCGCCAGCACTGCTGAACCCAACTTTGCAGATGAAGACACATTCGAATGTTCTCTTCGCTGGGCAAATCTGTGGAGTCGAAGGCTATGTCGAATCGATCGCGACCGGCCTGATGGCGGGAATGAATGCCGCTGCGCTCGTAATTGGCAGCGAACCGACGCCTCCGCCGCGCGCCAGCGCGTTTGGCTCGCTTGTCCACTACATCACGCGTGCGGAAAGCAAGAACTTTCAGCCGGCAAATATCACGTTTGATTTGTTGCCTACACTTGACCGTAAGATTCGTGATCGCAAAGAGCGCCATCGACTCCAGTGTGAACTCGCCTTGCGCGCGTTTGAGGAGTGGCTGGGCTATGCCGCGGTGCACCCCGCTTCCGTCGCACCGTAAATCGTCGATTATCTGCACCAGCGGCGAGCCGTGTCGCTACAGCAAATTTACACTCGCTGCGGGAACCAATCTCCTCTCTTCTTCGTATCTCCAAACAGGCCGTTCCGCTTTCATTTCGCGGCGAGCCCCGTCGAACCTTGAGATGTCATTTCGCGACCTCATCGAAGATGTGTTCCGAACCCTCTGGGCGCACCGTGTCCGCACCCTGCTGACCATGTTCGGCATTGCCTGGGGAGTGGTCTCGATCGTTTTGATGGTGGCGGCCGGCGAGGGCCTCCGGGTCGGTCAGGCCAAGCAGGCCGAGACGCTCGGCCGCGATCTGATGATCGTCTTCCACGGCCGCACCAGCCTGCAAGCTGGTGGCACACGCGCCGGCCGTCTCGTGCATTGGGTCGATTCCGATATCCCTCATCTTCAGGAAGAGGCGCCCGACTGCCAGTACGCGATCCCAGAGCTAGAGCAGAACACGGTCCGGTCGCATACCGCTTTTAACGCGGCTGCGTTTACCGTAACCGGCTCGACGCCGGAGTTCGCCGAGATTCGCAGCCTCGGCGTCAGCGAAGGGCGGTTCTACGATCAGGATGACATCAACGAGAGCCGCCGCGTCGCCTTCCTCGGCTCCGATGCAAAGAAACAATTATTCGCTGGCCGTCCGGCCGTCGGTCAGTTCGTATATCTCAACGATATTCCTTTCACTGTCGTCGGCGTGATGTCGTCGAAAAAACAGGACTCGAGTTATGACGGCTGGGACGTCAACAAAATCTTCATTCCTTTCCCTGCGATGCGGCGTGATTTTCCCGATAAGCCGCCGGGCACGCCTGAAACTTTCGATCAGTTGCTGGTCGTTCCGCGCTCGGTGGAGACTCACGAAGCCTGCAAAGGCGAAGTGCGGCGCGTCCTGGCGCGACTGCACAATTACGATCCTCACGACAAAGAAGCCTGTCCCATTTGGGACACGATTCAGGAGGCGCAGGCCTTCCGCACCATGACCGATGGCATGAAATATTTTCTGGGCGCTGTCGGCATCGTGACCCTATTTCTTGGCGGCCTCGGCGTCATGAATGTCATGCTGGTCGCGGTTCGCGAGCGCACCCGCGAAATCGGAGTCCGCAAAGCCATCGGCGCTCCCGCCAACAGCATCTTGCGGCAATTCTTTTTGGAAGCGCTGCTGGTTGCGCTCATCAGTGGTGGCACAGGCTTGCTCATTGCCTTCGGCCTGTGTGCTCTGGTTGACATGCTGCCCATGCCCGACTTCTTTGCCGGTTTGTTGCCGACCTGGCAGACGGGAACTTTGGCGCTCGCCGTTCTCGGAACCATCGCGATCTTATCCGCTCTTTATCCGGCGCGCCGTGCCGCTGCCATCGATCCCATTGAAGCTCTGCGCCACGAGGCCGGCGGCTAGGATGATTTATCAAATCCTCAACGAAGCATGGACGGCATTGCGGCGCAATCCCACGCGCAGCGCGCTCACCATGCTCGGCATCGTCTGGGGAATCGCCACGGTCACGCTGCTGATTGCTTACGGCGGCAGCTTCCGAGAAATTCTAGTCGGCGGATTCAACGCCTTCGGCAAAGGCGCCGTCATCTGCTGGCCGCAACAGACGAGCGAGCAACCCGGTGGCCAGCGCGCCGGAAAGAAAGTGGTCCTCGAGCAAGCCGATGTCGACATGATCAAAGAGACGGCCAACTACGTGCGCCATGCCTGTCTCGAAACCGTTCGCCGCCCCGGCATCGCCTATGGCGACCGCATGGTCGGCACGGCGCCCGTTCGCGGCGTCTGCCCGGAGTATGGTGACATGCGCAACGAGCAACCCTCCGAAGGCCGATGGATCAACTCGCTCGACGAACTCGAACGGCGCCGCGTGGTATTTCTGGGTGCGCGCGTGCGCGAACAATTATTCGGCGGACGCCCCGCTGTCGGCGAAACTGTCACCATCGGCGGAGTGCGTTTCACCGTGATCGGCACCATGGATCGCAAGATTCAACTAAGCAATTATTTTTCCAGCGACGACGAGTCGACTTGGATTCCCTACTCCGCCGCCAACGATCTGTGGAACGCGAAATACGGCGACGTGCTGGTCTTTGAGCCGATAGCGCCACAGTTCGAAGCGCGCGCGGAGGCACAGGTCCTCGCCGCTATCGCCACCCGCCAGCAATTCTCGCCCAACGATAAGAAAGCCATTCAGATGTTTGGCCGCGAAGAATTCCGCCCGGTCATCAATGGCATTACCATCGGCCTGCAAGTGCTGCTGATATTCATCGGCATCCTCACGCTCGGCATTGGCGGTGTCGGAGTGATGAACATCATGCTCGTTTCAGTCGACGAGCGCATCAAGGAAATCGGGTTGCGGCGCGCGCTCGGCGCCCGAAAGTGGCACATCAAAGCGCAATTTCTCGCGGAGACGCTCCTCATCATGCTGCTCGGCGGCGCGATTGGAATCCTGGTTTCCTATGTCGTCGCGGCGGGTGTGGGCACGCTCCCACTGATGGGTCCGCTGTTCGAAGACAACTCTGGCAAAGCCGATATCCACCTCAGAATTTCATTCTTCATCATCATGATTTCAACCGCGGTGTTGCTCGTGGTCGGCGTGTTGAGCGCGCTGATTCCAGCATCACGCGCCGCCAACCTCGATCCCGTCGACGCGCTGCGCTACGAATGATAGGTAACGGAGACCACTTAATCGTCTGCGCGCCGCGTTTCTATTCGCGGCCGCTCTTCTCCATTGACGCGGCAACTCTGTCCGCGATACCTTGACGGCGTTAGTGCGAGGTGATCCCATTGCCTGTTTCCGCCGTTGATTGCGTACAGCCCGCTCTGCAACACACGCGAGAACAGCTTTTCACTCGTTTTCGCTTCGGACAATGGTCGCGGCTGGCGCTGGTTGGTATTCTGGCGATGGAGTTGCACGTTGGCGGCTGCAGCTTCGGAAACCTCGGCGGCAACTGGCCCCACATCCCCCACAAGAATCCGCGCGTGTTGCTGCCCAAATCAAGCCTGGCCACGGATTGGCCGACCTTTAATCCTGCTCAGATCTCCCAGCACATCGGCCCGATCATCGCATTAATTCTCTTAGGAATCGCCGCCGCCATGGTGGTGGGACTCATCTTTATTTACATCAACAGCGTCTTCCGCTTCATTCTCTTCGATTCCGTTCTACGCCGGCACTGTTCGATCAGCGAGGGCTGGAGAAAATGGCATCGCGCGGGCGTCCGATTTTTTCTCTGGCAGCTCGTCTTCCAATTTGCGGTATGGCTGGTTCTGATATTTCTGATTGGCGTACCGCTGGCCGTGGCGCTGTCTGCCGGGTGGCTGACAAATCCGCGCGCGCACATTCCTCCGCTGGTTCTCACCGCAATTTTGCTCTTCTGCCTATTCGCAGTTTGCATATTGCTAAGCGTCGTGGTTCAAGTGCTGGCTAAGGATTTTCTGGTGCCGCTCATGGCTCTCGACGATCTAGATTTCGCCGACGGCTGGCACCGCTTGCTGGCAATGATGGGACGAGAAAAGGGACGCTTCACCGTCTATCTGTTGCTCAAACTCGTGCTGTCGATTGCCGCGACCATCCTCTGCAGCATTGTCGCAATCGTCCCGCTGCTGTTTGTTGTGGTGCCCGGAGTAGTTGCCGTGCTAGCGGGCAAAGCCGCGGGCGTCGGATGGAGCGTTGCCACAATCAGCCTGGCTATCATTCTCGGAACGATGCTCGCGCTGCTCCTGGTTTATTTGGTCGCGTTGGTTTGCGTACCCGCCACCATCTTTTTCCCGGCCTACGCCCTGCACTTTTTCGCTGCGCGATATCCAACTCTCGACGCGCTCCTGAATCCCGTTCCAACGCCGCCAGCGCCAGTATTGCCTCCGGTGCCAGAATCTCCTCCGCCCTTCGAAACCCCGCCGCTCCCGCCATCCGCCGAGCCCATCGGCTAATTTTCTGCGTTGTCATCCTGAGCGAAGCGAACAACCCACGGATTTGATTGCGCGAGGAACGGTCTCACGCGAACACTACTTCTGCCCAGCGCTCGGCTTGTGCCCCCAGCTGAAGCGCCGCCCAATGATGCACTTCACAATCAAATGGTCAGCCGAGTTCGTTACATCGACTCCCGCGCCAAAGTTGATCTCCCAATCCGGCGAAACATTGAGGTCGATCACCGGAAAGATCTGCTGCGACTGCTGCGAAATCGGATCGAAGCCCGAGACCGGCCCGAGCGCACCGTAATATTCAAAGCCGCCGGTGATCTTGCTGGTGAAGTCATAACTGACTTTCACATTCGGGGAAAACTCCCACCCCTTGCCCGTGTTCAACCCATGCAGCGACCGGTCAAATGCCGGATTGAATGCGACGTACCAGTGTCCAAGTTGCTTGTCGATGATGGGGCGGAGCTCATAATTCCAACTATCCTCGGCAAACTTCCGCCGCTGATAGCCAATTTCCTGCGAGATGCTTACGCCCACCGGCCAACGCCACGACTCAGGAGCGGTAAAACGCGGACGAATATGATCGCCCACCCAATCCCAGCCGTCGCCATTCTGAATGCTGGTGAAAACATAAAAGCCTGTCTCGAACCAGTTGGTCCATCCCTGCGTGATTTCGAGCGTTTCGTGTTCCGCGTGATTCGTAGGAGCGACACCGTTGATCGCTTGCTTCGAGCCGTCGACAGTAAAGTTGGAATGAATCTCAACCATCGTGACCTTCTTCGGCGTCGCCTCCGAAGAGTAGACCTGAATTTCGTAATTATCCTGAGCGCGCAGTGGCTGAGTGAATGAGAAACAATTAAGTGCAATATAGAAGGCCCCAACCGCGCCTCGCCACAAATGTTCCGACGCATTCTGCATGAACATTCGATTTTAGAGCAGTTCGTAACCTCTCGTAGAAGCGTGGAACGGGCAGCGTGGAACTCTCCCGCTCACCGAGGTGTCCAATCATTCAAGACACGCGCGTGCCGATTCCAGTTTCCGATTCCATCACAACGAGAGGAAATCCAAATGGGATTCTCTACGGCAGGCGGTGGTCCGTTTTCTACAGGCCCAAAGATGAACGTCACTCCGCTGATTGACGTTCTCCTGGTGCTGCTCATCGTTTTCATGCTGGTTGTAATCGAACAGAAGCCAGTGGGTTTGCAGACAGAGATTCCGCAACAGCCGAATTCAAATGATCGCACAATCCCGCCGCCCCAAGCGACGATCGTAATTCGAGTCCATCATACGAAGCCGAGGGGGATGCATCTTGATGCAAAAGATTCGCAGGGAGAACTCGCGCAAACGGAGCATCCGCAAGTGATGGTCAACGAAGAAGCGGTCGCCTGGGATCATTTGTGCAACCGCCTCCGCGATATCTTCGCCATCCGCGTGGAGCGCATAGCCTACGTCGAAGCCGATGACGACCTCGATTTTCAGGATGTGGCGGATGTAATCGCAATCGCTCGCTTTGCCGGCGTCGACCGCGTCGGCCTATTGACGGAGGATGGGAAGCATTTGCCGGTGTCGGGCTGAGTCTCTTTAGCGCTCGGCTAGCGCTACGCCAGCCTGGCGTTCGCAAACACCGCAAAGACGGCTAAGGGTTACTTTGTCTCACAATCTTCGGGACGTGCCCAGCCAGCAATTGATCGAATGCTTCTCGCTGCTCGTTGTTCTTAAAAACTCGCTTCGGAATCACTGTAAACGTTCGGGATCCGTAATAAAGCACATAGGAATGGGCATCAACCAGAGCCCGTGAATACAAATCCCAAGCCGGCTGGGAGTCGATGTGTGCGGTCTGGAAGTGAACGCCCTCCGGAGAGAAGGTCAGTGAGTACTCATCGCTGAACTTGGGTTCTCGGCGGAAAATCAACGGCGGCACAACGAAGAAGACAGCAAAGTGAAGCGCAGCAAATGCTAGGGAAACGCCAAGAAACACCTTGCTGATTAAAGACGGCCAGAGGTAGATGCTCGCGGCCCCGACCGCAACGACCACGCAGACATCCAGCCACAGCCGCAAGTGGTCGGCATAGTGAGCACGGAAAGCTCGCACGTAGTCGATCTCTGAATAGCGAAGAAAGATTGACAGGTGAATCAGTCACGGTTTTCGTTTTCAGTCACCGCAATCCTAGCTCAGTCTCATGCCCGGTTCTTAATCCAAATAGGCGACCCCACAAACCCGAACGCCTCCCGAATCTGATTCTCCAGAAACCGCTGATAAGAAAAATGCAATTTCACCGGACGATCAGTGAAGAGCACAAACGTCGGCGGAGCCACCCCCGCTTGCGTCATATATTTGATCCTCACCCGCTTGCTCACCGGAACCGAAGCGCGGTCGAAGTCAACCGTCCGCAGAAAGCGATTCATCTCTCCAGTCGTCACCCGCTTGCGACGCTCGGCCGCCACTTTCTCAATCAGTGGAAGAATTTTTTCTGTTCCCTTACCCGTGTGCGCCGAGAGAAATAGCACCGGAGCATAGCTCAGGAATTTCAAACCGTAGCGGAGCCGCTCTTCATAAAGCGCGCGATCCTGCGGCCGCTTGGCATCCTGTATGCGCGCCGTCTTCGACTGGCTGATAGCGCGCTTCTCGCCGCTCGCCACCAGATCCCATTTGTTGACCAGAATGATCACCGAGCGTCCGCTCTCATGCGCATAGCCCGCGATGTTGGCATCAAGCCCGCTCGCGCCTTCGGTGGCGTCAACCATAAAGAGAACGATGTCGGCGTCCTCGATATTCTTGCGGGCCATGACCACCGAAAGCTTCTCCGCCATCAGCTTCGTCTTGCCTTTGCGGCGAATGCCCGCCGTATCGATGAATCGAATCTTCCGCCCCTTGTACTGGATGACCTCATCGATGGAATCGCGCGTGGTGCCGGCGACCGGTGAGACAATCGCGCGATCCTTGCCGGTAAGTTGATTGAGCAAAGTAGATTTCCCCACGTTCGGATGCCCGATGATGGCCACCTTGATTTCATGCGGCTCCCCAGGCGCGGGCAATTCCTCGTTCTCACTTTTCTCCGCGACCTCAGCGCTCTCTGCGGTTGCCTTTGCACTCGCGGGCAGCACCTTAAGTATCGCGTCCAGCAGATCGTCAATCCCGCGCCCGTGCTCAGCCGAAATCGGAAATATATTTCTCATCCCGAGCGAATGAAATTCGCCGAGCAGCCCATCCTGCTTGTCGCTGTCCATCTTGTTGACGGCGAGAAAGAGCGGCTTGCCGGTGCGGGCCAGTAGTCGAGCCAATTCACGATCAGGTCCAGCGATCTCGGTGCGCGCGTCGACAACCATGATGATCGCGACCGCTTCCTCGAGCGCAACTTTTGCCTGCCGAAAAATTTCCGACGGAATGAAATCCTTATCTTCGGGAACAATGCCGCCCGTATCCACCACGCGAAACTCGTGTCCGAGCCATTCGACTTCGCCATAGAGGCGGTCGCGCGTAATGCCCGGCTCGTCGCCGACGATGGCCCGCCGCGATCCGGTCAGATGGTTAAAGAGCGTCGACTTGCCGACGTTGGGCCGCCCCACGATAGCGACGAGTGGAGATGGTTTTTTTTTGCTCAAAGTTTGCTTGCGAAGAGGCGGGGATGAGTTGTGCTGCCCATGCCGCTATTATAGAGACTCCGTGCCCTCTTCATCCCATCCCGCGCCTCATCCCGAAACTGCGGCAGCTGGATTTTCGCTGTATCAGTTTTTCTCTCCCGGTGGCATGCTCTCGAAAACTCATCCCGCCTACGAATTTCGCCGGGGACAATTGCAAATGGCGCAGGCCGTCGAAGAAGCGCTCGAAGAAAAGCGTCACTTAATCGTCGAGGCGGGCACGGGCACCGGCAAGACACTCGCATATCTGCTGCCTGTAATCCGCTCGGGCAAGCGCGTCATCATCTCGACCGGCACGAAGAATTTGCAAGAGCAGCTTTTTCACAAAGACCTTCCGTTCCTTGAGCAGGCGCTCTTTCCCGACGGCAAAAGCAAGCTCAACGTCTGCTACATGAAGGGGCGCAATAATTATCTGTGCCGCAAGAAGCTCTACGACCTAACGAGTAATCCTGTGCTGAGCGGACTCGAAGAGATCGATCACTTCTCCGAAATCTCGCGCTGGGAAAAACTCACACAGATTGGCGACCGCGCCGAACTCGCTGCCGTCCCCGAGACGAGCGTACTGTGGCACAAGCTGGACGCCCGCGCTGAATCCTGCACCGGCCAGAAATGCAGCGAGTTTGAGCGCTGCTTCATCACCGAGATGCGGCGCCGCGCGGCGGAGAGCGATATCGTCATCGTCAACCATCATCTTTTTTTCGCCGATCTGACGATCAAGCAGCAGTCCGACTATGCACCCGACGCGGGAATTCTGCCCGAAGTCGGCGCGGTCATTTTTGACGAGGCACACGAACTGGAAAATATAGCCAGCAACCACTTCGGCGTCACGCTCAGCAATGCACGCATTGATGAACTGGCGCGCGACGTTGAACAGGCGCTAACGCGCAATCGCATGTACTCGGCCGGAATATCAGGCGCGCTGGGCAGTCTGCGCGATCATGCGGTACTTTTCTTTTCTCTGCTACCTACGGGAAACGGCCGCTTTGCCTTCGAAAATCGACGCGACTTCCTGGAAGAAAACGGCGAAGAATACGACGCATTGCGCAGTTCGCTGCAACGGCTCGATTCCGAATTGCAGCAGCTGCCTGAAAAGCCAGAAGAAATATTTGCCTTTTCGCGGCGCGCCGATGAAATGAATTTTCAGCTTCACTTCCTGATGGAGGCAGAGAATCCAAACACCGTTTTTTGGATCGAGCGTCGCGGCTCGCGCGGAGCCGGCGGTGGAGGTAGCAATAACGACCGCTCCACCGTTTTTCTTCAAGCCACTCCGATTGATGTCGCCCCAATTCTGAAGTTGTCCTTATTCGACAAACTCGACTGTGCTGTATTGACCTCGGCTACCCTGGCTGTCGGCGGAGGCTTCGGCTACATGCGGCAGCGGCTCGGGGTCGAACGCGCTCGCGAATTGCTGCTGCCCTCGCATTTCGATTACGAGAGCCAGGCTCTGCTCTACGTGCCGCCCGATCTTCCCGATCCGCGCACGCCCGAATTTGCGGCGCTAGCGGCGGAACGCATACGACGGTTGCTCGAGATCACGCGCGGCCGCGCCTTCGTGCTTTTCACCAGCTTTGCGCAGATGAAAGACGTTTATGAGCGGTTATGCTCGCAGCTTCCGTATCGTTTGTTTTTGCAAGGCGAGGCGCCAAAAAACGCGCTACTGGAGGAGTTTCGCCTTACGCCGAACGCCGTCTTATTCGGCACATCGTCATTCTGGCAAGGTGTTGACGTGCAGGGAGAACAACTGAGCTGCGTGATCGTCGATCGCTTGCCCTTTGCCGTGCCCAGCGATCCGGTTGTGGCCGCTCGCGTAAAAGCGATCGATGCTGGAGGCGGCAATGCGTTCTTCGACTATCAAGTGCCAAGCGCCGTTATCACGTTGAAGCAGGGATTTGGAAGATTGATTCGATCGCTGCATGATCGAGGATTGCTCGCTCTGCTCGACAATCGAATTTTGAAGAAACAATACGGGCGAGTATTTATCGAGAGCCTGCCGCCCTACAGCAGAACGACCGATTTGCGAAAAGTGGAACAATTTTTCGGGGCAGATTCGTAATCAGAAATGACGGATTCGTAGCCAGTGATAACGGAGCAGAGCCCCGTCACCACCCGAGCAGAGTGAACTTAAACTACTCTGCTGCCGCTTCCTTCTCGACAATAACCTTCAAGTGCGTGGTCACGTCCTTATGCAGTTTGACTGGGATCGCGAACTCACCGACGGACTTCAGCGGCTCGTGCAACTGAATCTTCCGCCGATCGATGTGAAAGCTTTTCTTCTCCAGCGCGTCGGCGATATCGCCCGCGGTGACCGATCCAAAGAGCTGATCGGTTTCGCTGGATTTGCGCGTGAACTTCACCTCGAGCCCGTCAAACTGCTTGGCCAGCGCCTCGGCCTCCGTCTTTTCTTTGGCGGAACGGCGCACGGAAGCCGCCTTCATCTGCTCGATGACCGTCTTGTTGGCTTCGGTGGCCTGAATCGCCAACTTCTTGGGCAGCAGAAAATTCCGCCCATATCCTTCGGCGACTTTCACCACTTCGCCCCGGTTGCCCAGCTTGGGCACATCTTCTTTCAGAATAACTTCCATGAATGACTCCCTGGTCGATGGTCGATGGTCGTTAGTCGCTGGTCGTCGGTCGTCAGCAAGGACTGCGAACGACTCACGACGAACGACCGCGACGATTTTCGTTTTACTGTGCGCGTCCCGCGAAGGGCAGCAGCGCGATATTGCGCGCCTGTTTAATGGCTCGCGACAGACGTCGTTGATGCGGCGTGCATACGCCGGTCAGGCGGCGCGGTGTAATCTTGCCGCTCTCCGCGACGAACTGCGCCAGCAGACGCACATCCTTGTAATTGACCGCCTCGATCTTTTCGACGCAAAACTTGCAAACTTTCTTGCGCCGGAAAAACTTGCGCCCGCCTTCGCGCGGTCCGCCGGGGCCTCCGCCGGGCCGCGGACCGCGTGGTCCGCCACGATCGCTCCCAGAGCGCTCCGGTCGACTTTCTGCTGCTTTCGTCTCTTCTGCCATAGTGCTCCTGCTTTCTCAGAATTCATTGGGTGACAAGCGAGTTGCTCGCTCCCGCGCAACCCCTAAAGGGGCGATTTATCTCGACGAAGTTGCGGTATCGCTGAAGCGATACCCTGATACAAACCAACTCGCAAGATGCGAACCGATTCGTCAAGATACGAAACAGTTCAACTAAACTGGCGCCGACGCTGGCGTTTCCGCGCTCACTTCCGCCGTTGCTGGCGCTACTGGAGCCGGAGCGGCGACAGCCGGTTGCGCGCTCGCTTTCTTTTTCGAATCGCGCAGCTTCTTGATCTTGTCGAGCCGCTTCAATTCTTCGTCCGTTCGCACGGTGAGGAACTTGATCACCGGCTCGGTCACGCGCAGCCGGCGTTCAACTTCGTGCACTGCGGCACCAGTCGCTTCAATCATCATCAGTACGAAGATTCCGTCGTTGAACTTCCCGACCCGGTACGCGAGCCGCCGCTTGCCCCAAACTTCGCTCTTGGCCGTGCCGCTGGCCGACGTCAACGATGATTCAAGCGTCGAAATCAGCTTGGTTAATTCTTCTTCGACCATGTCGGGCCGCACGATAAACATCAATTCATAGGTACGATTCATTCGTTATCTCCAAAAAATCAGTGGGCAGTGGTCAGTGACCAGTTACCCAAAATCCTTACCAAACCCGCTGCGAATTTACTGGCCACCGTCTTCGTTTTTCCGATTAAACCGGTTCATCGCCGTCGCCGGACCTTCCTTCACAACCACCTCGACCGCCTGCACCGCCGTGTCGAGCATTTCATCCACTGCTGCTTCCTGCACCTTGCGAAACGGCGTCAACAAATATTTCGCGCCGTCCGCGATCTTGTGGTCGGGCGCAACTCCCAGCCGAATCCGCAAAAATTCATCCGTACCCAGAGCACCCAGAATCGACTCCATCCCGTTGTGCCCCGCCGAACTGCCTCGCTGCCGTATGCGAATCGTCCCCATCAGCAGGTCGAGTTCGTCGTAAATCACAATCAGGTCGCGCGTCACATCGACCTGATGTTCGGCTACTAATTCCATCACCGAAAGCCCACTCAGGTTCATGTAGGTTTCCGGCTTCGCCAAAATTGCCGGCTCCCCCGCAACCACCGCCCGCGCCGTCAGCGCCCGGCATTGCCGATTCCTGACTTCGATCCCGAGATTATTGGCGATCCGATCAATCGTCAAAAACCCGAGATTGTGGGGCGTGAACTGGTACTCGATTCCAGGATTGCCCAAACCGACGATCAGTTTCACGCGAGTTAGCTTTCAGCCATCCGCTTTCAGCCCTCAGCCAAAAGCTCATCACCTGCTTTTGCACACGCCGCGGGACCCAAAAATACAGCCCGCGAACATGGGCGCTATTTCTTTTCCTTCTTCTCGGACTTCTCAGCCTTCTCCGGCTTGGCCTTGCCCTTCGCGTCGCCCTCGGCCTCGCCTTCACCCTCAGCGTCCTGCTTGCCCTTTTTGATAACCTCGGGCTCCGCAGGCGTCGCTGTCGCATCCGCCGCCACTGCCTCAGGCGTCGCCACGACTTCTTCTTTCACCGTCGTGATGTGCGCGATCATCTGGTTCTCGTCAGTCAGGAACTTCAGCTTCGGGTCGTGCGGCATATCCTTCACTCGCACTTCCACGCCAAACACGAGATGACTGATATCGACCTCGATGTTCTTCGGAATATCCGCTGGCAGGCACTCAATCTCGATCTCACGCAGCAACTGCTCGAGGATGCCGCCCTCCGTCTTCACGCCCACTGCCTCGCCCTTGAGGATGACTGGCACGGTGACCGTCAGCTTCTTGTCCATGGCGATGCGTTGCAGATCCACGTGGAGCAGTTTTCCCTTGATCGGTTCAAACTGCCAGTCCACGATCATCGCTTTCACGCGATCGCTGTCGAGCGCCAAATCAAAAATCGTATTGTGTCCGCTCTCCGACTTCAGTATGCGCAGAACCTGCCGCGGATCGACCGCGACCGAGGCCGCATCTATCCCCGCGCCGTAAACCACCGCGGGAATCTTTCCACCGACGCGCACGCGCCGCGCGGCGTTCTTCGTACCGGGCTCGCGCTTCTGCGCTTCCAATATGCTGATATCCGTTGCTGTCGCCATAATTCCGTTTCCGTCCTTAGGTTGTTTCGTCAGGTTGTTTCGTCGTTGGTCGATAGTTGTTGACCGTCAGCAAACCGCCTCGCGTTCGAACATGGTTGCCAACGACTAACGACCAGCGACAACGACTTTTTTAAATAAATAATCTGCTCACCGACGTCTCTTCATGAATGGACTGAATCGCCCGTCCAATCAATCCCGCAATCGAGCGCACCTTGATCTTTGAAACTTGCTTGGCCGCTTCACTCAGCGGGATCGTGTCCGTCACCACCAGCTCGGTGATCGGCGAATTTACAAGATTTTCCACCGCCGGACCGGAAAGAACCGGGTGCGTGCAGCAGGCATACACCGCGTTCGCGCCGTTATCCATCAGAGCCTGCGCCACCTTCACCAGCGTTCCGGCCGTGTCGATGAGGTCGTCGATGATCAGACACGTCCGCCCTTTGACGTCGCCGATCACGTTCATCACTTCCGCCACGTTCATCTCGACGCGTCGTTTGTCGACGATCGCCAGCGCCGCATCGACTTTCTTTGCGAAGAAGCGCGCCCGCTCCACGCCGCCCGCATCCGGCGAGACCACGGTCAGGTTCGGCAGATTCAGCTTCTTGAAATAATCCACCAGCACCGGCGACGCGAATAAGGGGTCCACCGGAATGTTGAAGAAACCCTGCAACTGCATCGTGTGCGGATCGATCAGCAAAGCCCGATCCGCTCCAGCCGTCGTCAGCAAGTCCGCCACCAGTTTCGCGGATATCGGCGAACGCGGCTTGTCTTTGCGATCCTGTCTCGCATACCCATAGTACGGAATCACCGCCGTAATCCGCCGTGCCGATGCGCGCTTCAGCGAATCAATCATTAAAAGCAATTCCATCAAATGCTCGTCCACCGGACGGCACGTCGGTTGAATGACGAACACGTCGGCGCCGCGCACGTTCTCCTGAATCTGCACGTACGCCTCGCCATCGGCAAAGCGCGTGACCAGCGCCTGTCCGCGCGTCAGGCCAAGAAAAGCGCAGACCTCTTCGCAAAGCGCCTCGTTCGCGGTTCCCGAGAAGATTTTGAACCGGTCATCGACTCGGGCGCGTTGCGGCTTGCGTTCGGTCTTCTCGTCGACAGTCGGCTTTTTTTCCGCAGTCGTTTTCTCAGCGATCGTCTTTTCGGCGATCGGCTTCTCGGCAGTCGTCGCAACGGTAGCCATAGGTTCAGTTCTCAGTTCCCGGTCTTAAGCTCTCAGCGTTGGGGCTCCAGTGTCTCTCGACTGAGAACTGAGAACTGGCAACTGAGAACTGGTTTATCTGGCTGGGCCGCTAGGATTCGAACCTAGACAAAGTGCTCCAAAGGCACTTGACCTACCATTAGTCGACGGCCCAAATTCTGCGTGCCCCTAGTATGCCGAAATCCGTTCGCGCCGCAAACAACAAATTCTCAGCCGACGAGCGATGACCAGCGAATGACGAACGACGAGCATTTAGCGACTACCGACCAACGACGACCGACTCCCAATACTTCTGGCGCGTCAACGTACTCGTCGCCACCGCCTTGAGCCCTTGCTTTCGCAGACGGCTAGCCGCCTTCGCAGCCTCGGCTGGCGACCGAAACAGCCCATACAGAGTTGACCCTGACCCGGAGAGCGAAGCGTAGCGCGAACCGGCGCGCTCCAATTCACCTTTTATGTCACGCAATTCGGGATATTGAGGAAAGACGACTCGCTCGAAGTCGTTTTCAATCCCGGTACGGACAAGGTCGGAAAGCAATTTTCCGGCCCGGCTCCCGCCTTTTGCAGAAGCACCGGTGTTGGGGTAACCAAAAACGCTGCCTGAATCAGTAAGCCACGCCGACAGCGCGCAGCCAACCTCAAACAGTCTATCGGACGCGCCGGGCGGAGTCAATTGCGCTGGCGTAGCCGAAGCCGCGCCCCGCCGAACTCGCGCAGGGATGGCCGCCCCCGGCCGCCCAGCCGAGCGCAGCCCGGCTCCGCCCTTCGTAAGCTCATCCCAATCCGCAAACGCCCGCGGAGTCGACACTCCAATCTCCGGCGTAACAATCACCATCGGAATCTGCGGCAGATCGGCCAGCGGATAAACCTCTTCCCCGCGCCCCACTCCGAGCACCGTTCCGCCCACCAGAAATAGAGGCAGGTCCGATCCAATCTCCGCCGCCGTCCGGAGCCGCACACCAGCAGACAACGTTCCTGCATTCTCAGTTTTACCGTAAGCCGTTTGGGGCGCGGATATTGTTCTTGCTTTCTCGCCTCCGCCATAGCCCGTTTCAGGTTGGGGCACGGCTTTAGCCGTGCCATTGAGACCCTCCAACGACGAGGGCTTTAGCCCCTGAGGGACTCTCGGTTGCGGCCGACGCTCAGGGCGAAAACGCCCGAGCCCCCGCTCCAGCCCCACCATCGTCGCCACCGCATTCGACGAAGCCGCGCCCAGCCCTCCCTGCACCGGCAGCCGCTTATCGATCTCAATCCGAACTCGCCCCGACGCCCCCAGCTCCGCCATCACCCGCTCCGCCATGCGATAGCAAGTGTTAGACGAGCCGAGCGGAACCCGCTCATCCTCACAGAGGATTTCAATCCCACCGCCGCTCCCAGATTTTCGTTCAACACTTCGATCAACGCTAACCCGGATCACATCATGCAGCGCAATCGTC
>Ga0209008_1000173_pt1 | contig 29486 bp, 23 predicted proteins | sample JacPin_JW_Ref_O3_FD_187963 | JGI IMG/M metagenome (GOLD analysis project Ga0209008, IMG submission 187963) | Forest soil microbial communities from Algoma, Ontario, Canada - Jack Pine, Ontario site 1_JW_Ref_O3 (SPAdes) (version 2) | ecosystem: Environmental > Terrestrial > Soil > Boreal... | reverse complement strand
CTTCGCCGAAGCTCACGCTGTGGCTTACCAGCACGCCAACCCCGCCGAGACCCACGAGTAGAGCGAGCGCCAGGCGGAAAGTGAGCTTTTGCGTGCGCAGGATAAGAATCTCTGACAACGCCATGAAGACTGGTATGGTTGCGAGCATGACTGCCGCAATGCCTGACGGCACGCGCTGTTCGGCCCAGAACAAACACCCGTAATCGAGGACGAATATGCAGATAGCGAGGAGCGTGGCGGCTCCCCACTCGCGTAGCGATGGATTTGGCGCGCCTTTTAGCCGCATCCATCCATAGAGCGCGATGCCAGCGATGAAGAAACGCATGGCGGCGAAGAGGAAAGGCGGGACCTCATGCACGCCTATCCGAATCGCCAGGAAGGTCGATCCCCAGACAAAATAAATGATACCGAAGGCCAGCAGGGTCTTCCAGACTGGCGGGCGAGCAGATGCTTCCATAGGAGATAGATCGTCGGAGGTTGTTGTAGGACGCAGAGTTTTTCGGATCAGCACTTCAACCGGCTCTTGGCTCGAAGGGCCGGTTGTCTTGGGAAATTTCGGCGACTGCCAAGCTGCGCTCGGCTAGGACAGACGAGGCGTCTGTCCCTACGCCATCAAAGCCTAAGGGCTCTTAGCTTCGCTTTGCAATTTGCTCACGAGCTGCCAATCCAAATCCCCACCGCAAACACCAGCACCCCCCCCACCACCACCTGAAAGGCTGCGGACAGCAGCGGAGTATCCATGTAGCGATTTCTGATCCAGGCAATTGTGGCCAACTCCAACGCCACGATGATCACCGCTGCGGTAAACGCCGCGTGGAAATTTGTGAGCAGGAAGGGAAGCGTGTGGCCGATGCCGCCGGCGGCAGTCATTAATCCTGTGACCGCGCCGCGCAGCATAGGACGGCCGCGGCCAGTCATCGATCCGTCATCGGACAGAGCTTCGGCAAACGCCATCGAAATTCCAGCTCCTATTGATGCAGCCAGTCCTACGACAAATGCATCGTGGCTGCTTTTGGTGGCGAATGCCGCTGCGAAGACTGGAGCCAGAGTCGATACCGATCCGTCCATCAGGCCGGCCAAGCCGGGCTGGACGATCTGAAGAACAAACAATCGGCGTTGGGCGACGTCCTCTGCGTTTTTCTCCGCGGGCGTGATGCTTTCGGACATCGCCTCCGCCGCGACTTGATGCTTGCGCTCGATCTCCTCCAGATCGCCGAGGAGCTTGCGGATTCCGGCGTCGGTGACTTGGCCCATTGCCTTTTGATAAAAGCGGCGGGTCTCCAATTCCATCAGTTCGGCTTGTTTCCGAGCGTCGGCAATCTTCAAAGGACGCATCAGCCACAGCGGCCGCTTCTGCACAAAGCCCTTCACATCCTGACGCCGGAGCAGGGGGATGTGTTCGCCGAAGCGCGTGCGATAGGTTTCGAATAGCGAGGCGCGATGATCCGACTCCTCCACCGCCATGTCATCGAATAGCTTGGCGGTCGCCGGGTAAGCCTCGCGCAGGCCGTCAGCGAAATCCGCGTAGACGCGCCCGTCTTCTTCTTCGAGGGAGATAGCGAGCGCCAGAATTTCGCGCTCGGTCAGATCTTTGAAGTTTCGTGCCATGCGACAAGTTTACTTTTTCTGGCTCTTGTTTCAACCACAGGGATTAAAACAGTCCTAACCGTCTCGATACCTTCGAAATATTTCCCGGAGTCGCGCCGCGCCGCACAGCCGCTTTTGCCGCAGCGGGCCCGGTATAGTTTGCCCACCAGCCATTCCCTTTCGGTAACACGATAAGAGCCAAGACCTGCAATCCGGACAAAATACTCAGGGAGTTTTTCTGGGCCCTAGGCCCAATGCAATGGAAAGGGGCGTGCTTTAGCTTCGCCAAGGTGCAACAGAAATTTCGCCGGTGGCGAGAATTCATCTGCCATTCTTGGCCAGCAGATTTCCTGCGGAACGCTGCTCAATTTCACAGCGAGGTTCATCCATGTCCGTCTCCGCGATTCTCAGCAGTGCGTTCAATCAACCGCAGATCGGCTCCAGCAACCGTCCTTATCAGCCGAGCATTCGCCAGTTGGGGAAGGATTTGCAGTCCGGAAATCTATCCGCCGCGCAATCGGATTTTGCCAGTCTGCAGGCAGCGTTCTCTCGATCCTCCGCCACCACAGGCGCGACTACTAACCCCGCGACGGGATCTACGGCCAGTCCCATTGCACAGTCTTTTAACCGGCTCAGCAGCGACTTGCCGCCGGGCAACGTGTCAGCGGCGCAAAAAGATCTTTCTACGGTTCAGCAGGATCTTCAGAGTCGGGGAAGAATACCGGCTCATGTGCCCGACTAACTTGGCGGAGGCAGCAACTCGGGTAGCCAGAATTCGCTGGTGCAGGATCTGAATCAGATTGGCCAGAGCCTTTCCTCCACGAGCGCTCGCTGGAGCGCAGCCCGTCTATGCCAGCATGCAGCAGGAACTGCAAGAGTTCTCGCTGGGCGCCGGAGCCACTGAGGCGCTGGATAACCTGCCGCTGTCGTTGGCGGTGATTGGATTTACGAGGTGCGGAAGTGTGAATGCTGAGGAAGGGCACGAGAACACTGGCGCCCTCTGTTCTCTTAAACGATTCTAGCCGCCCTGCTTCAATTCCGTCAGAACCTGGCGGGCGATTTCTTTCAGCGTCTCGAACACGCCCACGCCCTGGAAGGCGACTGCCTCCACGACGGCTTCGTTTTTCTTGCGCAATTCTTTGGACAGCTCGTCGACGGGCAGAACGTTGGGCAGGTCGCGCTTATTTAACTGGAGCACGTAGGGGATTTTGTTGAAGTCGTAGCCATGCTCTTTCAGGTTGTCCATCAGGTTATCGAGCGCTTCGACGTTTGCGTCCATGCGCTCTTGCTGAGAATCGGCGACGAAGACGATACCGTCGACGCCGCGCAGAATCAGCTTGCGGCTGGCGTCATAAAAAACTTGCCCGGGAACGGTATAGAGGTGAATGCGGGTTTTGAAGCCGCGCACCGAGCCGAGATCGAGCGGTAGAAAGTCGAAGAACAGGGTTCGATCGGTCTCGGTGGCGAGCGAGATCATCTTGCCCTTTTGTTGTTCGGCTGTTTTCTGGAAGATGAACTGCAGATTCGTCGTCTTGCCGCCCAACCCGGCGCCATAGTAGACGATCTTGCAGTTGATCTCGCGCGCTGCGAAGTTGATGAAACTCAAAAGGCTTCCTCAGGACAACCGGCGAACAGAAACGCCGCGAAAAAGATTGCTCGCGAACTACTCCCTCGATACGCGAGTCTTTCTTTACAAATCTCGCTACAAATTCGCCTGACTACAGTATTCGGTTACTGCTGGTTTTTATACCACACCGAGGGGCTCGGGTGCAGGTTACCCATGTTACTAACGGCAGTCGCCAGCCGCCAGTTGCCAGTGGCCTGCACCCTCGGATCACGTTCATTGTGGCGTGGGCAGCGGATAATATCCGGCTTTTGCATATACCTTTACGTTCGGACGCCGCACGCGGATCTCGATCTCGCGGTAACCTCCGATGCCTGCCCTGGGCGAATAACCGAGTGTGTACCGGTTGCGGGCGCTTCCGATGGCCTCGTTGTAGGCCCGCTCGATTGAAGCTTTCGTCATTTCGCCGAGCACGGTACCGCCGCCGGTCGCGGCGACATATTTGGGGAGGATGTCGCTATAGCCCAACAGCTTGGTCGTCTTGGGCAGGTGAATGCGCTGGAGACGGTCGTAGATCGGGATGGCCGCGCCTTCGACTCCGAGCGCATACACCGTGATGTTCTGTGTCTCCAATACTTTTAGCGTGTCTTTGTAGCTGGCGGTGGAGTTGAGTTCTCGTCCGTCGCTGATGATGAAAATAATTTTGCGGCGCGTCCGATCGCGCGTCGAAAGATCGCGCGCCGCCCGCAGGATGGCATCATTCAGGACGTGCGCTTCTCGCGGAGGATTGTAGACCGGCGGCGCCGGAACATCCACTTGGTTTCCATTAATGATTGGGCCACCGGGACCGAGCGGGCCGCTGACCACCGGAGGGCCATTATTCTCGCCCTTAAATTCCCTGACTTGGTTCAAAGCCGCAGTCAGCGGCTGACCTGCAGTGGTGAAGTCTTCGATCTGGCTGACCGTGCTGCTATAGCTGTAAATGGCGACTTCATCGAACTGGCTGAAGGCTCCCTGCAAGGCTGAGAGCGTGTCCTGTACTTTTTTCAAACCGACGTCGGGCATGCCGGTATCGAAAATTACGGCTGCCGAAAGGGCAAAGGGATCGCTGGTGAAATACTTTAGCTCTTGCTTCTTGCCGTTCTCGAGGACATAAAAATCCTCGGGTCGTAGACCGCCGATCATATGCCCGTCGCGATCGGTTACGGTCACTGGAACCTGCACAAAGGTTGAGTAACCGCGGATGGTGAAGATTTTCTCCCCGGTCTCCACATCTTTCGGAACGCTGCCCGCAGGCACCGTTTTGACCGGAGGCATAGGCGGCGGAGGCGGAACGGTCGAGTCCGAATCACTGCGCGGGATATCGCTGGAGTTGCTGTTCACGCTGGAGCTCTCGCCGGCGGGCGCATCGGGTTGCGACCCGTTATCGGCTCCGGGTCGCGCGCTGGGGGACGGCGGGGGTAGGGGGCGCGTGGCGGAGGGTGCGTCCGGGATACTATTGTCAGGGTTTTGTTGAGCCGCCAACGAGCCTGCCAGCAGCAAGGTTAGCCCCAATATTAGTGCTGCGCTAATTCTCGTGATCATTCCCGGAACCCTCTGTTTTTCTTTCGCTTGTCGTCTTCAGCCACTTTAACAGCACGCCGGGGGCGCGCACCCCAGCCTCAGCCGTTTTTTCCAATAATGAGATGCCTAGGCGCGCCCGTCCGGTGCATCTAACCGTTACAGCCTGTTACAGGATAGACTAGCAAAATCCAGGGATAAAAACTCTGATGCCAAAAGTACATTGTAAACATTCGGCCGGCGCGGGCTTCTTGGCTCTGGGCTTGGTCACCCTTCTCGCGTTCGTTTCAGTGATGGCCCTGGTGATCATCCTTTCGCTTCCCGGTAGTGCGCAGAACGCTCCCACTCCTCCCCCTCCAACGCCACCGCCGAGCTCGACCGGCCCAACGTTCAATACGAATTCCTCCAGTCAAGATTCCGCCAATCCAGGTGGCCAATCCCAAGACCAATCGCAAGACCAGTCGGCTGCGACCGTGAAGGTCAACGTCGAAGTCGTGCAGCTGTTTTTTAACGTCAAAGACAAGCGCGGCGCGCTCATCCCGAATCTGGCGAAGGACAATTTCGACATCTTCGAGGATGGCAAGCAGCAGACCATCAAATATTTCAAAGCCGAGTCTGATTTGCCGCTAACGCTGGGTATTCTCATCGATTCGAGCGGCAGCCAGCAGCGCGTGCTGGATATGGAAAAAGAAGTGGGAGGCTCGTTCCTCGAGAGTATATTGCGGCCGAAGGATGAAGCTTTTGTCATCAGCTTTGACGTCGACATCACGCTGCTGCAGGATTTCACCACCTCGGTAAGCCGCCTGAGACATGCGTTGAACGAGGCGAAGATCAACACTGGAGGGGTCAGTTGTTCAGGTGGTCCGATTGGGCCGCAGGGGCCGGTTCCGTGTTCTTCCACGGGCCCGCGTGGCACGGCGCTTTACGACGCGGTCTATCTTGCGTCGCACGACGAATTCAGCCACGAAGTCGGCCGCAAGGCGATGATCCTGCTCACCGATGGAGAAGACGAAGGCAGCCGGCTGAAGATCAAAGACGCAATTGAAGCGGCACAGAAGGCCGACGCCATCTGCTACGTACTGCTGATCGCGGACCGCGGCTTCTATGGCTTCGGCGGCTATCACGGCGATTCCGAGATGAGAAAGCTGACGCAGGAAACTGGCGGGCGAGTGATTGAAGTGGGCAACAAGATCGATAAGCTGCGTCAGGCGTTTGATCAGATTGCGCAGGAGCTGCGTAGCCAGTACAACATTGGCTACACCCCGACCAATGCGGCGCGGGACGGCTCATTCCGTAAGGTTGAGATCAAGCCCAAGGATGGGGACTATAAGGTGCAGGCGCGCAGCGGATACTACGCCATCGCCCGTCAGGAAGACTGAAGACCGAAGACCGAAGACGAATACCAACAAAAGCTCCGCGGCAGGTGACGAGGGCGCCGCGCGTCCGCTTAGAGGCGCCGCGTCGATCTTCCCTTGACAGCGCCGAATTTCCCCTCCAAACTATCTTTAACCGGGCGCCCCCGCGTCCGCTGACTCTATCTCCCCCCTTTATACTCGCGTTGCTCAAGTGCTTGTGCCTTGCCCAGGAGGTTGTGTGACCCGACTTCGCCGTGCTGCGCTGTCCGCTTTTATCGTCTTTTTCATTTCCATTGCTTTCCTCGCTTGGGGTCAGACGCCGCAGCCAGAGCTGCGTACCGGCATTTGGAGAGGCATGAAGGTCACCTACATATCGGTTCCCGGTAAGGATGGCCGCCCCAAGGATATTTATCAGGGTGACATTGTGCTCGATCACGTTCGGGAATCGCCCAATAGTCCACAAAGCGAAAGCCTCGGCGTCGCCTATGCCAGCTATCTCTGGCCCAAAGTCGGTAGCGTTTATGAGATTCCCTACACCATCGACCCATCATCTGGGGATATGACAAACCTCAACACCGCTATCACGCAGTTCAACAGCACGTTTTCGGGAGTGATCCAGTTGGTCGCCTACACCAGTCAAACCAACTATATCGACTTCGATTTTGATGCCAGCAATACCAGCGGAGTCTGCGAGGCCTACGAAGGAATGGTCGGCGGCGAGCAGGTGGTTGGCGGCTCCGGAACCTGCACCGTCGCGACGATCCTGCACGAAATGGGGCACACCGTCGGCGTCTGGCACGAGCAGTCGCGGCCCGATCGCAATACCTACGTCAATGTGAACTACGGAGCGGTCATCAAAGCTTCGCGATCGAACTTCGATCAACTGCTCGACAATGATCAGGAGCTGACGCCCTACGATTACGCGTCGGTCATGGAATACCCGGCATTCTCCTTCTCGCGCAACGGAGAGCCGTGTATCGAATCGATTCCCGCCGGCATTCCGCTATCGAATCCTAACGGATACAGCGCCGGCGACATCGACGGCATTCTGCGCCTCTACGGCGCGATTCCCACAGAAGTTACCGTGACCAGTAATCCGCCGGGGTTGCAGGCGATTGTCGATGGAGCAACCGTAACCACGCCGCAAGTTTATAACTGGGCGCTGAACTCGACGCACACGCTGAATGTTCCCTCCGCTCCGCAGACGCTGGCGAGCACGGGCGTGAATTACATCTACGGACGCTGGAACGACTCGACTGCGGTCGAGCACACGATCACCATCACGCCGGGCAATAATATGGTGACGCAGCCCGCGACCTCACCGGCGGTCACGGTTTATTCGGCGAACTTCGTCCAGCTTGTTCCATACGTGAACGCGATTTCACCAGCTAACGCTGGAACGGTGACGCCATCGCCCGCCCCGCTTGCCTACACCGGACTCTCCGGCCTCTATTACATCATCCGGCAACTGGTGACCCTTACGGCCACACCCAGCTCGGGTCAGAATTTTTATAACTACATCAATTCGCCTTATTACTTGCCCGGGGGGATCGGAGCGAATCCCAAGACTTTCTATTTGATGGATGACGGCAGCTCCATCAACCTGACCACTTACTTCACCCCCTCGCCGGTGTATACGGTGACGGCCGATCCGTTGGCCTCGAACGTAGGCGTCCTCGTCGACAGTGCCTTCTGGTATGCGCCGGTAAACTTTGCGCTGCCTTACGATTCGAGCTGGACTGCATCCAGCTCCCACAACCTCGGCATCGATTCGCCGCAATACCCGTGGAGTTCCAACACTTACTTTGATTTTTCCAATTGGAGCGACGGAGGCGCGCAGAATCACTCCGTTACTTTGCCTTCGAGCGGAGGAGCGAGTTATACCGCTAACATAACTCCAAATTACTACGTTACTGACTACCCTCTGGAATCATGTGCTGGGTCAATCAGCGTTTCACCGCCATCGACTGAGAACGGCTATTACTCCAGCGGCAGCCCCCTTAGTTTCTCGGAGGCTCCTAACCCCGGCTGGGTATTTACAGGTTGGGTCTACGACCTGGGTGGAACCGCCAGCCAGCAGAACCTCACTGTCGACGACGAAGTGCTGGTCGCCGCCGATTACAGTACGACTTCAACGCGGCTGCAACTAACCAGCATTAGTCCACCGAGCACAACGGCTGGCGGTGGGCCATTCACTCTCACTATTAACGGTGCGGGTTTCACCCCATCGACCGCTGCCTACATCGGCGGATTCTATCGGGCGGCAACGTTTCTCAGTTCCACTCAGGTTACGGTAGCGCTGACCGCCGCCGACATCGCCACGCCTGGGGCTTTTCAGGTCGCGGTGGGCAACTTCCCGTCCGGGGCCAGTTGCGCCGCCTATGTTCCAACGACGTTCTACGTGCTGCTATCGTCCAGCCCGACGGCTGGCCTAAGCCCGGGCAGTTTGGCATTTGGCAGTCAGGCTGCGGGCACGACGAGCGCATCGCAGGTGGTTACGCTTACGAATTCGGGGTCGGGAACCCTCAGCATTGGCTCGATCGCCGCCAGCGGAGATTTTACGGAGACCAATAACTGCTCCAGTTCGCTTGCTGCGAACAGCAGTTGCACGGTCAACGTGACCTTTAGCCCGCGCATTGCCGGAGCAGATACAGGAGCACTTACTTTCACCGACAATGCCCCCACCAGTCCGCAAGTAGTGACGCTCACCGGAACGGGGGTAACTCCTCTCTCCTTCAAGCCAGCCACGTTAGCCCTGGGGAGCGTCGCCGTCGGGCACACGTCATCGAAGACTGTCACAGTTACTAACAACCAGAGCTCCGCCATCAGCCTTAGCCATACGACGAGCGCCGATTATTCCGTGACCGGCGGAACCTGCGGCTCTTCGCTCGCCGCAGCGGCGAAGTGCACCATCGCTGTGACCTTTGCACCGACTTCCAGCGGTGCAATCAACGGCGCGCTTGCGATCACCACCAACGGCGCGCTCAGTCCGCAGATTGTCGCGCTAACCGGAACGGGTACGGGAGGACCGACAGCTCCGCTGACCTTTAGTCCAGCTACGCTAAGTTTCTCTGCAACCGGGATAGGAGTTACGAGTCCGGCTAAGACTATTACTGTTACTAATAGCAGCGCCAGCTCTGTAACTATCAATACTATCGGCGCCAGCGCGGACTATGCAGCGGTAGGCAGCGGGGCGTCACCCTGCGGAGGCGCGCTCGCCGCATCTGCCAAGTGCACGCTGAGTGTTACCTTCACGCCATCGAACACCGGAGCGACCAAGGGCGCGGTTGCCATCGCCACGTCGGGCGCAGGCAGCCCGCAGATCGTGGATGTGACGGGAACGGGCGCGTTACCGGTGGCGCTCGCGCCGACTAGCCTCGCCTTCGGAGATCAAAAGGTGGGTACGACCAGCGTAGGCAAGACAGTCACTCTGACCAATAACTCGGGAGCGACGATTACCGTGTCAAGCATCGTAGCCAGCGGAGATTTCACTGCTGCGCCCTCAGGCAAGAAGCCGTGTGGGGCGAGCGTCGCCGCCGGCGCTAAGTGCACGTTCAGCGTAACGTTTTCGCCCAACGTGACAGGAGCAATCAGTGGCGCTGCCACGGTCACAGAGAGTGCGCCGCTAAGTCCGGCGGTGATCAAACTGACGGGAACGGGGCAGTAGAATTACGAGTAACGGCCTTGCACATTGAACTTGAACCGCACACAAGTCCGAAATGTCCCGCTGTTTAGCGGATATTTGACGACGCCGTTAGTTCAGCGCGCTTGCGAGAAATCCTCGACTGCGAATAACTCACCGCCACGGTCCACGATGCCGACTCCAATCGAATCCATATCGCGGTCGAGAATATTAGCGCGATGTGCCGGGGACTTCATGAACTGCGCCTGTATGAATCCCGGCGTCGGCCCCTCGCATACGTTTTCGGAGAGCCAAGTGAAATGCCGGCCCGCCTGTTTAACGCGTGCCGAGAGGCTTGGCTCTCCCGCAAATGCGTGCTGCGCCGAACCTCGTTCCGCCATGATCGCGGCATGACGCCGGGCCGCCGTGGCTAGAGATTCGTCCCAACGCAGCGGAGCCAATCCCTGCGCCTGCCTTGCTTGGTTTACCGACGCGAACAGTTCCCGTTCCGCGCGAATTACCGATGTCTGGCCGTAAGATGTCTGGCCATAAGCCGACCAACAGAGCATAATTGCCACCCTCGCCGCCATTCGAGTTCTGATTCGCATGGTTACTCTTCACTACATATAGAACCCGCCTTGCTATAGATCGGCAAGTTACTAAGGACGCGGAGTTACTGTTGCGCGGGCGCTGTTGATTAGAACCCGTCTCGCGGGCTCAAGTTGCGCAGAAGTTACGCTACGGGGTGCGCGGCTTCTCTTTCGGCCGATTCTTGACGGGAATCACGAACTTTAATCCCGACCAAACCTCGGTGACGGCGCAGACCTTTATGTCGACCAGGCCTGCAGCCAGGCCGCTTTCGCGAACCGTAGGTTCCGTGAGATCGGTGGCGACGCCCGAACTTTTCTTGGGCCAGGAGATCCACAACATGCCAGCGGGCGCGAGCGCTTTCGCGGCTGTCATCAATTCGAGATGCAACGCAGCGTATGATTTGGCGAAGAGGAAGATGAAATCCATATCCCGCTCTGCGCGACTGAGGTTGTTTTGAATCCGGCATTTTCCCAGCGCTTCGCGGAGTTCCGACTTCACTTCCTCCGGCACATGCAACAGCGCGGCGCGGTAGTCGTCCTTGATACCCAACTTTTTGGCCAGCGGAGTTCCGGAATATCCAGGCATAGGAACTAGAACCAGGATCAGGTTCGGATTACTGCTTGGGGGAGTAATAACCCTTTTTCGCGCGCACTTTCAGGTTTCGATCTTGCGCGAGAATTTCGATGGTGCGGTAGCGTCCATCCGGAGTGAAATTTGCAGGCTTGTACGCCAACGCGTACTGACTGCGTAACTCCTCTTGGATGGAGAGAAACGAATCGGAAACGTCGCGCATCTGGAAGGGAAAAAATGCGCGGCCGCCCGTCGCTTCCGCGATGCGCTCGAGCACCCTGTCGCCTTTGCCCTTCATGCCGCTGATGTTGGTGCTGATGGTGTAAACGATCGTGTCCGCGCGCAGCGCCATTTCGATCGATTCCTCGCGCGTGACGTGGCTGAGATTATCTTCGCCGTCGCTCAGCAGAATGATGGCACGGCGCACTGGTTTGCTTTGTTCATGCTTCAAAAGCTTATCGCGGCAGGCGAAGTAGAGCGCGTCATACATGGCGGTGCCGCCGCCAGCGCGCAACATGCGGACTCCATTCGAGAGACTCTCCGTGCTATCGGTGAAATCCTGAGTGACCTCAGGCGTGGCATCGAAGCCTACGACGAAAGCTTCATCGTAGCGCGGCCGAATAATGGAGTTGAGAAACTCGATGGCGGCTTCCTGCTCGAACTTGAAGCGATCGCGCACGGAGTTGCTGGCATCGACCAGCAATCCCACTTGGAGCGGCAGATCGGTCTCGCTGTTGAAACTGCGCAGTTCGGCGGGAAGTTGATCGTCGATCACTGTGAAGTCGTTGCTCTTCAGATCCTTGATGTAGCGGCCGTGGCGGTCGGTGACGGTGAAGACGACGTGAACTTCGTTGACTGTCTTTTTGAGTGTCGTGATGGACTCGTCGGACTCCGAACTATCGGGCGCTGTGGGAGTTTGGGTAGCCGCGGGCGGAGGTGTCGAAGCGGGCGCTCCGCTGGCAGGAGGCGTTTGAGCGCTTCCGGCAGGCTGCGTGTTTGTTTTTTCCGGAGGACTCTGCGGGGCGGCCGGCGTGGAAGCAGGCGACGCCGTCTGGCCGACGAGATAAGCCGCCAGCGCGAGAAGAACGAGAAGCAGAAAAATGCGCGATTTCATCGGGACGAAAGGTTCTGATTGATTGTTTTAATTATAGCCTGCAGCCGGACGCTCAGCGAAATCGAAGGGTCAAGGTCAGAAGTCAGATGGCAGAGTTAAGAATCGCCGGTTTTGTCGCCTCTGCAACCTTACCGTTGACTTCAAATCTCATCTTATCCATTCCGGACAGAAGCTTTTCCCAGATTCTCCAGGAGATTCTCGAGTTCGTCGGGCAGAGGGCGCGAGAACTTCAGGGTTTCCTTGGTGCGCGGATGAGTCAACTCTAGCGTCGCGGAATGAAGAAAATTTCGGCCGAGCGCAAGGATCGCAGGCATGCCTGCTGCCCGGCGTTTATTTGACTGGGAGCGCAGTTCGCCAGGCGCGCCGTAGAGGGCGTCGCCCACTACTGGGTGTCCGAGCGACGACATGTGCACGCGAATCTGGTGCGTGCGTCCCGTCTCGATCTTTAGTTCGACGAGCGCAAATTTGCCGTAGGGCGAATCGATCTTGCGCACGACCTTGTAATGCGTGACTGCTTCGCGGCCACCAAAGCCTCGCGTGGTCATGCGGGTGCGTTTTTGCGAGTGCCGGCTGATGGCGCTTTGAATCGTGCCGCGATCCTGCTTGGGCCAGCCGTGGACGAGCGCGATGTAGGTTTTGTGCACCTCGCGTCCGCTGAATTGCTTAGCCAGGAGGCGGTGCGATTCGTCATTTTTCGCCACCACCATCAGGCCGCTGGTAGCCCGATCCAGGCGATGAACGATGCCGGGACGCGATTCGCCGCCGACGGCAGAGAGCGTGGCGAAGTGATGCAGCAGCGCATTGACCAGGGTTCCGCGATTGCGCGCGTCATCGGTTGCTCCGGCGCCGGCGTGCACCATCATGCCGGCGGGCTTGTTGACGATGGCGAGGTCATCGTCTTCATAAACAATGTCGAGCGCGATGTCTTCCGCCATGGCGCGTAAGGGTGGAGCGTGCGGCGGCTTGGCAACAGTAATTTGGTCTTCGCCTCTAAGTCGCAGAGAGGATTTCGCCGCACCGTGATCCACCAACACCTCACCTTTCGCGATGAGTTGTTGCACGCGGGCACGACTGACCTCCGATTCAATCAGTTCGGAAAGCTGTATCGCTAGATACTGGTCTAGGCGCTGACCTGCGGCTTCGGGGGGGGTAGTGATCGTGAGAGGAAAAGCAGGCATTCAACGTTCAGCATTCAGCATTCAGCCAGCAAGTGCAAGGAGAATCTTCTAAAGCGACTAGCCAGTAAAGCGACTAGCTGGATTTCTGAGTGCTGAGTGCTGGGAGCCGCGAACTGCTCTTGAACCACCAGATCAAACCACCGCTGATGACCAGAAGAATTGAAATCAATTGCGTTCCGGTCATGAGGCCTCCGAAGACTTCGCCGCGTCCGGGATCGTCGCGCAGGAACTCTATGAAGTAGCGCTCGATTCCGTAGAGAATCATGAATGTGCCCCAGACCTGGCCGTCAAATTTCTTGCGCGGGAGGAGCCAGGTAAGAAACAGAAAATTGATAAACTCGGCGGTGGCTTCGATGAGTTGAGTGGGCTCGATGCGAACGCCCAGCGGAGTTCCGCTGACGGAATTAGCTAAAGGATTCGTGAAGATGACGCCCCAGAAATGATTGGTGGGCTTGCCGTAACAACAACCTGCGGAGAAACAGCCAAAGCGCCCGAGAACGTGGCCAAAGGCGAGGCCCGGTGCGAAGCCGTCGGTGGTGCGCAGCACCGGCATGTGATGACGGCGCATGTACCAGGCGGCCATGACGAGAGCAGCGATCAATCCGCCGGAGAATACGCCTCCCGCTTGCAGCGTGTTGAGGCTGAAAATTTCGCGCCAGTTGTTGGAGTAGGTGCTCCAGTCGTTGATGATGTAAAGAATTTTCGCGCCAATGATTCCGGCGAGCACGACGAGAATACCGAGATTCCAGGCGTCGTCGCCATTAATGCCTTGTTTCTCGGAATTGCGGACGCTGATCCAGAGTCCGATCAGGACGCCCGAAGCGACGAGGAATCCATAGGTAGGCAGGTAGAAACTGCCAATATGAAAAAGTTGTGGAAACACGTTAGTTTAGATGCTCCGGGAGCGGGCTAAGTTCTAGGGAGAGTTTAGCAGGAAGTCAGGTGACAGGTCTTAGGTGAGAGGTGTTCGGAAAAACCAGAGCAACGGCAGGTTAGAGAAAAAGGAAGACTGAATCTAAAATCGCGGTCAGACCAATTTATGGCAACTTTTCCAGCGACCTGCAACCCGACACCTGTGACCTGAACGAAACAAGCCGACCCGCTATGCCGTGTGGTGGGCCGAGAATGAACCCGTCTCAGACGGTGGGAACCCGCCGCGACCCATTAGGCTTTTCCGCATGGCGGAACGTAGCACACAGGATCTTTTTGCGAGTCGAGTCCCCGTTCATTCGGCATTGGTTCAAAAATCGGTTACCACCAACACCAACCTTGCAGGTCGGCTTTCACATAGGATGCTAGGAAACTGCGAGCGGTTTCGCAAGAGGAAAATGGAAAATAGTTGGCAGAAAGTTTGCTACAGGTCAGGTTACCAAGGTGTGAAGAAGATGAACGCACCATTTCAGCCTGCATTTCAGCCAGTGCGACGAGTATCTTCTAAAACCTCATCCAGCGCGCTCGCCAGCTTGCTCGCGCGCTGCCGCGCATCGGGAGAAGCTGGCTCCAGTCGCCGCTTCAGCAGATGATATTCGTCTGCGATATTCAGCGCCGCGAGCACTGCGAGCCGCACTGAATCGACCGTTGCTGTCTGTTCCGATACGGCCCGCATCTTGCCGTCCACGTACTCGGCGAGCTTTACAATGTAGTCGGCGTCGGAGCCGCGCAGGTTGTAAACCTGGTCGAAGATTTCAACGCGCACGCTGCCCGTAGCTGCGGTTGGAGCAGGGATTTCTCGAGGCGGAATCATTTTGGCACGCCCATCTGCGACCGGCAAATCAGTCGCCACCGAATCAGCAGCTATCGAATCAGGGGTCAACTCATCACGATTCAATGAATCCGTCAATGGTTCCTTGCTCGCACTGGCCATTGCAATCCTCGGCGCTGAGTGTCGCGCTCCTTGCGATTAACTGGCCGCCTGTTCCTGGGTCAGAGTTTCCATCTGGCTCAACAATTTTTCCACACGGACGCGAATGTCTTCGCGATCCTTCCGCAGTTGAACCAGCTCGCGGCGCATGCTTTCGTTCTCTTCCTCACGCTCTTCGAGTTGCTCGCGCAACCGCTTCGCATCGCGCTCAGCGGTAGTTCGCCCCTCTTTGGCGGCCTTGTACAACTCAATAGTGCGATAAACTTTCTCTTCCAGCGCCTGAAAATCTTCAGCCGGAACCTCGGCAGATACCTCTTCGACGGTTTTCACAGACATGGGCACTCACTTTCGAGGACGTAAGCAGCGTTGAGCCGAAGTATAACGCAGTTTGCTGTGGAAGAGCCGCACGTTTTGCTCTGTTCATGACCGGCTAGGATGCTCCAACTCTTTTTCAGAATTTGCCCGCACTTTCGATTGAGCGCCGCAGTTTCTCCAGTCGTCGCGCCGCTTCATCGAGTGTCTCAGGCTTTTTGCAGAAGGCGAAACGTACCTGTTGGGATCCGTCTTTTGCATGCTTGTAGAAACTCGACCCCGGCACGCAAGCGATGCCGATTTCTTTTACCAGGTTCATTGCGAATTCCACATCGTTGGGGAATCCGAAGCCACTGATATCGGTCATCACGTAATACGCGCCCCGCGGACGATAACAGAGGAAGCCGGCTTTCTCGAGCGCCGGAATCAGGTGATCGCGGCGCGTGCGATAGCGATCGGCGAGTTCGCGATAGTAACTGGCAGGCAAGCCCAACGCGGCGGCTCCGGCCTCCTGCAAGGGCGCGGGCGCTCCCACCGTCAAAAAGTCGTGCACCTTGCGAATTGCGTTGGTGATCGCGGGGGGCGCAACTGCCCAGCCGACGCGCCATCCCGTGACGCTGTAGCTCTTGGAGAGGCCGTTAATTGTGATGGTCCGATCGCGCATGCCATCCAGCCGCGCCAGCGAAATGTGCTCCGATCCATCGTAGAGAATGTGCTCGTAGATTTCGTCGGTAATGGCGAGCACGTTGTATTCGACGCAGAGGTCGCGAATCAGCTCCAGTTCCTTGCGGTTGAACACCTTGCCCGTCGGATTGTTTGGCGTGTTCACGATGATGGCTTTGGTGTTATGTGTCGCGGTTTGATGTTGAAACGCCTCGCGCAATTCCTGTTCGTCGAATGTCCATTCGCCGTGCGCCGTTAGCGGCGGACGCAGGCTGACAAAGCGCGGCTTGGCTCCGCTCAAAATCGAATCCGGGCCATAATTTTCATAGAAAGGTTCGAAGACAACGACCTCGTCACCCTTGTTGCACACCGCGAGCAGAGTTGCGATCATCGCTTCCGTCGAGCCGCAGCACACGACAATCTCTTTTTCGGGATCGACCTCGATCCCCTGCCACACCTGCATCTGGCGGGCGATCGCGTTGCGCAGGCTTTTCGCGCCCCAGGTGATGGCATATTGATTGACGTCGGCGGCGATCGCTTCCTGAGCGGCGCGCTTGATTTCGGCGGGAGCGGAGAAATCAGGAAACCCCTGCGCCAGATTTACCGCGTCGTATTGCATCGCTTGCCGAGTCATCTCGCGAATCACGGACTCGGTAAAATGCTCAACCTTGTCGGAGAGAAAGTGCTTGGCATGGGCCGAAACTTGGGTCATGGAGAGTAAGGCTAGCACAAATTGATTTCGCCACAGAGAGGCGGAGCAAAGCTAATGACCAAAAGGATAAGCGATGCAAGAAATTGCCATTTCAGAATTCAAGGCCAAATGCCTCGCTTTGCTGGAACCGGTTCGCGCCACCAAGAAGCCGATTCGAATCACGCGGTTTGGCAAGCCCGTCGCCGAAGTCGTTCCGCCGACGGCGGTGGTAGATCGCGCAGCTTTTGGATCGGGTCGATGAAGGGTACGTTCGAGATTCTCGGTGACATTGGGTCTCCGGCGAACGACGAAGACGAGTGGGAGGTTTTGCGCGATTGAGACGGCTCATGGACCCGCCCATCTGGCTCTGGAATTTCCGGGATCAGCGGCGGCTTGGCCGACGCGTCTCGCGTTATCTTCGAGACTCCGCGAACGAACTCTGGCTTTCGCCGATGAGCACGTGGGAAGTGTTGACCCTCAATCACAAGGGAAGAATTCGAATCAACGAAGATTTGGCCACCTGGCTGGCGCGGGCGACGGCCGCCACGCGAGAGGCTCCACTGACGCACGAGATCGCGCTCGTGGCGCGGCAATTGCCGCTGCACCAGGACCCGGCCGATCGGATTCTGGCCGCCACGGCTGGAGTCTTGGATTTGACTCTGGTCACAGCTGACGAACGACTGCTCGGATTGGGGACGATTAGGACTATGGCCGACCGCTGATCGCGAGATGGGTAGCGCTACATTCTCTTCGATCCGCCCAGTGCCTCCAGCGCTTTCGCGATTTGTGCCACCCATTGCGCCACCTCGTCGTCGCGTAGGGTGCGCTCGCTGGACTGGAGTTTCGCTCGCATCAGAATCGAGTACTTGCCTGCGCCTACTTTTTCTCCGCGGAAGACTTCTACCGGCACGAAGCTGCGCAACTCAGCGATGCCCAGCTTGCAAACGCTCTGGTTGATTTTCTCGAACTCCAGGCTGTCATCGAACACGAAGGAGAAGTCGCGCTCGACGACAGGGAAGCGGGGCAGGGCTTCATAACGCGGTTGGCGGAGATCATGCTGGTAGAGGCGGTCGAGATAGATTTCGGCTATGAAAACATCCTGGCGCAGTTTGCGGGCGGCGGCCACGTCGGGATGAATCTGGCCAAACTGGGCTACGGTCGTGCCATCCATGATGGCGCGGGCGGAGCGGCCGGGATGATAGTAGTCGGCGGTTTTCTCGTCGTAGTAGAGCGTCCAATGAGTGAAGGGAGAGAGCAGATTTTCGACATCGCCTTTTAGATCGAAGAATGTCAGGGGACGCGCCGCCGCGCCGGGAGTCAGTCCGCGCACTATTTCTGCGGCGACGTTGCCGGTCGCGCCGATGGAGGTGCGCTTCAACTCGCCGGGCGTACTGACTAAGTTCGCATCCGCGCTGGATGCTTCAAATATATTTCCGGCTTCGAACAGGCGGACGTTATCGCTGCCGCGATTGAGGTTGTAGGCCAGCATGTTGAGCATGCTGGGAACGAGCGAGGTGCGCATCACTGAGGCTTCGTCGCTCAGCGGGTTTGCTAGATCGAGTTCGGGAGCGGTTGAAAAACGACGGGCGTCGTTTTTCGAAATGAATGTCAGCGAGATGGCTTCGTTGTAGCCGAGCGCCAGGAGCGCGGAGCGGAGGCGCGCGTCTTTATGGGCGTCAGGCAGATCGCGGACTTCGCCGCTATAAGCGGGAAGTGTGTTGGGAAATTTGTCGTAGCCGTGCAGGCGGGCCAGTTCTTCGATGAGGTCGATCTCGCGCTCGATATCGAGACGCCAACTGGGAATGTGGATCAGGTATTTATCTTCTCCGCCCGCCAGCATGGTGAAGCCGAGTCGAGTCAGGATGCGGCAGATTTCGAACGTGCTGAGTGGTTCGCCGAGGATGCGTCGCACTTCGCGGAGATCAAGCTCTACGGGAGCGAGATCAAGCTTGCGGGCGATCACATCGATAGCGTCGCCGATGAGCGTGCCGCCACCAGAAGCGAGGATGAGTTCAGCGACACGATTGGCTGATGGGACGGTCGATTCAAAATCAGCGCCGCGCTCGAAGCGATGGGAGGCGTCGGTGTGCAGGCCGTGGCGCTTCGACATCCGGCGCACGGTGGCTGGATCAAACCATGCCGACTCGATCAGGATATTTTTCGTGCGCTCGGTGATCATGGTGTCGAAACCGCCCATCACGCCGGCCAGGCCGACCGGCTTTTTTGCGTCGGCTACGACCAGGTCTTCGGTCGAGAGTTTGCGCTCGACGCCATCTAGAGTTTTGAGGGTTTCGCCAGTTTTGGCTCTTCGAATTACCAAGCGACGGCCCTCGAGCAGATCGAGATCGAAGACGTGTGTAGGCTTGCCGCTCTCCCAGAGGACATAATTTGTGGCGTCGACCGCGTTGCTGATCGGGCGTTGATCGATCAGTTGGAGACGGCTGGCGATTTGCAGCGGCGAGGGCTTGATCGTGGCACCCCGAATTTCGCGCGCCGTGAAGCGTGGACACAAATCAGGATCCTGAATTTCGATCGTGACTTCGGACTTGCCTTGGGACTGTGGCAACTTCGGCGCAATCGGCTTGAGCGGCAGATCGTAGAGCGCTGAGGCCTCCCGCGCCACGCCGTAATGATTCATCGCATCGGGACGGTTGGTTGTGATCTCCATCTCGAAGACGGTGTTTTCGCCTTCGCCCGAGATGCCTTCCACGGCGACGCCGGCCAGGGTGAGCTCTTCGGCGAGGCGAGTGTAGTCGACGGGGAGTTCAACGAAATCGCGCAGCCAATGGGGAGAAATTTTCATGAAGGAAGACACTTAACCGAGATGTTTGCGGCGCCTAACCGAACTGCTCCAAGAATCGCACATCGCCCTGAAAGAACAACTGAATATCATCCACGCCATACTTCATTATCGCGATGCGCTCCACGCCCATGCCGAAGGCGAATCCTGAAACCTTGGTTGCGTCGTAATCTACGAAGCCGTAGACATTTGGATCGACCATGCCGCAGCCGAGGAGTTCGATCCATCCGCTGGCCTTGCAGTTGCGGCAGGGAGCGCCGTCGCGCGTGCCTTTGCCGTCGCAGAAAATGCAGCTGATCTGCACGTCGGCGCTGGGCTCGGTGAAGGGGAAGAACGATGGATAGAAGCGCGTTTTCACGCTTGAGCCGAACATCGCTTTCATGGCGTGATCGAGCGTGCCCTTCAGGTCGCAAAAGGTGATGTTGGTGTCGACCGCCAGACCTTCGATCTGATGAAAGATGGGCGAGTGGGTGGCGTCGAGCGCGTCGTTGCGATGAACTTTTCCCGGACACACGACGCGCACCGGCGGCTTCGTCTTCTGCATGGTGCGAATCTGTACCGGCGATGTGTGCGTGCGGAGCAGCAGGCGGTCGCGCAGCGGCTTCGATTCCTGGCCCGCGATGAAGAGCGTGTCCTGAGTGTCGCGGGCGGGGTGATTCGGCGGAAAATTTAGCGCTTCGAAGTTGTAGAAATCGGTTTCAATCTCCGGGCCTTCTTCGACCGAGTAGCCCAGATTGCGGAAGACGGCGATCATCTCGTTCATCGTTTTTATGACGGGATGCTCGGCGCCTAGGGGGCGGCGGATGCCGGGGAGGGTTATGTCGAGGCGCTCGGCGGCGAGTTTGCCTGAGGACACTCCGCTTTGAATGCGGGCTAGCGCGGTTTCGACAGTCTGCTCGACTTTCGTCTTGAGTTCGTTGACGCGCTGGCCTACGTCGCGCTTGGCATCTTTCGGCGCGGCCTTCAACCACAGGTCGTTGAGCTGGGTGAGGACGCCGTTCTTGCGCGCCATCCAGGTATCGCGGAAGGCCTTCCATTCGTTCTCGGAAGAGATTGCGGCTGACTCCTGATCCAGCGCGGACAGAAGATCGCGCACCGCGCTATCGAGCGCGGCGGCGGAGAAGTCGGTTAGTTTTGGAACGCTATAAGGCATGGATTGAGCAGCATCATGTAAGCAGTGTCATCCCGAGCGAAGCGCAGGACCTATGCATTCTGCTGGCCGCCGCCAAATACAGAGGTCCTGCGCTTCACTCAGGATGACAGGATTAGGTTAACTGAAAGCTGACGACTGATCGCCGATGGCTACGCGGCAGCTGCCGCGTTTGCCTTCTTCGCCTGCTCGGCCAGACTGCCGAATCCTGCGGGATCGTTCACCGCCAGATCGGCGAGGATTTTGCGGTCGAGTTCCACGCCGGCTTTTTTCAGGCCGCTGATGAACTGGTTGTAGTTCAGGCCGTTCAGGCGGGCGGCCGCTCCGATGCGCACGATCCAGATCGAGCGGTACTGGCGCTTTTTCTGCTTCCGGCCGGAATAGGCAAACTTCAGCGCGCGATCGACGGCTTCTTTCGCTGAGCGGTAAAGTTTGGATTTGGTTAGGAAGTATCCACTGGCGCGTTCCAGAATCTTTTTGCGCTTGGCGCGGCGTTTGGTACCGCGTTTTACACGAGGCATGACTGTTCTCCTTTTTTATTTCAAATGGCGGCTGGAGGTAAGGAGGCTTCTACCGCGTTTCCGCGAAGGAAAGGGATTTCTGAAGCCTGACCTCTTCACACGCCGCTGCGGCGTCTTGCTCCGCAGACTTGGTTTTACTTTGCTCTGCCGTGCATACTCGTTAGGGGCGGGCGTGGCCTGCGCTGAGCAAAGCCGAACCGGCGCCGTCAGTCCATCACATGTACGGGATCATTCGTGCCGCTTTTTTGTAATCTCCGTCACTCACCAAAGTGGGTTGGCCCAGTTTTTTCTTGCGCTTCTTCGCTTTGGATGACAGGATGTGACGCAACCCCGCCTTGTGACGCAGAATCTTCCCTGTACCCGTTTTCTTGAAGCGCTTGGCAGCGCCTTTGTGCGTTTTTAGTTTAGGCATAAAGTCGGTTCTCAGTTCTCGCTTGTCAGTTCTCAGTTAGATCATCCGTCACGCCACGCTAGTTGATTGCGCCGCCGAGGCTTTACTATGACCGACAACTGATAACCGACGACTGATTTTACGCGGTTTGCACGCCGCCTCGCGGCGGTGCGGCCTTCGATGGAGCTGGAGCTGGCTTCTCTTTGGCATGCGCTCCACCTTCCTTCTTATTCGGCGCCAGAATCAGGTGCAGCGTATTGCCTTCCTGGCGCGGGCGGAATTCCACCAAACCTCTCTGGTCGACGTCCTTAATCAAACGTTCCAGAATCTGCCGGCCCAGGCTTTGCCGCGTCATTTCGCGTCCTCGGAAGAAGATGGTCGCTTTCACCTTGTCTCCTTCGTCGAGGAAGCGCAGCACGTGATTCTTTTTAGTTTCGTAGTCGTGATCGTCTACGTTGATACGAAACTTCACTTCCTTAACTGTAATGACCTTCTGTTTCTTCTTGGCTTCGCGCTCGCGCTTTTCATTCTGGTACAGGAATTTCCCGTAATCCATGATGCGGCAAACCGGCGGTTGCGCGGTCGGGGAAATCTCCACCAGGTCGAGGTTTCTTTCGCGGGCCATCTTCAGCGCCTCGAAGGGAGGCATTACGCCGATCTGTTCCCCTTCGTCACCGATCACGCGGACTTCACGCGCCCGGATGCGCTCATTCATGCGGATAAAACGCTTGTCGATACCGTCCTCCGTCTGCTTGTCTGACTGGATGATCTAACAGAAAAGGTACTTCAAAAAGTATAGCATGGGTGCGCTCGGAGCCTCCTGTCGCGGTTTTCGGTAGCGCCTCAGTTTGAAACCTCTCTTTCGCCGGGTCTTCATTGGCCGTATACAAGTAGAGTCCAACACAGAGAAGGCCAAGCACGCAATCCAGGGCCATCGTCTGCCAAAACGTCTTCGGGTCCCTCGGCGCGGGAAACTATCCCTCGGTACTTTACTAAGCAACTTCCGGGGAGCGTGGAGATCAGCGACATAACCATTAACAACGATTCCAAGAATCAGGAACACATGGTGTCGCGCCATTCGGTATCCATGCCAGTATGAGTCGTGATCCATGCCGGCCATGCTCTCACTCCTCTAGCCGCGCTGCGATCTTCTCAATTTCAGACTGAGGCACCGCCCGGATTTCTTACGACACCGGATTTCTTACGCCGGATTTCTTACGCCTTGACCGAGGTTCTCAAATGCGGCTAGCATGGCGGGGTTGCAAGCTCTGTGGTTCTCCCCTTCCCCCTGTGGAACCGCTGCTTCTGGAGGTTCTTATGCGGCGCTATGCTTCGATTGTCTTCGCGAGTCTCATTGTCTTCGGGGTCGTTAGCCTATTTGCGCAGACGGCGACCGACCGGCCTAAAGCGGTGATCATTGGTGCGATTGACGAGACCAAACTGGTTCGGCTGGCTGGCAACACGACTCCCGCTGCCTTGCTCGCCCAAAACGATCGCGGCCCGGTAGCCGACAGCTTGAGCTTCGATCATTTGTTCGTTGTGCTCAAGCCCGCGCCCGAGACCGAAGCGCGTCTCGAGAAGCTGATTGACGCGATGCACCGTCAGGATTCGTCCGAGTTCCATCGGTGGCTCACCGCGCAACAGTTCGGCGAACGCTTCGGAGCCGCGTTACAGGATCGCGAAACGATAAAGCGCTGGCTCGAATCCCACGGCTTTTCGGTGAATCGCGTTTATGAAAATGGTTTGATCATCGACATCGCTGGAACCGCTGGGCAGATTCGTGAAGCCTTTCACACTGAGATTCACGATCTGGTTCTTTCAAACGGCGAAAAGCACATTGCCAATATGAGCGATCCGCAGATTCCCGCCGCGCTCGCACCGGCCATTGCAGGGATCGCCTCACTGCACGACTTTTATCCCAAGCCGCACACCATTCAACTCGGCCCGGTTGCCTATAACCCGGCTACGCACGAGTGGCAGCCGCGCTTCAACGTTAAATATCAGGGACAAACTTTTCACACCGTCAGCCCTTACGATTTCGACATCATTTACAACGTGCTGCCGCTATGGAAGCGCGGCTTTACCGGCAAAGGCGTCACCATTGCACTAGTCGAGGATTCCAACCTCGCGCATGTATCCGATTGGTCTGACTTTCGCGACACGTTTGATTTGAAGAGTTTCAAGGACGGCAACTTCAAACAGATTTATCCCAACTGCGAGAACCCCGGTCAGAATGGAGACGAGATCGAAGCTGCGCTCGATGTGGAGTGGGCGAGCGTGGCTGCTCCCGACGCGAACATAGAGCTTTCCGCTTGCCACAGTGCTCGCGGGGTTTCCGGGCTCGATCTCGCCATCCTCAATCTCTTAGACCTCGAGCCGCCGGACATCATTTCCGACAGTTACGGTCTGTGCGAGACCATCACGGGCCAGACCGAGATCGCGCTTGAGAATCGCGAAGCCCAAATCGCGACGGCGCTCGGCACCACTTTCTTTATCGCGCAAGGAGACACAGGCGCCGACGAATGCTCTCCTGTCGAAGGCTTTCTCTCGCATCTCGGCATCAATAGCGGTGACAACACGGCGTCTGCCTATGCGGTCGACGTAGGCGGCACCGATTTCATGGCGCAGTACAACCAAGATGTCAACGGCGTTCCGATCGGGGACTATTGGAGCGCCAAGAACGATCCGCAGACGAAGGCTTCCGCGCTGTCGTATATTCCGGAGATTCCCTGGAACGACGGTTGCACAAGCGAACTGATCTATAGCGATCCAATATTCGCGTTAGACGATTACACGCAATCTTACGGAACGTCGGGCTTCTGCCACAGCAAACTCGGCAAAGAACTCAGGTATTCAGTAGGCGGCAGCGGAGGCCCGAGCACTTGCTTCACCGGGGCGCCGTCGATCCCCGGAGTTGTCAGCGGAACGTGCCAGGGCAATCCCAAGCCTGCGTGGCAAACCGGTGTGCCAGGCATTCCCAATGATGGCGAGCGCGATCAGCCCGATCTTGCGCTTTTCTCCGCGGACGGCATTTGGGGAAGCTTTCTGGTCGAGTGTATGTCGGATAAGAACCAAGGCGGCGCTCCCTGCACCGCCACGAACGACGCGCTGCTTGAGGGCGGCGGCGGCACATCGTTCGCCTCGCCGGCGATGGCGGGCATTCAAGCGCTCATCGATCAGAAATATGGACGGCAGGGAAACGCCAACTATGTCTACTATGCGCTGGCGGCGACTCAGTTCACCAAGCAAGGAACGAAGCTCTGCGACGCGAGTCAAACCAGCGGTGGGCTGCCTGCCGCTTCTTGCATCTTTAACGACATCACGCTCGGCGACATGGATATCCCTTGCGGCCAAGGATCGAAGGTCTCTTACGATTGCTTTGGCAACGGCAGCAAGATTATCGGCGAACTTTCGACGTCCACATCCAGCAGCGAGCCCGCGTACCCGGCCACGGTTGGCTATGATCTGGCCACGGGACTCGGCTCGGTGAACGCCACCACGCTATTCGATGCCTGGCCGAGTGGCAACAAGGCTCGCGCCGAGAAATGAAGATCGTCGCACGGACACATTGAACGCAGCGGGCTATCGCGCCAGCACATCGAACGGGCGCATCATTTCGTTGTCCTCGTGTTCTAGCACATGACAGTGCCAGACGTAGCGTCCGGCGAATCCTTCGAAGCGAATGATGATGCGCGTGACCATGCCGGGATCGGCGCGGACCGTATCTTTCCAGCCCGCCTCGCCCGGTTCCGGAGGCATTGCGGGGCCTTTATAGGTGATTTCCTTGTGCAGCCAGTAGGCCGCGATATTGAACGCGCGGCGGTCGAGAATCTGAAACTTCACGAGATGGAGATGAATGGGATGGGCGTCATCCGTCGTGTTGATGAGATTCCAGATTTCAACCGAATCGAGAACCGGATTCTCCGTCACCGGCATGCTCCAGTGAGTATTGTTCAATAGCATTTTGACGGGGCGCTGCACCAGATCGTCGATCTCCACCAGGGACAACATGCGAGTCTTGACGGCCGAGGCCTCGAGGATCTTGGGCACGGGCCTGAGAGTTTGCGGCAGTGCGCTTTCGTCGCGCGGACCTTTCGCGGCTACGCGAAATTGCATTACATCGAGGTTGTCGTTCTTGAGAAGGGCATTCGATCGGGTGCTTTCGGAAAAATCGACGATCAAGTCGGCGCGCTCGGCGGGGGCGAGCGACAAACGCTGTAATGCGACCGGAGCCGGCAGTAATCCCTGATCGGTGCCGATCTGGTGGAAAGTTTGAAGCTTCGCTGACTGAGAATCATTTAGCGTCAAATGGAGAAATCGGCCGTTCGCTGCGTTGAGCACGCGGAAACGATATTTGCGCGGTTCGACGTTGAGATAAGGGAAGAGCTTGCCGTTGATGAGAATGGCATCGCCAAAAACTTCGGGTACCCACGGGGATTTCGCATCGCCGGACACCGGGTAATTCAATTGTCCCTCGAGATCGAAAAGCCGGTCGTAAATCACGAGCGGAATTTCGTATTTGCCGCGCGGCAGGTTCAGCCCGTCTTCGAAGTCGTCGCGCACAAAAAATGCGCCGACGAGGCCGGCGAAAACATTCAGCCGGTTAATGCCGAGGGCATGATCGTGATACCAGAGCATGGCCGCGTTCTGCTGGTTGGGATAGTGGCACACCGCCGACTTTCCTGGGACGTACCATTTTTCAGGGTAACCATCGCTGTCGGGCGGAGCCTTCGCGCCATGTAGATGAACAACCGCGCGCACTTCGGGCTTGTCGGCTTCGGCACCATGAATGCTGTGATCGATTGGAAGGAGATGCGTTGCTGGAAGTTCATTGACCCACTCCACCAGCAAACCCTGACCGCTGCGTGTTTCGAAAGTTGGTCCCGGCGAACTCACCCCGTAACCCCACAAACGAGTTGGCTTCAGGTCGCGGTGGATTTTCGCTTCGAACTGACGCATGGCCATGCGGTAGTGGGGAAGTTGCACGGCGGGATTGTCAGGACTGGGGCGACGTCCGCTGGGCTGGATGACTTCGGGCAGTGGTAGCGGGTCCACGAATGGCGCAAGCGACCGGGCATTGAGCTGAGTGCGCTCTTTGGAATCGGATTCATGTCTGGCAGGCGCGGCTTGCGGTAAGGCCTGGCGCATGGCTAGCGTCATGGTGGCCATTCCGCTCTGTGCGAGAAACTCGCGTCGTGTAATTCCCAAATCTGGCTTTCCTTTTCCTAGCGATGGAGACGCAGCTTGCGCCGCTACTTGGGACCAACTGCAGCTTCCCTAAAAAAAGAAGAGCGGGCATGCGAATTGATCTTCGCACACCCGCCTCCGTAGCGTTACAGCTTTCGAGTTACAGTCCGCAGAGCGATGGGTTTTCTTTTTCTCCCGTTTCCGGATTCAAGCACAGTGTTCCATTGGTTCTGAGTTTGCTGAAGTCGAACATCTGAACGATGGAGTTGGCGATGCCGTCGAAAGAACCGTTGCCGATGCGTTGTCCGCCCAGCCAGTTGTCTTCGACGAAGTGGATGATTGACGACTGGTCAGTCACGGTGTGGTCGACAAAGTTCGCCTTGGCATACGGGGAAATGACCAATAGTGGCAATCTTGGACCGTAACCGCAACGGCCGAGAGCGTGTGGATTCACCGTTGCGCCAGCGTAACCGGGCAACGAAGTTGCTGCCGTGCCGCAAGCGCCGGGTCCGGTTAGAGCATCAAGCGGGCCGGTTGAAGTATTAACGATCGGTCCCATCTGATGGTCGTACCAGCCGTCGGAGTCGTCATACATGATAACTACGGCGGTGCTGTTCCAATTCGGATTGTTCGCCGGATTTTCCAGGAAGTTGATCGTAGTCGCGATGAAGTTCTGCTCGTCGATCGGGTCGGAGTAACCGGCATGGCCGTCCTGATAGCCGGGGGCCTTCAGGAAGCTGACCGCTGGCTGATTGCCGTTGAGAACGGAAGCGTAGAAATCTTCGATATCGTATTGGTGGTTGGCGGGACCGGCAAGTCCGATTTCAGAAATCGAAGCAGGCCGGGTGTGATTGGGGTTGGCGACGGATGGCCAATAGCCGAACAACGAGTGGTGCGCAATGAAATCGGTTTCCTTGACTCCGGTGATGTTCGAGGTCGTGCTGCGGTTGCAACCTGTGCTGCCGTTCGGATTCACGATGTTTAGATTGAATCCACCCATGAAACCGCCCCAGGTCACTCCAGCGGTGTTCAGCAGGTCGCCGATGGTCACGCCTCCCATTTGTGCCTGATTGCGGGTGGGGGAGGAACAAACGTCCCCTATGGGATCGGGATCGTCAATGTTGGTCAGCGAACCATCGGGTCCACCGGGAACAAAACTTCCAGTGCCATTCAAATAAGCGACGACACCGTTGGTCTGGCCCGAGACGAGGTTCATCAAACCGACCGCGGATGGACCGAAAGTCGTACCGTAGGAATTGTCGCTCAGGGCGAAATGCTGCGCGTAGTTCCACATACCGGTCACTGTATTTCCGTCGTAATAACCCATGGCCAAGCCGTTAGTATCTACGATTCCGCCACCGCCGGGGGGCGGGCCCGCGGCTCCCGTGTACAACGGAAACAGGTCCATCAATCCGGAGTCGAACGCCTGTTGCTCAGGCTGATAGTTGTGGTCCTGGTCCGCCGTGGCGGCCTGAGTGACATCGAGCCGGAATGGATTCGTCGCACCCGTGCCGTTGGCAGGGTTCAGATTCGGGTTGGCAGTCAGGAGAGTGTTCGTCAGCCCGTTGACGTTCGGCGTGTTGGCTGCCGCGACGAATTTATTTTCAAATTTCGGATTGAGCGCGTTCGGGTAGGTTCCGAAGTAGTGATCGAAAGAAACATTCTCCTGGAAAATCACGACCAGGTATTGAATCGGCGTTGCTGTGGCGTGGGCGACTACGGCGCGGCGAGTTGCCGGTTTGGGTGAAGAGGCGAACGCGGGAGCAACGGTCGGTCCCAGGGCAATGGTCATCATCAGTAGTGACGCCATCGCCCGCCTGAAAGTGGCAAGGGCTTGCTGCTGATCAAACATGCTGTGTTCTCCATTTCCTGGAAATTGCCTGGCGCAGGGCACAGGACCTGCCGCGTGGCGGAAGCTTGGAGAACATTAGGCGGCTGATGTTTCTGCAACATGACTGCAATATTAAGGAAAGATGAAATCCAACGTGCTCGTCAGGCGGATGGCAAAACCTTGCATAGAATAGTCGGCTTATTGCAGTAAGGTGGGATTGGATTCCAGCCAGGTTACGCCGCTGTCGCCTTCGAACTGCGCAGACGCCTGTATAGGCGCAAATAATCATCCACCATCCGGCGCGCAGTGAAACGCTCGCGGGCGCGATTGTAGGCACGGGTCCCGTAGAGGCGAGCGAGTTCGCTGTCTCCATTCAGTTGACTGAGCACTTCATCGAGGCTCTCGGCATTGTTACGTTCAAAGTACAAGGCCGCGTCGCCCCACAGTTCGCGATAGACCTCCGTGTCATTCGCCACCAGCGCGCAACGCGAAAAAGCGGCTTCGACCGACGCCATGCCGGTGGGCTCATACTGCGAAGTCGCCGCGAAAATTGTCGACTTGCTGTAGAGCGACCGGAGTTGCGATTCGGTCTGTGCGCCCTTCACCGAGATTTCATGTTCGCCGGTGGATACGCGAACGTCGGCGCGGATAGGCACGGGCGGGGCGGGGATCGGGTTATCGGCTCCGACAATGCACACCGGCAAGCGGTGCGTGTGTTGGGTGAGCAAAGCTACTTGCTTTCCCGTATCCCATAAACGCCCAATGGCGAGCACGGACTCTTCCTTGGTCACAAAGGGATTGAAGTAAATAGGATTGCGGCCTGGAGGAATGACGTGTCCTTCGAAGCCCTCGCCGTAGGCGATGCGTAGCATCTCTTCCATCCAGCGCGAAGTGGTGACCACGGTTTCGGCGCGCTTCAGACCGGCGACGATGGTGTC
>Ga0209008_1000172_pt1 | contig 29513 bp, 22 predicted proteins | sample JacPin_JW_Ref_O3_FD_187963 | JGI IMG/M metagenome (GOLD analysis project Ga0209008, IMG submission 187963) | Forest soil microbial communities from Algoma, Ontario, Canada - Jack Pine, Ontario site 1_JW_Ref_O3 (SPAdes) (version 2) | ecosystem: Environmental > Terrestrial > Soil > Boreal... | reverse complement strand
CCGACCCCGCCTACTTTGATCTTCCCGATCGAATCCGGGAAAAGATTTCGCGCGTGATCGGCGCCCGCCCCGATGAGATCGCCGTTACCAGCGGCGCGAGTTCCGGATTGGCTTCGGTCGCCGCGGGAATCGATTGGAAGCCGGGCGACGAGGTCCTGGTTGGCCGCGGAGAATTCCCGGCACATTTCTCGACCTGGCTGCGTTACGAGAAAGCGGGGAAGCTGCGCGTTCGAGTGGTTGAGCCGCGCGGCTGCTTCATCACCGCGGACGACTATATCCGGCACCTTGGCCCGCAAACGCGTCTGATCTCGGCGAGCTTCGTGAGGTTTGACAACGGGGCAAGGCTCGACTCCCGGCCCCTCGGTGAGGCCTGCCGGAAAGTCGGCGCGGCCCTTCTGCTCGACATCACCCAGTGCGCGGGTTCGATGCCCATCCAGATCCGCGAATTGGGCGCCGACATGGCCGTCTGCAGCGGATATAAATGGCTGCTGGGACCCTACGGAGCGGGTTTTTTCTGGATCGCTAGCGAATGGATCGAGCGGCTGCCCCTGGGTGCGGTGTATTTCATGGCTCTGGAAGGTGCGCGCGAGTTTCACGCCATGCCGTCTGAAAAGTTCCAGCCCGTACCCGGCGCACGGCGGTGGGATTCGCCGGAAACCGCAAATTTCACGAATCTCGCGGCGTTCGATTCCTCGCTCAATTTATTGCTGGGCATCGGCCTGGATGCGGTCGCGCGGCATGTGGACGGCCTGGTCGGCGAACTCATCGAGCGCCTCCCGCGCGATCGCTGCGTGCTGGCCTCGCCCGAGGAACGCTCAAGACGTGGGCCCTACGTTTGCGTTTCCGCGCGAAAGCGCGACGAGACTCCGGCGCTTTATGAGAAGGTGCGGGCGGCCCAAATCCACGTGAGCCTCCGCGATAATGCGCTTCGGATCGCCCCCTATCTGTACAACACGTCGGAGGATATCTCGCGCCTGATCGGGGTTCTTTCAACTCAAAGCTAGAGGCAGCTCAAGTCCCAAGCCCTTCGCGTCTGGGCGTTATTCAGGGCCGTTTGATCCTCTACTCCCTGGGATTCTCGTAGCTGAACGGGACGTAGATGACACCCTCGAAATCCGCCGGCGTGCCGGCGTGCGTTCCCGGCTGAAACTTCCACCGCGCGAGAGCGTGTATCGCATTGTGGTCCAGTTGCGGATCGAGTCCTCGCACAACCTGGATGCTGTCGACCGATCCATCCTTGCGGATGATCGCATAGAGCACTACTTCGCCCTTCACGTGCGCCTTGATCAGCTCGGGGGGATACTTGGGATCAGCCTTTTCCACCGGTACCGGGCAGGCAACCAAGTCCTTGTGCAGGTAGGGAGGGCCAGTGTGCTCGTTCAGTTCGGCAAAATCCATGATCCAGCTGCCGCTCGCGCTTGTCAGGTTCGGCAGGTTGACGTGCAGCGTGTATACCTCTTTTCCCGACAGAATTTTTTCAGGCGGCATGCTCGGATCAAACTTGCTTACGTCCGCCGGGCCCCGGCTCGTGGTGGATGGTTCGTACGGCGCCATTGGTTTCAGATTTAGTCCGCCGGCGCGACTCCCGGATGGCGTAATTCCGCCGTTGCCCGCGCGCGGCGCTGCGCCGCTGATGCTCACCGCTGCTGGCAGAGAGCCTCCACTGGCTCCACCCTCCGTGTTTGCGACACCGGAGGACGCCGATCGTCCGCCGCCATTTTCCCCTGCACCTGCTGCTGCGCCTGCGGTTGCCCCGGGCGTGCCCGGTCTTGCCCCCTCCGGCGAGATTGAAATCCGCGCCGCGAGATTTCCGTCCGGCACGCTCACCTGGGGTGCGGGCGGCGCGGGCGATGCCGAGAGCGCAATCAGGCGCCGCAGGCCGGCATCGCCCTGGTCCGCGGCAGCTCCGATTTCCGGCGCAGGCCCGGCGTCGGCTCCCGTTGCGTGCCTGCGCGCGACCGCTGTGGACATGGCATCGAGCGAGATCCTGGGACGCGCAACGGACGCAGGCGACGGAGCGATGTTGATGGGACCGGCATTCTTTTCGGTGTTTGAGACGTCCGGCGCGACAGCGTCCGCCACGGCTCGATGCCGCAAGCGAGGTGCGGCAGCAGTGGGCGCGAGTTCAAGATGCGGCCGCTTCAGATTGGCATCGGACCACTCGACGATATTCGGCAGGGGTGTCACGATTTTAGGCGGCGCCGGGGGGGCGTCGGGACGTATCAGCGTCTGTCTCGGGTGCGTCACACGCACGGGTATGGAAATGATCGTCTGGCGCGGATGAAACGCGTCCGCTCCCTGCGAGACAGGCTGTTTGGCCGGGTCGTCGGGCTTCTGTTCCGGCTTGGGTATATTCGCATGCAGCTGAATTCGAGGGAGATCCTGCGGCTCACCGTACCAGGTCAGCTCGATCTGTACCGGCGCAAGAGTGGGAGTCACCTGGGGAATGAATCCCCAGATCGGCAGAATCAGTATCCAAATCACGGCCACGTGCCAGAGCAAGGAAGCGGAAAACGCCCGGCCCGGAAGCCTTGGGCGAATCCAATCCATGCGGAACCCCGGTGTGTTCTCGACTTCGCTGTACGCAGGCGGCCGGGGCCCGCTGATAAAATCACGCAGGCTGGAGCTGAATTCCTCGCGCGGCGACTCCCAATCTATTCCGAGATCAAGCCTCGGCAAGCGCGAGTGTGACGGGAGTTCCTCCAGGTAGTCTTCGCCTGAACGCGTCTCGACTGGAAGAATGGTCTGCATAGGTCGGTGCATTATACCCGAACCCTTAGGATGCGCCCGGGCTAGGCCGCGGCTGCCAGCTGGTAGAAACTTAGCATCGATTCCCCCTGCTCGATCTCGCGCATGCATTCCAGCCGGTCCAGCCGCTCGGGCAATTCCAGGCGCCAATGGTGTTCGACGATTACCAGCCCGCGAGGCGCAATCAAATGTGAGGCGTCGAGATATTCGAGCACCCTTGCATGTTCTGGCGCCTGAACGTACGGGGGATCGAGAAAGATAAAATCTGCGAGCGAGTGCCGCGCGGCGAGCCGTTCCAAAGCCGTCATCGCATCGGACTCGATCAACTCGGCTCCCTCGCGAATTTCAAGCGCCGCCAGGTTCTCGCGCACCAGACGCGCGGCCTTGGAGTTGGACTCGACCAGGATCACCTCGCGCGCTCCTCGGCTCAGCGCCTCAATGCCGATTGCTCCTGTGCCGGCGTAAAGATCAACGAACAGAGAATCCTCAACGGCAGGCGCAAGGATATTGAAAAGCGTCTCGCGCAGCCGGTCGCTCGTCGGACGCAGTGGCAGAAGCCCCGGCCCTTTCAGCGTCCTTCTGCGAAATTTTCCGGCGATCACGCGCACGGTTTCGTCCCGCCTGTTTCATCAACCGTTCTCATCCACCCTCTTCATCCCACCGATGCCAGTTGATACCTTCTCCGCCAGGACGGGTTGAGCGATTCCAGCCGCGCGACCAGAGCGTCGGTGCGCTCCGGGTTTTCGGCCAGCGCAAACGCTTCTCGTCGGGCAAATTCCAGCAGTTCGTGATCCCGGAGCGGCTGCGCGAACGCAAACGCCGCGTCACCGTGCTGACGCGTACCGAAGAACTCACCGGGGCCCCTCAGCTTCAGGTCGCGCTCGGCGATTTCAAAGCCGTTGGATGTGGCCACCATTGTTTCGATGCGCTCGCGTGCCTCCCCGGTGATGGTTTTCGGCGCAACCAGTATGCAGTGGGATTTTTCTCTGCCACGCCCGATTCTCCCGCGAAGCTGATGAAGCTGCGCGAGCCCGAACCGCTCGGCGTGTTCGATCACCATCACGGTTGCATTCGGCACGTCCACACCGACTTCAATCACGGTGGTTGCGACCAGAATATCCAGCTCCGCGCGGCGGAACCGCTCCATGACCTCGTCCTTTTCCTCATTCTTCAGGCGGCCGTGCAGCAGGCCCACGTGAAGGTTCGGGAACACGGATTTTGCCAGCCGCTCGTATTCCGCCGTCGCAGCTTTCAATTCCTGCTTGGATTCCTCGATCACCGGATAGAGCACAAAGCCCTGCCGCCCATTTGCGACTTCCCGGCGCAGGAATTCCCACACACCCACCAGCTGCGCCTCCGAAGCCCAGCGCGTCTCAATCGGCGTCCGTCCCGGCGGCAATTCGTCGATGACGGAAAGATCCAGGTCGCCGTACAGCGTCAGGGCGAGCGTGCGCGGGATGGGCGTCGCGGTCATAACCAGCAGATGCGGTGATGCGCCCTTCTCGATCAGCCGCTTTCGCTGCAGCACGCCGAAGCGGTGCTGCTCGTCCACGATCGCAAGTCCCAGTCTTGCAAACTTCACCGGATCCTCGATCAGGGCGTGGGTACCCACCAGCAATTTCGTTTCGCCGCTTTCGACGCGCGCAAGCACGGCTTCCCGTTCCTGCTTTTTGCGGCCGCTCACAACCAGATCGACTCCGTATCCCGCCGGCTGGAAAATACGGCGTGCGGACAGGTAATGCTGCGCGGCCAGAATTTCTGTCGGCGCCATCAGTGCCACCTGGTAGCCGTTCTCGATCACGATCGTCGCCGCTTCCAGCGCCACAATCGTTTTGCCGCTTCCCACATCGCCTTCAAGCAACCGGTGCATCGGGTAGGGCCTCTCGAGATCGGCTGCGATCTCCGCCAGCACCTTCTTCTGCGCTGCGGTCGGCTTGAACGGCAACATGCGCTTCAGTGCCTCGCGCACTTTTTCCTCGCGCACGCGCATGGCAATCCCTGTCTCGCGATGCTCCCTGAGGCGACGAAGCACGAGCGCAAGCTGATAGTAGAAAAACTCCTCAAAAATCAGGCGGGTTTGCGCGGGACTCCGAAAACTGTTGAGCAGCTCGATCGATTCACTTTTCGGCGGGAAATGCGCATACTGCAGCGCCTCGCGCCGGGTGGGAAAACGGTAGCGCTCGCGAATCTCATCAGGAAGGGCCTCGGGCAGGTCGTTGTCGAAATCGTGCAATACGCCGTGGATGATTCGCCGCAACATCCGCGAGCTGATTCCGCCGACTGCTTCGTAGATCGGAACGATGCGCCCGACCTCGGTTGAATCGCCAGGGCCGTCCTCGTTTGCATTCACAATCTCAATTTGCGGGTTCACCATCTCGATGCGGCCGGGCCGGTATGCGTCCACATCGGCCTTGCCGTGCATCACCAGCTTCTGACCTTGTTTCAGCCGGCCTTCCAGATAGGCCCCGTGGAAAAAACGCGCGTGCAGTTCGCCGGTATCATCCCGCACCGTCACGTGAAACACGGGGCCCCGGCCGCGCCGGAATCGAACCGTGTTCCCGCCGCCGCTGGTGACCTCGGCCAGGATGGTATGCACCTGTCCGGGAACAATCCGCGCGATCTGCGTGAATTGTATGCGGTCCTCGTAGCGGAACGGCAGATAGCCCAGCAGGTCGGCTACGGTTGAGATTCCGCGCGCTTCCAAGGTCGCTGCGCGCTGAGGGCCAACCCCCCGCAGATACTTCACCGGATTGTTCAGTGCGATCGTCACGCTGTTGAAGATCAGTAGGGCGGGCAGCGCCGTTACTTGCCGTCCACGGAAAATGCCAGCAACACGTTTCCGGGGGTGCTGCCCTGAAAGAAGTAACCCGAATTCACATACAGAATTCCGCCGACGATCACCGCTCCGGACTCGTCAAGCGAACCGCCGCTGGCCTTCACTCCGTTTACGGTTTTGTACTCGCGCTCGGTGTCCACGTCCCAGATGATCCGGCCGTCCTTGGTAGAATACGCGCGCAGGTGGCCGTCCACGCCGCCTGAAAAGACCACACCCGGGATCGCGCTGACCGCCGCCGATTGCGCGGGACTGCATCCCGGTTTCGCGCACTCCGGATGGGGTGTTTGCCACGCGAGCTCTCCGCTGTCAACTTTCAGCGCAAACAGCCCGCCGCCGACCTTGGGGTCCAGTTCATACGGGACGCCGTACACGGAATCCTGGCCGGCAGCCGATCCCTGGGCCGCGGGCCGGCGCAGTTCATCCGACACCGCCACATAGACGTTTTTCGCATCCGCCGCTGAGCCCCACTGCACCCCGCCCAGAGTTCCGCCCTGTCCTACGCGCTTCTGCCAGAGCAGCCGTCCCCGCGCGTCGGGATCGACGGCATACACGATTCCCGATTTCGCTCCGGCGATGAGCGCGCGGTGGCCGTTTGGCAGATCCTCCAGAATGGCGGACGATCCGAAGTCAAAGTCCGGTCCCTTGGCCTCGGGACAATTGACCTGCTTCTCTGCCGGCAGGTCGCAATCGATGTTGTAGGCATCGCTTTTGGCCATCTGGCTCGACCAGGCGAGTTTTCCGGTCTCAAGGTCAAACGCCATGAATGCATCGGAGGAGTTCGTCGGAGGATCGGAATAATTGTCGCCGGTGGTTACATACACCGTGCGGCTTTCAAGGTCGACGGTCGGCGATGACCAGATGCCGGCGCCTGAAGGCCCCCAGAGCTGCACGCCTTGAGCGTTTTTGCGCATCGGCTGCGGCTCGCCCGCAATCGTATAGCTCTTCCAGATGACTTTTCCGGTGGCCGCATCGATCGACGAAACACTGCCGCGAAACTTGCAGCATTCATCCTTGGAATCGGCGCCGCTTACCTCCTCAAGCGACGACACACCGACGTAGAGTCTGCCGTCGGCAAGCGTCGGCGCGCCGGTTACGTGCACGTCCGGGTGCGGGTCAAGACTGGTCTCCCACAAAAGCTTCCCGGTCAAAGCATCAACCGCATACACGTTTCCGTGCTGATCTCCGAAGTACGCAGCCCAGCCATCGCCGAGTGAGCCCACGCTGATTGCGGTCCGCACGGCGAAATCGGTGGGGATCACCCAGTAGATGCATCCGGTTGCAGCGTCAAGCGAGTAAACCTTTCGTGCGACGCTTCCGACAAAAATGCGCCCGCCCACCACCGCAGGCTGGGCGTAGGCTTGATTGGCACCCGCATATCCGAACGCCCATTTCAGTTTCAGCCTGCCGACCCGGTCTGCGCGCAGCCGGGCCATCTCGGCCGGCTGAAAGCGGTGCTGCGTCACGTCCACGCCCCAGCCATTCCAGTGCGGCTGGTTTGCGCGCGGGTCAAACGCCGGTCGGCCCGGCGTGCACAGGTTGTTATCGGTGGAAACCTGCGCCTGGTTTCCGGCCGGGCCAGAAAGAAAGCTCGCAATCGAATCCACCTGCGCCGGGGTTAACCCCGCTCCCTGTGAGCTCATACTTCCGGTTGAAAGCGCGAACCTTATATTTTCCTGCGACATTTGCTTCAGCGCGGCCCGGCTCGGCGCGCGGCTCGATCCGCCGTCGTGGCAACTCGCGCAGCGTTCACGATACAAGGCTTCGCCCGCGCCAACCGCGCCGCCGGTGGTCTGCGACTGCGCGGCGGTCCCGGTGCTTACGGCGATGCCGGCTGCTGCGACCATGAGCGCAAGCGCGCTCAAGCCGGCAACCTTCGTCGCAACCCCGATTCTGCCTCGCATGTCGATTCTCCGGAGCCGCGGTTGGTTCATCGCGCGGATTTCTCGAGCAATTCCTTTAGATATTCCTGCCAGACGGCCGCATAGGTGTGCGTGCCGTGTCCGTGCGTCTGGTCGGAGATCGGCAGCAGGACGAATCGGCCGTTCTTTACCCGGGTGATCTCGGTTTGGGCGATTCCCAACTCCGGAGGATTGATGAAATCATCGGCGGAGTTGATCCACATGACGGGAGCGAGAACCCTTTCCAGATGCGCTGAAGGGTTGTAATTTCTCGAGGCGCTTACGGCGTACAGAAAATCGTTCGCATCAAAGCCTTTCGCATAGTGGTCCCGGTAGGTTTCAAGATAGGTGTCCGCGGCATCGCGCGTGGGAAAACTTTTCTGCATCTGCAAAGGGGCGCTGCCTGCGATCAACTGGATGTCGGCTGCAATCTCAAGAGCCGCGCGGGGCTGGGTGGCATAGTCTCCGCCCTTCCACTCCGGATCAGAACGGATTCCGTCGATCACCATTTTTCTCCACATGCGATTGCGTCCGGCCACTGCAACCGTCTGGCAGGCAAGCGGCATCAGCGCGTCCATGTAGTCGGGATAGGTCTCCGCCCACACCCACGAGTGCATGCAGCCCATCGACGTTCCCAGCACGAGCCGCAGATGGTTGACGCCGAGACCCTTCTCCACCAGTTCGTGCTGGGCCGCCACCATATCGTCGTAATCGTATTGAGGGAAGTGCGCATGCAAGCCGTCGCTCGGCTTGCTCGATTTGCCGTGGCCGATGGCGTCGGGAAGAATAATGAAATAACGGCTGGCATCAAGAAGCTGGCCGGGCCCAAAAAGAACCCCGGCGAAGATCGGATCCAGAAACCCGGCTCCTGTGCCGCCTGTGCCGTGCAGGATCAGTACGGCGTTGGTCGTGTGTCCCGCCGCGTCGCGGACCGGCGTGCCGAGCGTCGTATAGTGCAGTCGTAGTTCCGCCATTGTCTCGCCCGACTTGAAATGAAAATCGTGTGCGACGTAATCGCCCGCGCGTGGCGCGAGCGCATCTGCTACCTGCTGCTGGGTTTGCTGTGCTCTGGACGTCGTTGCCGCGATGATCAGCCAGGCCCCGCAGGTCAAGGCCAGTGCTCGCAAACTCGGTCGCATCGTCGATCTCCTTCGGCTGAACTCTATCACGAGCCGGGCGCCCTGATTTACATGTCGCGCCGGTTGTCTTATATTGGGGCAGTTCGCCCCCCTCTCGGGCGAAGAACAAATGGCGACTGCGCGGCAAATCCTCGGAGCGACACCCCGACGGTGGCTTGAATACCTGATCGCCATTCTTCTCGGCAACGCCATCTATGCATTCTCGCTGTCGCCTCATCTTCCGGCCGTGCTCCGCCACCCTGGTACGACACTGGACTGGGGCGTCCTGGTAGATTTCGTAGTCTGCGCCTCCGTCTACGGCCTGATCCGCTTGGGCATCCGCTTGCACCAGCGCTAGCTGCCCGACCGGGTCGAAATTCCCCGCATCTGACCTGAGGCCAATTTGACCGGAACAATCAGATAGCGGCGCGCGTATTCACTTGGTAGAAGCCAAGGGTTGGCGTCAAACTATTTTCGAGCAGGACCGTGAACCCCATACCTAGCGACGAGCTTCAGCCCCCAGGCGGTGAGCCCCCCTTGGCTGTCTCCCCCGGGAGTGCCAAAATGGCCTGTACGGGTGCTAACCAAGGGCCCGCGGAGCCGTCTATAACTACGGATGCCGGCAGACGACCCCAGTCGGGGGTTGAATCCAGCCCGGCAACGGATACGGTGGGCGCGATGGAAATGGCCGTCGCACTCGAGTCAGATGCGCGGCAGGCAGCGGCAGTGAAAGTCGCGGACGAGCAGGCGCTTGTCCGGAAAGCTCAGGCGGGCGACCGTTTGGCCTTCGACGACCTGGTGCGCCGCTACGATCGCGACGTCCTGCGCTTGGCGGTCAATCTGGTTCGCCGCCCTGAGGACGCCCGCGACATCTATCAGGAGAGTTTTCTCCGGGTGTATCGGAATTTGCACCGTTTCCGTTTCGAGTGCAGTTTCTACACCTGGCTGTACCGAATCGTGACCAATGTCGGGCTCGACCATCTGCGTCGCCGCACCAGCCGACGCGAGGATCAAGCGCCGGTTCCGGAGGAAGCCGAAGGCGGCACCCGCGATTTCTTCGATCGCCAACCCGAGTTAAGGGCCGCGGCAAATCCGGAAAAGAGGCTTCTTGGCCAGGAGCTTGGCGATCAGATCCAGCAAGCCATGAAGGGACTTTCGCCCCGTGAGCGCATGGTATTTGAGATGAAGCATTTTCAGGGCTTGCGTTTGCGCGCCATCGGCGATCTACTCGGCACTTCCGAGGAGACGGCAAAGAATTCGTTGTTCCGAGCCACGCGGAAATTGCGCGCGAGCCTGGATGCCTTCAGGTAGTTGAGTGATCGGAGAATCCGGCATCTCATGAAGATTCACGACTCGAACAACGAACAAGCGAACCAGGGTTGCGAGCAGTGGCAGCCGCTGCTGGTGCTTTCTGCAGCTGGCGGCGAACTCGAGGCGGCTGAGCAGACCCGCCTTGGCGCGCACCTTGCGAATTGTGCTTCTTGTTCTCTTGCGCTTGAAACCGAAAGGGAAGTGCTCGCGCTCCTGCTGCGGCAACACAGCGAGCCGGACGCGACTCTGCTCGCCAGCTGCCGGATGGGTCTGGATGACGCGCTCGACCGCGAAGAAGAGCGTGGATGGTTCCGCCGCGCCTTCGCCATGAGCCTTCCCACGAATTGGCTTGCGCCTCGGCCCGCCTGGAGCGCCGCCGTTTTGTTGATCGTCGGATTTACGGTAGGAGCCGCCGTGCCGCGTCTTCTTCACCGGCCCGTTACCCAGGCGAGCGCGGGCAGTTCAGCTTCACAAGAGCCGTCGGCTGCCGTCACATCTTCCGGTGCCCTGGGTAACGCCTCTCCCTCGTTGACCGCTCTTGATCTGCATTCGGCTGACGTCGCTGGAATCAACTTGTTCCCCTCGGGCGACGAGGGTCCTGCCCGCGTGCAATTGCAGCTCAAGTCCCAGCAGCCGGTTATGGTTGAGGGCACGGTCGACGACAATAATGTGAAAACCGTCCTCCTGAATGTCCTCGCCGGAGGCGACCAGTTCTGCCCCGATATTCGGCTCGATGCCGTCGAAGGTCTTCGCACCCGAAGTAATGATCCCGATATTCGCGCGGCGCTTTGCCGCGCGGTTCGCAAGGATAGCAATGCAGCGGTGCGCCTGAAGGCGCTTGAAGCGCTGGATGGCGCAGGGTCACAGGAAATGGTTCGTCAGACGTTGCTGGACGCTTTGGTGGAAGACCAGAATCCCGGAGTGCGGATCGAGGCCGTCAATGCGTTGCGTGATCTGGCCGCCAAGGGCCAGATGGACTCCGACGGACATTCCGCGGACGTCCTGCGCGAACGCATGCAGAAAGATCCCAACACCTACATCCGCCTGCAAAGCGCCGCGGCCATTCGCGATATCGGCCCGCGCGAAAAGTTCTAAGCGACCAGGAAGACGAGGCAAAGTGACGGCGAGAATTTCCCGACGCAACCTTAAAGGACCCTTCGGCGGATTTCTGGCTGTGTCCGTCGCTGCCGTCCTGATCGTCGCTGTGAGCGCCTCGGCGCGCCGCCAGCCCGCGCAGCCCTATGCGACCCATCCCGATAACCGCCTCACCTCGGATTTAACCGGCTCGGTTCCGACGCACGAGGGCGATCACGTCCGCGTCAAGACCGATCTCGGCAGCATCAACATTCGCACTCAGAGTTCCGACAAGTCCGGAACGGTTGCCTACCACGTCCACCTGGAGACCGATGCTTCGCAGAAAGACGCCGCAGAGCTTCTGAAGAGTTTCACAATCTCGGCGCGTGCCACCGCCGAAGGCGTGCTCTTGAAGGCTGAAGGGCCGGAGCGCCGGGGTGCGGGCCGTCTCTGGGTCACGCTCGACCTGCAAATCCCGAAGAATTCAAGCGTGGATGTCTCAACCGGCGGAGGCAACATCGACGCCGGCTCGATCGAAGGCCGTGTGGGACTTTCGACTTCTGGCGGCAACATTACCGCCGAAAATATCGGCGCCGCCGCGCACCTGGACACCGGCGGCGGCAACATCGTTGCTAAGGATGTTGCCGGTGAGTTGTATGCGACCACCGGCGGCGGACACATCACCATCGGATCGGTTGCCGGCAACGCCACACTCCACACTGGCGGCGGCCACATCCGCGTCGCCTCGGTGCAGGGAACGGCCCATTTTGACACCGGCGGCGGCAATATCACTCTTGAGCATTCCGGAGCCGAACTCACGGCTGAAACCGGTGGAGGCGAAATCGAGGTCGGTGAGGCCGCCGGTCTGGTCCGCGCAAGAACTTCGGGCGGTGGAATTCGAGTCGTTCGCACGTTCGGCCCGACCGACCTTGAGACCTCCGGCGGCAGCATCTATCTGACGCAGGTGGACAGCGCCGTGAAGGCATCGACCAGCGATGGCGGAATCACCGCCTGGTTTGTAACACCGACGAAGACCTCCGGTACCTGCGAGCTTGAGTCCAGCTCCGGCGATATCACGGTGCATCTGCCGCGCGAATTGCCTGTGACGATTGACGCGCTGGTGATGAAGGGCGGCGACCATCGCGTCATTGTCGATCCCGCTTTCCCTCTTAAAGTCAGCTATGACGATTCCCTGAAGGGTGCGCATATCGTCCGCGCCGAAGGCGACCTGAACGGCGGCGGCGAGCTTCTCCGGCTGCGTACCGTCGCCGGAAACATCCGCTTTGTCCTGAGCGATGCAAGCACCCAGCTGGAAATGACCAGGCAACAAATGCTGCAGCTCCAGCAACAAATGGAACATTCGCAGCAAGGCTGGCAGCACAAGATGGAGAAATTCTCGCAGCCGCCATCGGGCAGCTCCGAGGACTCGCACTAAGGGAACTGTGAAGCCCCTGGGTGCGTATAGATGTGCAGGGCTCGGGTCGATATCGAGGCTGAGCCGCAGGGGTGAGTCAGAAAGGGACGCGATCTTTGAATGATCTCGGGTCAAAGGTTGCGGCCTAAAATTGGGATCTTCGGGAAAACTGAACGAATTGCACGATAGGGGGCGTTTTGTGCAAAACAATATTTTAGGGCCTCGGTCTCTTCAGATCCGAGGGTCGCACGCGCTGATTGTTCTGGCCGGCGTTCTTTCCATCTGCCTTCCGAGCTTCGCCAATACCGATCAGGTCTTCCATGAAATCTACAAGCTGCCGGCCGGCGGACAATTTCAGCTGGACAATATCAACGGCTCGGTGCAGGTCGAGGGATGGGATCGCGACGAAGTCGAGGTCCACGCGGTGAAGAGCTCTCAGACCGACTCGCATGATCTCGATCAAGTGAAGATTGAAGTCGAAAGCCATCCCGGCGAAGTAGACGTCCATACCCGGTACCCCACCGGCGAGGGTGCCGAGGTCGCCGTCGAGTATCATATCCGCGTTCCCTATCGCGTTCTGCTCGGCTCGATTCAGACGGTTAATGGCAGCCTGCTGGTGCGAGGGGTGGACGGCGGCGGGGAACTGCGCTCGGTCAATGGCAACGTCGAAGTAACGGAAAGCTCCGGGCGCTTCAGCGCAAAAACCACCAATGGAGATCTGCGCCTGGAACTTCGTCACTTGATTGATGGCGCGCCGATGAACCTTGAAACCGTCAACGGCTCGGTCGTGCTGGGGCTGCCATCCAACGCCAGCGCGGACTTGAAGGTCCGCAATATGAACGGCGAACTCTACTCGGATTTCCCGGTCACCTCGACCGACGCGCTGCCCGGAGCGCGCGCCTTCCATGGCCGTCTGGGACACGGCGGGGGCGGCGCGATATCCGTTCGCACCGTCAACGGCGGTATCCACCTCCTGCGCGAACATCCCGGCGTCTAGGTCCGAACCACCCGGTCGCTCGCCGGTCGAGCGCGGCCCCGGTGTATTTTGGACATTCGCCTCAACCTGCGAGAACCCGCGATTTTGTCCCCTGTAATAGAATCGCAACGGTAGTCGCATCCGCGCTGCAAGCGATTGTGGAAAGTGCGCGGAAGGCCGTTATAGGGGCGTAACCGTGTATACGATCCCCAACCGCAACATCCCGCCCGTTGCACAATCAAGGAGGTCCTATGAAACGCGCTGCTTCCAGCAAGTCCGCGAAGAGGGTCGTCCTCCCCGGCAGCACCCGGTTCGCAGTGCCACAAGCAAAACGAATCAAGAAATCCGACCCCAAACTCCAGATCAAGATCAGTGTCTATGCGCGCCAAAATCCGATGGCGCCCGGACGGGAGCGTTCACCGCTTGATCGGTTGAACAACAGCCTTCCGCGCGATCGAGAATACCTGAATGAAGAAGAGTTCAATTCCAGGTTCGGGGCAGATCCGGCGGACCTCGCCAAGATTGCCACCTGGGCTCGTGCGAGCAAATTGAAGGTACTGGACAGCAGCGTTCCCATGCGCCGCGTGCTCGTCCAGGGGTCCATTCAGGATATCAGCAAGGCTCTCGGCGTCGAACTCGACGACTACGAACATCCGCAGACGGGCCGCTTCCGCGGACGTGTGGGCCAGATTTACATTCCCGCCGATCTGTCCGGTGTCGTGCAGGGTGTTTTCGGTCTCGACACGCGGAAGGTTGGCCGGCCGCGCATTCGCCGGGGGAATTTTCGACCTGTGGATATTGAAACGCTGGGTCTCGGAAGCAGGAAAAAACACGGCACCGCGAGCGTTCCGGCCAGCCCTTTCCCCGGAGCTTTTTTCCCGCCCGCCGTGGCGCAGTTGTACGCCTATCCGGACGAGCTCACCGGCTCCGGCCAGAATGTGGCCATATTCGCCTTCAACGGAACGGGTCCGGATCCGCAGGGCGGCTATAAGCTGTCCGCGCTTCAGAACTATTTCGAAAAGGTTCTTGGCGGCACCACTCCCACAATTACCGATGTTGTGGTCCAGGGTCCGGGCAACGATCCGGGCCCGGATACGGATGCCTCGTCCAATCAAGGAGATTCGACCGGCGAGGTCATGCTGGATATGTGCGTGGTCGGTTCTGTCGCGCCCGGCGCAAGCATCTTCATGTACTTTACCGAATTCACCAGCCAAGGCTGGGTCGACGCGTTGAACCAAGCCATCACCGACGAGAATCAGATCTCGGTGATCTCGATCAGCTACGGAAATCCGGAAGATGATCCGCAGGGCGCCTGGACATCCATGGGTGTTCAGAACGTGAATCTGGCCGTCCAAGCAGCCGCCGCCAAGGGCATCACGGTTTGCTGCGCCTCGGGCGACGATGGTTCAAACGATGGAGATCCTCCACTTGCGCACGTGGACTTTCCGGCCTCCAGTCCTTTTGTCCTAGGTGTTGGCGGAACGACTCTGGTGGCCTCAAGCGGTACGGCCCCAACGATTCAGTCGGAAACGGTCTGGAACGAGATTCTCCACAGCGAAGGCGCGACCGGCGGCGGCGTAAGCGACGTGTTCACCAAGCCGACGTATCAGGACTCCGCAAATGTGCCCCCTTCGGCCAATCCTCCTCATGCAATCGGTCGCGGTGTGCCCGATGTCGCCGCAGTCGCAGATCCTGTCACCGGGGTCGTAGTGATGCTGATTGATGGCAAGCACCTGGAACAGATCGGAGGCACCAGCGCCTCGACACCCATGTGGGCATCTCTGGTTGCCAGGCTCAATCAGGGGCTCGGTGCGCGCTGCGGGTTCCTAAATCCGTTGCTGTACGGAAAATTCTCAAGCGGCGTGCTGCGGGACATAACCGTTGGGAACAACGGCGCCTACGCGGCTGGTCCCGGCTGGGATGCCTGCACGGGCCTGGGCAGCCCCAATGGAGGGCAATTGCTCCGGGGTCTGTCTGGCTCGGGCACGCAAACGCAGTCCAAAGCGGCGCGCGGCTAAGCGGGCGAGGCGCGGCCGGTATACAATACCGGTCGTCTCGCGAACTACGCGTTTGGTTTCACGCGCTCTCGATGCCGTCTGAATACGCGAGTTGGGCTTCTGCCATCATCACTCGCAACTCAATTCGGTGGATACTGGCCGCTGCCGCGGCCTTAGCACTCGCCACTGCTTCTGGATCCGGTGGCGCTCAAGCGCCGGTCTCCCTGCGGCTGTACGTCTTTGACTGCGGCACCTTGCACGTCGCAGACATGGGCCGCTTCGAGCTGAAAAAAGAAGAAGTTTCAACCACGGATCTATCCGTTGCCTGCTATCTGGTCGTACATCCGAAAGGGACATTGATGTGGGATACCGGCGCGGTTCCGGACTCTGCCTGGAAGCCTACCGGAGGCCCGGTCCCGCAGCATATTGTGCTTCCCGACGGAGAACAGCGTGACGTGATCGTTCGACGGTCCCTGCAGTCTCAACTGGCGGAGGTGGGCTACGCCCCTGCCGACATCACCTACCTCGCGCTTTCGCACTACCACTACGACCATACGGCGAACGCGAACGCGTTTGCCGGCGCCACTTGGCTCGTGCGGCAAATCGAACGCGACGCCATGTTCGTTCCCAATCCGGCCGGCGCGGCCCAGCCATCGACCTACTCGGCCCTGCGCAGCAGCAAAACCGTCCTGCTCGCAAGCGACGACTACGATGTGTTCAAAGACGGTACCGTGGTCATCAAATTCGCACCCGGGCACACGCCGGGCCATCAGGTTCTCTATCTCAAGCTTCGGAACACCGGAGGAGTCCTGCTATCAGGTGACCTCTATCACTTTCCGGAAGAGCGCTCGCTCGGCCGCGTCCCAACCTTCGAATTTAGTCAGGACCAGACGCGTGCCAGTCGCGCGGCGATCGAAGCGTTCCTGAAGCAGTCCGGCGCCCAGCTTTGGATTCAGCACGACTTCGCAGGAAACGCCAAGCTGAAGAAGTCGCCCGCATTTTACGACTAGCCCCGCGTCCACGTCCGGAAGCGCTTTCGGGCACTGCGCCAGAATCGGCGGGCGACCCAGCGATCTTCGGAACGATGGATCAGGGTACGGCCCGGTCATGGGTGACCGGCACACGCAAAATTCCCTCAAGAGGTTCGAGCTGCCCGTCAACGGGACCGATCTCAAGGCCTAGAATTCTTGCAACAAACGGATACACGTCCACGTTTTCAAACGGAGCGATTTTGGCACCCGGACGAATATCGGGACCGACCGCGTAGAAAATCGCGCGCATCGATTTCATCTTGCTGGGGTCGTAACCGTGTTCGCCCTTCAGGGCCGGCTGGGTGATCTCGGGACTCTCGCTTGCGTGCGCGCGGATCATACACGGTCCGGTAGGTATTACGACCGGGTCACCGATTCTGGGATTGTTGTTGTAGTGCAGATACGCCGGCACGTCGGCTTGCCGGTACACATCAAATTTATCACTCGCCCCATGCAGTTGCTGGTAGGCCTTCGCCGCAGCCGCTTCGTCGTTCGGATACAGCAGGGCGCCGTCAGTCTGGAACTGCGAAAGATCGGCGAAATGGTCCAGGTCGATCCAGTTCCCCTCGACCCTGGCCATGCCGTGATCGGACACCACAATCACATCGACTGGCAGATCGATCGTCTTCAGATCTGCAACGAGCCCACCCACCAGAGCATCCACGTGATGAACCGCGTCGGCCGTCTGCTCGCTGTCGGGCCCGAACTTGTGCCCGGAATGATCTGGTTCCGAGTAGTAGAGGGTAATGAAGTGCGGTCGGTCGGCAGCCGGCAGCTTGAGCCAGGCGATCACCTGGTCGATTCGCTGCTGGTCGGGAATACTGCCGTCATAGTGCAGATAGAATGTCGGCCGCATCCCGTCGATTTCTGCGTCCGAAGTCGGCCAAAAAAAACATGCGCTGCGCATTCCCTGTTTTTCGGCCAGTACCCATAGTGGCACTCCGCTGTACCAACTGCCGTCGGTAACCGCCTGGAGCTTGTTCATGGCATACGTTTGCTTGCGGACAGGGTCGTAAAAACTGTTGTCAACAATGCCGTGATGTTCGGGATAGAGCCCGGTAATGATCGAAAAGTGGTTCGGAAATGTGACCGAGGGGAAGGAAGGAATCATCCCCTCCGGTGCGCTCGCACCCTCGATGGCCAGATGCTCAAGCGTGGTCGCGCTGTATTGGGTGACGTAGCTTGAGCGAAAACCGTCGAGTGAAACCAGGATCACGTAGTGCTTCGATTGTTGAGTGGCCGCGTTCGGCCCATGGTCGACGTGGATGACCTGGGCCGCAAGCGGAAGCCGCAGCGCAAACAGTAGGCAGGCGAGGACAACCACTTCGGCAAGAGTCCTTCGCATTCCCGGTCCGCAGACGGCTCTTGCTTGGGCCCGGCCTGCGGGCCGGTCGCAAGAGCCGTCAAGCGCTGCATGCCTCGGCAGCGGCACAGCTTAGAACGTCAGGTGCAAGGACATCTGCAGGAATCGGCTGCTGCCGATCGTGTTTGAAATCACGCCCCAGCCCCTGGCGTTCGGTGGATTTGGGGCCAGGTTGTAGCACGGCACCGGATTGAAACAGCCGTTCAGCTCAAAGTCCGTATCCGGCGCGTCCAGGGTCGGATGATTGAACAGGTTGAATGCGTCGGCTTCGTACTTCAGGTTGAAACGCTCGTTGATCTTGAAGTTCTTGAAGACCGAGAAGTCGAAACGGGTCTCAAACGGCGCCCGGAACACATTGCGACCCGTCGTCCCGAATCCGGTCTCTTGAGTGTCGCAAACATCGAAGCCTCCTGTCGCAGCGTCCATCTCGCACGGGGGCACACCGTCCTCCCCGGGGGCCAGCAGCGGCAGCGAGAAGGAGTTCGGATTCACGTACGGCTGATTGGTGAAAGTGACCTTGGTCCCGCCACCACCGGCGGCAGATTGTGCCTCTTTGGGTGTAATCCCGGCTGAGAGAGGAAGAATCGGATTCGTCACAAAGTCGTCGGCACTGTAAAACAGCGATCCCGCGCTTCCCGAGAAATCGACCACGCTGAACGGCTCCCCGCTCTGCGCAGTCGTGACACCGGTGATGCCCCAGCCATTCGCCAAAACATTCACGAGGGTCGAAGCATCCTTGATGGTCGGGAAAGTGTACAGGTAGCTGATGATAAACACGTGCGTGCGGTCGAAATCAGAAGACGCATAGGAAGTTCGCGGATCCAGCGGATTGTTGCCGTTGAAGAATAGTCCGGAGCCAAGTCCGCTTCCTTCATCGAGGGAGTGCGAGTAGGTGTAGGAAGCATTGATTTGCAGCCCGTGGGACATTTTCTTGGTAAGGCTCAGTTCCAGTGCGTTGTAGGTGGAGATGCCTTCCGCTTTCCATTGATCGGCGTTTGGATTGATGCCGATAAACGGCGTGCGCAGGGCCGTGTTGCCATCCGAGAAGGAAAACTCGCCGATTTGCGTCTGCACTTCCTCCGCCGGAAGCTGGAAACAGGTGGGGGAAGGGTCATTGAAGTCGTCGCAGCCACCTGGAGGACCGCCGGCAGCCAGGTATCCATAGGAATAGATCTGATTATTGATCGGATTGGAAGGTGTAGCGATCCCTGGCTGGTTGAACGGAATCGGAATCACTTCGTGCACGCCGCGATTCCCGGCGTAACCGAGTGTCAGCACAACATCGTTTCTTGGCTGCCACTGAAGGTCCAGGCTCCAGTTCTCCGAGTACGGCAGCTTGTTGGTCGGATCGTAGCCGCCGAACAGGAACGGAAGTGCAGTCGTGCCGGAGTTTACGTTGCAATACGGCGAATTCGGTTGTTGCATGCCTGGAGCCGTCGCCTGGTTGCAGGCGGACATGGCGCGCATGTTTGGCACCAGGGCTGAGAGCGCGGAAAGAGACGTTGGCGGAGGGGGAAGCGTTGTCCCGAACGGTGCATTCGACAGGCAATTCAGTGCGGCCGCGCACTTGGCTGTAAGGGGAATCGTGAAGGGTTCCTGAGTGGTGACGCTGAAGGGGCCGCTGATGCCCAATCCCGCGCTCGCCGACAGCTCCGTGAAGTATTCGCCACGGTCATTGAACAATCCGAAGCCGGCGCGCACCACGAGGTTTTTCTTGGGACTCCAGGCAACACCGATCCGGGGAGCAAATCCCCACTGGCGCCCGGTGAGCGTCGAATCGCTGACGCCCTTGGTCCCGAGGGTTCTGTTGTTTCCCGCCACGACAATGCCGATGCCCGGCGTTCCGTTCACGGGATTGAACGTATCGGTCGCCAGGTCGTATCCGAAATCCTGCGGATAGAAGTTCGTCATCAGCCCGTTGGCCTCATACAACGGGCCGTCCCAATCCCAGCGCAGGCCGAAGTTCACAGTCAGGTTCGGCTTCAGCTTGTAATCATCTTGAGCATACAGGCCGGCTTGCCGGGATCGGAAATGTCGGTTGGTCTCCCCATCCAGCAGGGTTCCCGAACTTCTGTCCGACCCGATCGTGCCGGTCAGGAAATCCGCGAAATCGCGGAACGTAAGAATCGCGACCTGGTCCTCGCGGTTCGCCACATTCAGCTGGGAGTAGTCATAGGTGCCGCCGAACGACAAGGTGTGATGCCCCAGGACCCAGTTGTACTTGGACGATCCCTCGAATTCGTTTTGAAAGATTCCTGCGTTGGCAAAGTTCGTCGACGGGCCGATTTTCTGCTCGTTTCCATCCAAGGCAGGTACCGGCGTGCTGTCCGTCGTTGCGCCAGCGTCCGCGTTCTCGATGTTGATGCCGGGAAAAAGCGCGCCACTGGGAAGCGTGATACCGACCGAGCCCGGCGTAAACGGCTGGCCCGTTGTGGCGTTTGCCACTTGACGAATAAACCCGAATCTCTGCTCCCAGGTGCTGTTTGGCGAAATCACCGTCGTGTTGTCCAGTGAAAACACCTGGCTGCCGGCCTGGAGGGTTTGCGCAAAGCCTGCTACCTGGCTCACCGCGAAGGGGGCACCGGTCGGATCGCGCTGGAAATAGTACTTGCCGGAAATGCGGTCACTTGAGTTGAAAATGTAGTCGACGTTGCCGTTCGCCTGGTTTGCCTTAAAGGTGCTCGCGGGTCCGCGGATTGTCGAATTGTATTCCTGGGTGCTGGTCTCAACTGCCGCCGGATTTGCTGAAGGGATGATGAACTGTCCGCCCTTGGTTTTGGCAGCGAACAGGTTGAGCGCCGTTGGATCCACGCTCGCGACGGTGATACAGGCAGGATTATGCGGCGTTCCGCAGCTGTCATCCGCATTGACCAGAGCGACCAAGGCTGCCGGATCGGTTCTGTTGGCGTCGGTCAACCCCACCAGAGTGGGTACGCCGCTAAAGGCGCCGCTGAGCGCATCGCTGACGTTCTGACGCTGATAGGAACCGAAAAAGAACAGCTTGTCCTTGATCAGCGGCCCGCCGAGCGTCCCGCCGTATACGGCCCTGTGCAGCGGCGGCGCGTTGCCATGGTAAATGTCCTCGATCGTCTCCTTTGAAAGAAACGTCGGTTTTGCGTCCAGGCCGCTGTTTTGCAGGTAGCCGTACGCCTGTCCGTGAAAGGCGTTGGCTCCGGATATCGTGGTCAACTCGATGTGCGCGCCGCTGTTCTGGCCCATGGACGCGTCGTACATGGAGGTCGTGACCTGGAGTTCCTGGATGGTTTCCGTCGGAGGCGTCGGCAGACCCTCGCCCACCGCGTCGTATACCGAAGTGCTGGTTTGAACCTGGCCGCCTGTGCCGAATACTTCGCCGGTGTTGAGCGTGAAGCGGCTGTCGGCGATGTTGCTGGTTGAGTTGCCGTTGAACAGGTTGTTCGCGTTCACCGAATTGAACGTAAAGCTGTTGCTTGTGTCGCGCTGGCCGTTGGCCACAATTCCCTGGTTGCCCAGGCCCTCGTTGCTGCCGGAGCCGGACAGAAAGTCGGCGCTCGTGCCGGGCGCTAGGATCGCGAGTTGCGTGAAGCTGCCCGTTCCGAGCGGTGTGGACTGGATTACGTCCCGTCCCAGCGTGTAGCCAGTGGAGGTGTCGGTTTGGTTGAGCAGGGGAGTTGAATCGACGGTCACCTTTGTCTCAACCGTGCCCGGTTCCAGGCTCGCGTCTACTGTGGTCGTGTGACTGCCCTGAACCAGAATCGAGGAATAGACTTCGGTCTTGAATCCGTTCTTTGAAAAGCTCACTTCATAATTGCCGATGGGCAGATCGGCGGCGCTGAACGACCCGTCGTCTTTCGACACCGCAGTGACCACCAGGTTCGTACCCGTATTGCGGATACTGACGCTTGTTCCCTGGACGAGGGCGCCACTAGTGTCCGTCACTGTGCCGTTGATTGACCCCAGCGTTTGCTGCGCGTGAGCTACACTCGGAGACAGAACCATCAAAGCGAACAGGACGGAAACACAAAACGATTGGATTGTTTTGGACACAGACCACCCCTTTCCTAGGAACCCCGCTTGGCTTTTTAACCCTGAGCACGAACTCTGTCAACATCCACTTGTGGATAACTTCGATAGACAAAACGAACTCCGCCCTTTTGTAGACGGATCGTGTGAATCGCACAACAATCGATATTTAATGCACTGTGAATGGCACAACCGCCGGGGCTTTGCTGGGGAATTCGTGCCTTCAAACGGTGGAATGGACGGGTGAGGGTCCGCCACTTGGCCAAGACGCGTGATGCCTGAAGCCGGAACGTCCAATCGCAACAAACAAGATCTAGAAGGCCATTGGGGAGAGCGAACCCAGACAGGGCAAGCTCGCTATTGGCGGACGATTTCGGCGTTGGTGCTGGGGGCGACGATGCGGACCAGACGTCCGGCGTCAAGAAACAGGTCTACTTCCAGGTCTTCGGTCTTTACCGTCAGCTCTTCGAGTTTCTTCCCGCCGCTGCTGGGTTGTTCGCCAAGCGATTCAACCGCGACGCTTCCCGGGGTCATCTCCTGGGGAACCAAAACGGAGAAAGTCTGCACGCCCTTCTTGTCGTTGTCATACAGATGCGCAAGGATCGCGTATTGGTAGTAGAGGTTATTGTCCAGCACGGCGATCTGCGGAGAATTGAACGTGAACTGCTGTGTGAACGGGCGCCGGCCTTCCATCCGCAGCTCAATCGTGGCCGTGGGTCCACTGAATCCGATCGTAGCCGACGCTTTCTTTGCGCCCTCAGTCGACCACTCGTAGTTCGCCGGCGTCCCGTCGGCGTGGAGCTGCAGCGTGCCCGAGACTCGGGTCACGCCGTCGGCAGCCTGAATCTCAGACGTTCCTTTCGCTACCCACTCCCCGCCGCTGGGGTTGATTTCAAACTCTTCTTTCCCTACTTGCTGGCCATTGGCGAGAATTCGAAAATTTCCCTTGTCCTGCGTGAACAGGGAGGAAGATTTTGAGGCGCCCATCGCCGCGGACACAAACATCACTGCCACCACGATTGCGGTCCCAAGAATCGCAACCAGCGCAGCTGGAAATGAAACCGTATTTCGCGTCATGCAGTCACTCCCGGGAAGATTCCCAGCGCCACGATCTGCTCGATCACCTGCGAGGGTTCCCTCCGGCTATCGACACGGTAGTCGGCGAGTTCATAGGTTGGCAGCCGCTCCTGGTAGAGGCGCCGGAAGCTGGCTTCGTCGCGAAATAGCGGCCGATCGACGATGTGCGCGCAGCGTTGCAACAGTTCCTCGACCGGGCACTGGAGCCAGATCAGCACCGCAGCGGCCTCGCGAAGCAGCGCGAGGTTTTGGGGCTGCATGATCGTTCCTCCGCCGAGGGAGACGATGCGCGGCTTCTGCGTTGCGGCGGCCTCGGCCACTACGCGCGCGAGCTGCTCGTGTTCTACCCGGCGGAATTCGGCTTCACCCATGCGGGCGAATATTTCTGGAATCGTCAAGTGGGTCGCTTCCGTGATGCGTTTATCGAGGTCCGTATTGATCCATCCGAGCTGGCTTGCGAGCAACCTCGCGGCAGTGGACTTGCCGCTGCCCATGAATCCGGTCAGGCACACCAGCTTGCGAGGGCGGATTTCGTTGCTCATCTGGTTCGATGCGTTCTGCGCTGCCTAGTGGCGCAATCAATCCCGCTTGAGAATGTTGATTGTACCATCGAAGGAGTTCAACTCGACGCGGGCGCGCCCGGAGTTGAAAGTTCCAAACAGGGCATTGCCGAACCGCGGTACGAAGTGGTGGTGGGAAGACGGCGTCAGATTCGCTTCGTTGTGCACTTTGCCCTTCAGCGAAGTGGCGCTCAGATCGAAGGAATCGCCCGGCGAGAACCGGACTTCGATCGCACCGCTGTAGTTCTTCAGCACGTAGGTGGCATTTGGAAGGAACGATCCGTTGAACAGAATGTTTCCTTCCGAGGTCTGCGCGCGGACATAGTAGCTGCGCAAGTCGATCAGCTTGAAATTCCCGCTGATCGAAGTCACTTCCAGCCGGCCGGCACAACGCAGGCACTGGAACGCGCCGCCGACGGTCTTCACAGTCAGGTATCCGGCCGTATCTTCCAGATCCACGCCGGCCGCGATGGTTTCAACGTTCATGTCACCGAGCACGTTTGAGACGTTGACGCCGCCGGAATCGTTATGAATCTGCAGCTCGGCGTCTTCAGGAACGCTGATTTCAAAGTCCGTGCGCAGATCGTCGGGAGATGCGGTATCGGCAACCTGGCGAGTTTGAACGTCCACTCGGTTGCCGGTTTGCTCGGCATCCACTTCCACCTCGGTCGTCGCGCGGCGGGCGACCACCATCACGTCGGACTTCGTCCACGCGCGCACCGTCACGGTGCCGTTGGGGTTGTGAATGGTGACCACCGGATGGGCTTCCACCTTGAAGTGCCGCTCGAGGCGGTCGGCAGAAGCCGCGCTGCACAGCAACAGGCCGGGAACCAGAAGCCCGGCTGCCTTCCAACGACGTTGACTCCGAAGAGTGGCTAGGGTGCTCATCGGCCGTTGACTCCGCGTTCGGTCATCTGCGCGAGCAGGTTTGCTTTTTGCTCATACGCATCGTACAGATAATCGCGCGCGATTTCGCTTTCCGGTTCTTCTCGCACGCTTTTTTCACACAAAGCGATGTAGTTGTCAACAATGGCAAGATTGTCGTGCAGGGAAGCCGTCACCACCGGATCGGACACGGCCATCGCGGAAACGCTGTCCCGTTCCGCAGTCTGCAGCTGCGCGCTCAGAGTTCCGGTCGAATCCTGGGTTCCGCTGATCCAGCGGCTCTCGTTCAGTTGCCTGGCCGATGGCCCGGTCAGCGCGATGCACGCAGCGACGAGTGCCAGCAGGTAGGCTCCGGCGAGCGCCGGCCGTGGCACGATTGTGAAGATTCCGGCAAACCAGCCTCGCGGCCGTTCAGCCTGATCTGTTTGGCTGACGGGCACTGCGCGCTGGCCGGCATCGCGGATGAGACCTTCCTGTTCAAGCTGGGCCCGCAGCGAAATCCAGAGGCGCGCCGGGGGATCGGTTTGTTCTGCCGACCAGGCGTGAGCCGCCAGTCGGATCGAATCCATGTCTTCGACCAGGTAGCGGCAGCTCGGGCACTGGCTGACGTGCGCGCGCGCCTCAGCCGGGCGATCGCCTTCCATCCATGCCTCGAACCGCTCTAGAAATTCACTGCAGTCTTTCGTGCTCATCTGATTCAACCCTCGCTACCGGCGGCGCTTCCCGCGGCCCGGCGATCCTCGCGTGCCTTCGAGCGTATGGCCTCTTGCAGCAAGTCGCGAAGACGCATGCGCGCCTTGTGAAGTTGCGACTTGGAATTTCCGATTGAGCAGCCCATCATTTCGGCAATCTCATTGTGCTCATAGCCCTGGACGTCGTGCAGTACGAATACCGATTTATATCCGGGCGGCAACTGCTCGACCGCCCGCTGGAGGTTGACGCGGTCAATCGACCCGGTCAACATCAGGTCAGGCGCCCCGAAATCCCGCCGCGGAGTTCCGGATTCTTCATCGGGCTCGGTGACCTGTTCCAGTGAGGTCTCCTTCCCCGACTTCTTTCGAAGCTTCATGAGAACGACGTTCACTGCAAGGCGATGAAGCCATGTGGAAAACGCCGACTCGCCCCGGAAAGTGGCGATCTTGCGGAAGAGCTGCAGGAATGCTTCCTGCGTCAGATCCTCTGCTTCGGCTGTATTCCCCACCATGCGAAGGCATAACGAATACACACGGCGACTATGCAACTGGTACAGGCGCTCGAATGCCGCCGCATCGCCTTGCTGGGCGCGCCGGATCGATTCAGCTTCCGGTACTTCCCCAGTTTCGATTCGTCTCGTTCGGGCCACGCTACCCGTCGGGGCGCATCCTTCAATGCGATGCGTCGGCCGCACCAGAAGTTGTACTTCTCGTTCCTACCGCGCAACTGTGCTGTCTCCGTCCGGGTGGAGACGGGCGTTGGCGGATGGCCCTAATCAGATGCCGGGCGCTCCTGGTAAGTCTTTACTATTCTGATAAGAATTTCACGATCCGTCCAGCAGGCGTTGTGGGGTCTGCAGGCGACAGGCAAGCGCAGCCGGGTTTTGAGCGCCCGGTACTAGGCCGAGGCTGAGGCGCCGGAAAGCCGAGGCTTCACGCGCACCGGCTTCGGCAGCGGCGGGGCGTTGAGCTCGCGTGCCAGATCTGGCAGTTGGTCCTCGGGCAGCATGCGTAGGAAGGATTTGAGCACGATCTCCGATTCACGCAGACAGGTATTGACATCGTAGTGCAGAGTATCGAGCCGTTGCCAGCAATCGCCGGGCTGCACAGACAAGCCCTTTGAAATTTCGCTCGCCGCCTCTTCGAATTCGCTTTCCAGCTGGTTCAGTGTATGGGACAGAATCCGGAGTTTGTGGAAGAAGCGCGACCGCGCGCCGAATAGCAGGTGATGGAGAATCCGGTTCCACGAGGCTGCGCTTTGGCCCGTGTTGCCGCGAAAAAATTCGGTGTTCATCGGCTCGACAACCGGAAACTTTGAGACCATCTGTCCGTGGGCAGCCAGCGTATCGCACAGCGCAATCAGGGACGGAGTCAATCGGCCCAGCAGCCCGGCCGCGATGGAGACCTGCTGACGCGCGCAGACCAGCTCTCCGGAGGAACGCAAAGAAAACGCCTCGTCCAGAGCCACACTCATCATCGCGTAGGAACATTCCCAGCGTCGTACGACGAGCTGATACAGCTGGCTTTTTTCGCGCGGCAATGTCGCGACCCAGTCGTCCACTACCTTGCTGCGCTGCAAACGCTTCGGCTTGCGCCTTGAGAACACGCCCACCCCCGACACGCCCGGCGATTATACATGGTTTTCGAGAAAGCGGTTTCCAGCGGTGTCCTGTTATATACTTTCGCCGATTCTTCCCTGATCCCTCACGCTTGAAAGGATTGTCCCGTTGGAATTTGAGCCGCTCGATCAGTTCCTGCAACGCCGTAAAAAGCTGACCGAAATCGAGTCCCTGGGCCACGCCCCCTACCCCCACCGATTCGATTACACGCACACGCCGAAGCAGATCGCCGAGCAATTCCTTGCCCGGACGGCCGAAGAGCTGGCGACCGAGCCTGTACGCGTGCGCACCGCCGGACGCATCGTGGCGCTCAGGCCGCACGGGAAGGCGGCCTTCGCCCATCTGTCGGGAGACGGCGGCCAACTGCAGATCTACATACGTCTGGACGTCGTGGGCGAACAGGCGTTCAAGCTTTTCCAGCTCCTTGATCTGGGCGATATCATCGGGGTTTCCGGTGAGCTGTTCCGAACCAAAACCGCCGAGCTGACCGTGCGGGTCGAAAAGCTTGAACTGCTGACCAAGGCACTGCTGCCGCTTCCGGAAAAGTGGCATGGCCTCGCCGATGTGGAGATGCGCTACCGCCGCCGGTACCTTGATCTGATCGTAAACGAGCGCGCGCGGGGAATTTTCCTGCGGCGCGCGCAAATCATCCGCGAGTTGCGGCGCTTTTTCGACGAGCGCGGCTTTGCGGAGGTTGAGACGCCGATGATGCATCCGATTCTGGGAGGTGCCACCGCGCGGCCCTTCGTCACCCATCACAATACCTTTGATATGGATCTCTATCTGCGCATCGCCCCGGAACTCTATCTGAAGAGACTCGTCGTGGGCGGCCTGGACCGCGTCTATGAGATCAACCGAAACTTTCGCAACGAAGGGATTGATGCGATCCATCAGCCCGAGTTCACCATGCTTGAGTTCTACCAGGCGTACAGCAATTCACTGGACCTCATGAATCTGACCGAGGAGCTGTTTCGCGGCCTCGCGGAAAAGGTGTGCGGCACGACCAGGATCAAGTACGGAGAAAATGAACTCGACTTCGGCCGTTTCGAGCGGCTGTCGATGCGCGATGCGATCTGTAAATTCTGGCCCGCAGCGGCCGGCCCGGCCCCAAGCCCTGTCGAAATGGCCGACAAGGGCGGTCCGCGCGCAGTGACTGCGCGCTACAACGCCTATGCGCATACCTCAAGCGCCGAGCCAATCGCCGGGATGGAAAAGCGCACGGATGGTGAATTAACCGGGGATCTGTTCGAGGTGATCGCCGAAGGACACCTGACGCAGCCGACATTCATCTACGACTTCCCGACAGAGATTTCGCCGCTCTCAAAACAGAAAAAGGATGATCCCTCGGTCACCGAGCGTTTCGAGTTGTTCATTGCCGGCATGGAGATCGCAAACGGATTCTCCGAGCTGAATGATCCCGCAGACCAAGAACGCCGTTTCCGTGCCCAGGTGGAGAAAGGCGGCCAGGACATGCCGAAGGAAGTGGACGCCGATTATATCCGCGCGCTCAGCCACGGCCTGCCGCCGACCGCAGGCGAAGGGATTGGAATCGACCGGCTGGTGATGCTGCTCACGGATTCACACGCGATTCGCGAGGTGATTCTGTTCCCGCTCCTGCGCAGCGCAGGCGCCGACCTGCCTGACCAGGCGCCGTCGGGCGCGACCGAAGGATCACAATGACATTCGAATGGTTGGTGGCGCTACGGTATTTGCGCTCGCCCAACCGGCCCGCGGTGCTGCGCCTGGTGACCCTGCTGGCGGTGATTGGCGTGGCTGCAGGCGTGACCACGCTTGTGATCGCGCTGTCCATGAACACCGGCTTTCGGCAGGCGATTCGCGACCGGCTGCTGAGTGTTACCGCGCACGTGAATCTGAAGCCCATGGGTCCGGACGGAATCCACGACTATCGCGCGCTCATGACCCAATTGAGCGGCGTCGCAGGTGTTCGTTCGATCGAGCCTGCGATCTACAACACCGTACTGCTCTCCTGCGGCGGGCGCGCGCGCGGGGTGGTGCTGAAAGGTGTGGATCCGGATCTGGAAAGGAAGGCCAGCGGAGCGCTGCGCAGTATCGTCGCAGGATCCGACAGCTTCGCACCGGACCCAGACGGCATCCAGGCCCTGCTCGTCGGACGCATCCTGGCGGATGAACTGAAAATCGCGGCCGGTGACTACGTCTCACTTACCAGCCCGCAGGGAAATCTGACGCCTTTCGGGATGCTGCCGCGTTCGCGGCGGTTTCGCGTCGCCGGAATTTATGATTCAGGCTTTTACGACTACGACGCGAACTGGGCGTTCGTCACTCTTGAATCGGCCCAGGGGCTTGCCGGAGTGGGCGACGTGGTGAGCCTGCTCGAGGTGCGGGTGGCGAAACTGGACGATGCAAGTGCCGTGGCGGACGATCTGGTGCTGCGCGCAGGCCCCGGATTCACGGCTACAACCTGGATGGACGAAAACCGCGCGCTGTTCCGGGCACTGAGTCTGGAGAAATTGGTGACGGCGCTGTTCATTGGACTGATCACTTTCGTCGCCGGCCTGAACATCCTGGTGGTTCTGACGATGACGGTGACCGAGCGGGCGCGGGACATCGCCGTGCTGATGGCGCTTGGGACGCGCCGGCGTCAGATACGCCGCATATTCGTCTTGCAGGGACTGGCCGTAAGTATCACCGGAACGGCCGTCGGGCTGGCGGCCGGTTACGGCTTTGCGTGGATTGCAGATCGCTGGCGGTTGATTCCCCTGAACCCGGAAATCTATGCGATCCCCTACGTCCCGTTCCACGGAAACGGACTGGACGCGATCTGGATCGCTGCAGCGGCGCTTGCGATCAGCGTGGCCGCCACTATTGTCCCCGCGCGCGCCGCGGCGCGCATTCTTCCCGTTGAAATTTTGCGATTCGAGTAGGCGCACCGG
>Ga0209008_1000171_pt1 | contig 29833 bp, 24 predicted proteins | sample JacPin_JW_Ref_O3_FD_187963 | JGI IMG/M metagenome (GOLD analysis project Ga0209008, IMG submission 187963) | Forest soil microbial communities from Algoma, Ontario, Canada - Jack Pine, Ontario site 1_JW_Ref_O3 (SPAdes) (version 2) | ecosystem: Environmental > Terrestrial > Soil > Boreal... | reverse complement strand
ACTCCAATGACGATGCGGTCTGGGTGGAGGAAGTCATCGACTGCCGATCCTTCCCTGAGAAACTCGGGATTCGAAGCCACGTCGTAGTCGAGCTTACGATTGCGGTGCATGGCCAAATGCTTGCGCAACTGGCCCCCCGTCTGCACCGGCACCGTGCTTTTCTCGACAACGAGACGGTAGCCCTCGGCCTGTTTCGCGATCGAGCGAGCAATGCTTTCGATGTAAGACAAGTCCGCATCCCCGTTGGGCAGCGGGGGAGTGCCGACACAGATGAAGATCGCCTGACCCCAGTCAATGGCTTGCTCGCTTGAACCGAACCTCAAGCGTCCAGCCCTGCGAGTATCGTCAACTACTTTCTCGAGGTGGGGCTCGAAGAGCGGCATGACGCTGTTCTGGAGTTTGTCGAGTTTTCCCGCGTCGCTCTCGCCGCAGAAAACGTCATGACCGATTTGAGCAAGGCAAGCCGCAGTCGTAAGTCCAACGTAGCCCGCCCCGATCACCGCAATTTTCATCTTTACTTCTATCTCCTCCACCGGGAACTCAACATTTCGGCCAGCCGTCACTTAATCTACGCTCTCGGTCCGGCCACTTCCAGGCGGCTCGACTGCTGCTCGACATAGCTGAGAGCTTCCTCGGCGACGGTGGCCTGCTGATCGGCTGTGAGCTGCGGAAACATAGGCAGAGAAATAATCTCACGGGCGACTCGTTCAGTAACCCGGAAGTCTCCGTTCTTGTATCCCAAGGACTCGTACGCTTTCTGGAGATGCAGTGGAATGGGGTAGTGAATGCCGGTTCCGATCCCAGCATCCTTCAGGTGCGACATCAGACCTTCGCGGTCCGCAAAGCGGACGACGTACAAGTGATAGACAGGGCGCGACCAGGAAGGCTCGAATGGAGACTGAATGCCATTGTTGTTCTCGAAGAGGCTGTTGTACGTAGCCGCGCGCTCTCGCCGCCGCTCGTTCCAGCCCGCCAGGTGCTTCAGCTTGACGCTCAAGATTCCGGTCTGTATCGAATCCAGACGTCCGTTGTAGCCCTCAACATCGTGGTAATACTTTTTGGCTTGGCCATGGTCGCGCAGCATTTTGCATGCTTTCGCGATCTTGGCGTCGTTCGTGGTGATGGCGCCACCCTCCCCGCAAGCTCCCAGATTTTTGCCAGGGTAAAAGCTGAAAGCGGCGGCGAGCCCCATCGCACCGGCCTTGAACCAACGATTGTGTTTGCGCGAAAAATACTCCGCCCCGTGAGCCTGACAGGCGTCTTCGATCACGATGAGATGATAGCGCTGCGCCAGTTCGAGGATGGCGTCCATGTCCACCATCTGACCATAGAGATGCACGGGAACGATGGCCGTGACCGGGCGGCCGCTGCGCTTGCTGATGAGCCGCCCCTCCTTCTGTGTGCACTCGTTTTCCAGATAGGCGTGCAAAGCGATGGGGTCCATGTTGTAGGTGCGCTCATCGATATCGACGAATTCGGGCTGCGCCCCGGCCTGCGAGATGGCTTCCGTCGTGGCGATGAAAGTGTGTGGAACCGTAACCACCACATCGCCCGACTTGACCCCAGCGGCGATCAGCCCGAAGCGAAGAGCGTCCGTACCGCTGTTAACTGCGACGGAATAGTCCGCTTCGCAGAAAGCGCCAAACTCCCGCTCGAAATCCTCTACCATCGCGCCGCCAATAAAACCTGCGGTACGCAGTGCCTTTCGAAAGACCTCGGTTAACTCTTGCTCAAGCTCAACGTGCGGAGTAACAAGATCAAGAAAAGGAATGCTCGATAAACTCACTTTGTGGCCTCCTTAGGTCTGGTCGATATAACGGTGTAGTCTTGCGGGATTGCCAAACACGATGCTGTTAGGCGGAACGTCCTTGGTCACCACGCTGCCAGCGCCGACAATCGCGTTTTCGCCGATAGTAACGTTGGCCAGAATGGTGCACCCCGAGCCGATTGAAGCGCCCTTCTTCACATAGGTACGCTCAACTTTCCAGTCGGCTTCCGTCTGCAGGCCGCCTTCCTCAGTCGTCGCCCGCGGAAAGGAGTCGTTGATGAAAGCCACGTTGTGGCCGACAAAAACGTTGTCTTCAATGGTCACGCCTTCGCAGATGAAGGTGTGGCTGGAAATCTTGCACCGCTTACCGACGGTGGCATTCTTCTGGATCTCCACGAAGGCGCCGATCTTGGTTTCATCGCCAATTTCGCAGCCGTACAGATTAATAAATCTCGAGAGCTTGACGTCGCGACCCAGCTTGACGCTCGGGGCGATACAAAGATAACTATCCATAGCTTGTCTCGTTGACTCCTGTGATTTTCCTGGTTTGGACAGCGTGAGGGGTACCAGTGGAGAACTACGCTACGCCGGACCAGACTTGCCGGTCCGCAGTGGAAGGAACCTTTTGTCGCGAGAACCGCAGCACGCCAGGTGAACTCGAACCTTACAAATACACGAGTTCTCCTCTTTTGGATAAAGACTCATTGGCCGCCTCCAGCATGCGGACGACCTTCAGCCCAGCGCATCCGTCGTTGAAGGGTTTTGCATTTTTGTGGATACATTCAACAAAGTAAGTCAACTCCAGCTTCAGCGCTTCCACCTGCTCAACCTGCGGCGCCCACATGTCGCCTGAGCGGTAGCTGACCAGCAGGTTGTATACACCTTCCTGGCTCTTCACGTCTACGCCCTTGTCGTAAATCTTCAGCTTCTCGTCGGCCTCGAGATCGTTCCACACCAACATTTTCTTTTCGCCGCCGATCAGCGTGGTTCGAACTTTGACTGGTGAAATCCAGTTCACGTTGACGTGCGCAATCATCTTGTTCGGGTAGTAAGCGGTGATGAAGGCGATGTCCTCGTGACTGTTGAGGTGAGATTGTCCAGTGGCCGAGATCGCCTCCGCATCCTTATGCAGCAGGTGGTTCATTATCGACAGATCGTGCGGCGCCAGATCCCAAATCACATTGCAATCATGCTGAAAAAGGCCCAGGTTCACTCGAGTTGAGTCGTAGTAATAAAGCTTCCCTAGCGCTCCTTCCCCAAGCAGCTTCTTTATTTTGCGGACCGCACCCGTAAACAGGAACGTGTGGTCCACCATGATCTGAAGATTCTTCTGCTCGGCGAGGTTGATCAGCTCCTCGGCCTGCGCCGCTTTGCTGGTGAATGGCTTCTCCACGAATACGTGCTTGCCGTTTTCCAGCGCCGCCTTGGTCAGCTCGTAATGCGTCCATACCGGAGTGATCACTGCGATCGCATCCACATACGGCGATTGGATCAATTCCTGCGCGTCGCTATGAACGGGAACCCCAGGATTCGCCGCCTGTATGCGCTTGCGCGCCGCCGGAGTCTGGTCGCAGATTCCGACCACCTGGCAACCTTCGAGCGCACGCAGATTGCGCACGATGTTCGGCCCCCAATAACCGTAGCCTATCACTCCAAACCTAATCATAAGACTCCACCTTCACGAGATTCCGCCGATAACCGAGCACATAAGATTGGGGTATTTCGCAATGAGCTAACCGGGAGCAGGAAGAGAAAAAGATTCGCTGCATTTTAGCAAGCGCCGTTGCCGGCAATGACCGCCCGCGGCGTCTGCACCAGAATTTTCAGATCGAGCCACGGAGAACTGTGGCGCGCATACCGCAGATCAAGCCGCACCATGTCATCAAACCCCACGCGGCTCCGCCCCTGCACCTGCCACAATCCAGTGATTCCCGGCTTCGCTTCCAGCAAACGCCGCCGATGCCAGGTCGCATAAGCCTCGACCTCATACGGAACGGGCGGCCGCGGCCCGACCAGTGACATGTCACCGCGCAACACATTGATGAATTGCGGCAATTCATCCAGGCTCGACCGACGCAGAAAGTTCCCGACCGGCGTAATCCGCGGGTCGTTTGTGAGTTTGAAAATGCCTTCGCCCGCACCATTGGTCTGCTTCGCTGCCCGCCCCGCAATTAACTGCCGCACATATTCTTTGTGCTGGCTGGCATCATTATTCGCATACATCGAGCGGAATTTCAGGAACGTAAACGCTGTCCCGTGTTCCCCAATGCGCTTCTGCCGGAAAAGAATCGGTCCCCGCGAGGTCAACTTAACCGCCGCCGCAATCACGAAAAACACCGGCGACAACAGAATCAGCAACACAAGGCTTCCCAAGATATCCATACCTCGCTTCAACGCCCGGCCCAGTCGGTTGTTTCCATCGCGCTTGTGCAGGTCGGGATAAAGCGTCGGATTGCTCTGCCGCTCCGGATTACTCGCGTCCCACTCTTCCGGGAACAAATGAAACGAGAACTTGATCTGGCTGAACTGTTCCGTCGTTAGCCGGCCGCGCAACACATCGCTGATGCGCCCGAGGATCGTGCTGAGAATGAGATTGTTTTCCAGCGTGATCTCGGTAAACATCACGCCCACCGCGGCGTTCGTCTCATACCATCCCATGACGTCGGTCTCGCGCGTGGCTGACTGCAGCGCAGAAAGAATGTCGAGCAATATCCGGCCATTCTTCTCGGTCGGCTGCGGCCGCCCGGTATCCATGAGTAAAAGCACAAACGGACGCTGCGTCCGCTCGCTGCGCTTTCGTTCCAGCGAAATCATCTTCCGAAAGACCTCTTCGCCAAGCACCTCCTTGGACACGACTTCCGTCGAGCCTAACCAGTCCTGGGTTCGCGATTTGCCGTCGGCAGATCGCGATTTTGTCGTTGTGGGCGTCATGGGTGTATCTCCTCGCGCGCCACGGACGGCAAAAACCGCCGCAGCGTCACTGACAGAATTTGGGATTTTAGGGAAGGGAGATTGAGTCTAGAGGTGAAGTAAAACTTAGGGTTCTAATTCTCGGCGACTGAAGGCTCGTCATCACTCGCCGTCGAGCCGTACCGTGCATAGTAATACTTCTGTTCGTTGGTGCTGCAACTGTTCACCACCACGCCGAGCATCGTGGCTGGATCGATCACTTCAAGCGCCCGCTCCAACTGCTTCTTCTCGCACACACCTTCACGCGTCACCAGCAGCACTCCGTCTGCCAGTTTCATCCAGAGCGGCGTGTCCGCCAGAGGACGAACCGGTGGCGTATCAATAATTACCCAGTCGAAGGACGCATCGAGTTGTTCCAGCATTTGCTGCAACCGCCCCGACTGCATCACTTCCAGCGGATTTTCAGGCGTCATCCCGGCAGGCAGAAACCAGAGTCCGGAACCTTCGAGCTTGTAGACGACTTCCGACAACTGGCGCTCTCCTCGAAGAACTTCGCTGAGCCCTGGCAGGTTTCGATGAAAACCAAATCGACTCGCCAGTTCCGGCCTTCGCAGATCGCCGTCGATCAGCACCGTGCTGAGAACCTTGCTGCGCGACTGATTGAGCGCCAGGTTCGCAGCGATCAGGCTCTTCCCTTCTTCCGGAATACTGCTGGTAATCACAATGCGTTTCAGCTTGCGCTTCTCGCGCATATGCCGCAGCTTCAATCCCAGCACGCGAAACTTCTCCGCTGCCATGCCGCCTTGATCGGTCAGACATACTAGGCGGGCTTCGGCGCCGAGCGCCGGCAACAGCACCTTCGCCGCAGCAAATGTTCCCCGCGCCGGAATCTCTGTTCTCGTGGCCGCCTGCGTCAATTCACTCAAAGACAACTCGGCCGGCGGCAATTCAGAATGAGACAGTTTACGATCGATTCCCTGCTCCACTTTTTGCAGCAACTCCGCGACCGAGTCGGTGTCCTTAGGCACGCTTCCGCCCGACCGTTCCGCTTCCGCCCGCTGCAACGCTTCAAAGATATAGCTCATATGAAAGGCAACCGTGGCCCTACTGCAACCGCCCCTTCGTCTCCGGATGCATGCGGTCACGCACTTCAAGCAGCGTCTTCACCGCCTGTAGTAGCTCGTTCTGCTCTTCTTCTTTTGATCGGCGTGCCGAACCGCTGCTCTTCGAATCTGCCGCCACCACTCCAATCCGCAAGTCCTGTGCCACTCCGTCGATGATCTCCGAGGTGATCGTGGGCGCGTGTTTGGCATAGCCGGCAAGCAGCGCGTTCTCGCAAATGGTGTTAATCAGCCTCGGAATTCCGCGTGAATGTGTGAACACCGCCTCGATCGCCGGCCCGGAGAAAATCTGCAACGCTCCGGTCGCTCCCGCAATCTGCAGCCGCCTCCGCATGTATTCCCTGGTTTCGATCGCATTGAGTGGATCGAGATGGCAGCGCAGCGCGATCCGCTGCTTCAACTGCCGGAGTTCATGGGAGTCAAGCTTCTGATCCAGCTCTGGCTGGCCCGCCAACACGATCTGCAGTAATTTCTGCTGCGAGGTTTCGAGATTGGTTAATAGCCGTATCTCCTCCAGCACTTCCGATGACAAATGATGAGCCTCATCCACCACGAGAATCGTCGTCAATCCCTTCTGATGCCGCGTCAGCAGAAATCCATTGAGCACGTGGATCAACTCATCTTTGGCTTTGCCCGCGACTTGTAATCCGAAATCGAGCGCAATATAGCGCATGAATTCCACTGCCGACAGTGTCGGATTGAAGACCAACGCGAAAGCCACATCGCGCCGTTGTAACAACCCGAGCAGCGAGCGCAGGATCAGAGTCTTCCCGGTGCCAACTTCGCCGGTCAGAACCACAAATCCACGGTGCGCCGTCACGCCGTAGTACAACGAAGCCAGCGCCTCATTGTGCCGCGTCGTCGGAAACAAAAACGACGGGTCCGGCGTGATCTCAAACGGACTGCGCTGCAGGTTATAGAAGCTCTTGTACATGATTTTCGGGAAGATGCTTTCTAACCGTAAAAATACGTAACTGCCGATCCCAACAGGATGAACCCCACAACCACAACGGCCGCAGCAGCAGCGATCCATGTGCTGCGCCGCTGGGACGACTGTTCTTCCAAGCTCTCGATCGTGGGAATCTCCGCGACCACATCAAAAGGAACCAGCTTCTTGATTTCGCGCTCACTGTAGATTATGCCGCTCAGTTGTTCCTGGGCGAAGGCAAAACCACCGCCAAGCACAAAACCGACCGCCAACCCCGCGCCGCACAGCATCAACCGGTTCGGCTTGTAAGGTCTATTCGGAAGATTCGGCGGATCCAACATGCGGAAGTGCTCGCCTTGTTGTGTTTTCTCTAGATCGGTCGACATTTCCGACTGGTTCTTTTTGGCCAGTAGCGCTTCGTAGTCCGTCTTCGACTGATCGTAGTCGCGATTGACATCGGCGTACTGCTGCTCCATCACCGGGGCCATATTAAGCCGTGCCTGGTATTGATTGATCTTGCTCTGCTGGTCCTTAATTTCCGTTTCCCGGTTCGCAATTTCGAGCCGATTGGCCTTCAGTTGACTCTCCAATTCGAGGATCGGCCCGCTCTTCGGATCAAGCGATGCCGCAGCGGGGACTGGGTCCGGATTCGCTTCTTTCGGCTGACTGTTCATGTCCGCGACGAGCCGTGCGCGCATCTTCTCAGTCTGTGCAATTTGCTCTTTGGTCTTGCGCACGTCCGGATGCTTGTCCGTGTAGTGCGAAGTGAGATCCGCCAACCGCTCTTTCAGTTCATCCAACTCTTTATCAATATCGGCCAACCCGACTGGTCCACCCGTTGCACCCGATTTCGAACTGCCCTCGATGGCGCGGTATTGATTAATGAGCGATTCCAGATAAGTGTTTTGCTGTTTTGCCCGATTTAGCGCGTCTTGGTTCGCCTGCACTTGGCCCTGGAGTCCGGCCAGAATCTGCAGATTGCTCTGAGTCTGATTGGGCAACTCGCCGAGATGCTGATCCTTAAACACTCGCAATTTCGATTCTTGCGCCGCCAGCTTCGTACGCGCCTGATCGAGTTGCTCCTGCAGAAACTTCGTCGTATTCTCCGAACGCTCCTGCCGCTGCTCCAGATTCTCCGTAATGAAGAGATTGGCAAGTTCGCTCGTCGCCAGCTGCGCCATCTTCGGATCTCGACTGGCGTAATAAATATTGAAGGCGGAGAGTTTCTTGTCGTCGCTGTGCGTCAGTTCGATCTCGATGTCCTTCCGCATTTTCTCGACTAGATCATCGGGGCTCGTATGCTTCCGGTCTTGAGCGTATAGACCAAGATTGTCGATGATGCGTAAGAGGCGGGTACGGCTTAGAATTTGCTGCGTGATGCTGTCCAACTGATGCTGAATATCGATGTCAATATTTGAGACAACATATTTCTCGGGCACGGAAGGCTGCTCGATCAGAATAAGTGTTCCCGACCGATAGGTCGAAGGGATCAGCCAACTCGCTCCCCACACCAGGATCCAGCCGCAGAAAAAGGGCACCAGAAAATGCCATCTCCGGCGGCTGACCATGCCCTTGATCTCGTTAAACTCTATCGGCGTGCCTGATTGTTCTAGCTCTTCTTCCATGTCTGGACTCTAATTACTTAATCGTTACCATAACATCATCTTCCCAGCGGTCGGGAAAACTGATAGGACACCGAAACAAACCCCCGATTCGTGTCCGGGTTTGTCGAAAGAACGGCCACATCGCTGTAACTCTGGTGCAGTCGCGTGTAGCCCAGCTGCACATTGACGTGCTCTCCGAACTGTTTCTGCAGCGAAGCCATTCCTGACACCGTGTGACCGTCCGTAGCGCCGCCAAAGAGCGGCGATCCTAGAACGTTATTTTGTGCGTAGGAGGCCGCCACCGACGCGGTCAAACTTCGCGTGATCTGTTGTTGTATCGATGTGCTCGCACTGTCCGTATGCACTGCTCCGAACAATCCTCCACCGCCGGAGACGATGTGTTTGTAGCTTACTGCCACGGCACTAAGACGACCCTGCCAGCTCAGGCTGGCTCCCGCCGCCGGCGTCCAGGCTCGGGCCGCGGGCAGTTGAATATTCAGCGGCGGTAGCGGCGGTTGCACCGTATCAGAGTGTTGCGGACCGCCAAAGAACGAAACAGAGAAAGTTGACGTTGCGTAGAGCGTGTAGAAGAAAAGAATCGCGTGAGTCTGCGTCTCGTTCAAGCCTTCCGTCGGATACGACAGCAACCTCTGATATTGGTAGTTCACGCCGAAGTAATGCATCTTCGAAACCCGCAGCGACGAGAAAGCCGACGCTCCTTGCGAGCTGGAATCATACAGGCCAGAAACCTGCGCCGGATTCGGATAATGCAAATTCGTAAATGTTCCGTTGGCTCCGACCATTCCGTTCGCCGCAAATTGATAAGTCGCGCCCACATTCCCGGAGTTGTTAAGGAGCTCGGCAATTGGCGCAACCACTGAAAGGTTAGGTCCCTGTGCTCCGCCCGAAACACTGCCGGCCGATGCCAGGTCCGGCTGGTTGAACACGCTCGAGCTTTTGTGGAAGCTGTCCCCTCCGTTGAGAGTCACGTGCGGACTCACACGGTAATTCAGGTTGACCGAACCAGTTTGATCTGAGGCGTCCAGCGCGCTCGTCTGCTGATAAAAAGTAAATCCCGGGCTGTAACTGAAAACCGAATGGAACGTCGAAGTCGTTTCGTCAAGAGCGATTGTTGGTCCGAGAGAATAACTCGCTTCACCGACCGGGCCGCTGCTTGATTCCACCGCATTGTCGCTATACGCCGTAGTAAACGTCAGCCCATAGCGCAAGTAATTGGACCGCGCTTCTCCCGCTGGCGCTGTCGGGTAATTTTGTCCACTAACTGGGGGCGGAGTAAGCATCAGTGCAGTATCACTAACCGGACTGGCCGGAGCCGTGCTGTTCGTATCGACCTGCGACCATGCTGGCATAGCCATCAGCAACGCAAAACTCAAGCAAGCTCGTGTAAACATAACTGCTTTTAGGGCACCACGACCGTGTCGCGCGGCTGAAGCTTAATGTTCTGAGCAGGATTCTGGCCTTTTAAAACTTCCTTGTAGTTGAAAAGGATTCGTGACTGACCGCCATCAGCGTTCTGACGTAAAACATAGATCGATTTCTTCTTAGCGAAATCACGGAAGCCCCCCGCCAGAGCAATGGCGTCGAGCACGGTCGCCGAATTGGTCAGCGGATAGGAACCCGGCTTTGCCACCTGTCCCAAAATATTGAATTTCTGACTGTTAATCTGCTGGACCATCACGGTGACTTCGGGTTCGGAAATATAACTCTGCAGTTTGCTCGCAATCTCCCGCTCCAATGCCAATGGCGTGCGCCCCGCAGCCTGAATTTCCCCCGCCAGCGGCAGCGAGATCTTTCCATCCGAGCGCACCGGAATCGACCGTGAAACGTCCGGCTCCTTCCACACGTTGATGGAGAGCACGTCATCGTCACCGATGACAAAAGTATCGTCGTGCGGCTTCGTGGATCCCTCTGGGGCAACCGTAGCCGCTGCGGGCGCAGCTTCCGCATTCGAAGCGCTCGCAGGTTTCGATGGCGCAGTTTGGGCCACCAGCCGGCCAATCACCAACAAGCAAACGGCCAACATCGTTACACGCCGCAAAAAAGAGTCCTTGACAATGATGCTCATAACTATTCCTGAGAGAGTCCGAATGGAGGCTGCACGAACTTAATCTACTCTTCCGTGGGTGCCATTGCTCCTAAAGCCATTGCCATTGCCATTGCCATTCCCGTTTCCATTAGAGCCATGTTCCTCCGGAAAACCGGGAGTCGTGGATGGTCGTAAGTGATACTGCTCAATTTTGTATAACAGCGTTCGGTAGCTCACTTTAATCATGCGCGCCGCCGCCTTGCGATTCCACCCAGTCTTCTGTAGAGCCGCGACGATCGCGTTCCGTTCCGCTTCGATGCGCACTCCCTGCACCAGCGACTTCAACGACTCCGGCGCCTGATCCACCGAGTCGCCGCTGCCCCCTGCCGGCGGGGACAGTAAACGTGGTACGGAGAAACCAACCTCCGTCGCTACGCCGGAGATAGGTTCCTGGCCCAACGCCAATTCGTAGTCTGGCATCACCATGTATCGCTTTACGAACCTCTCCAGCTCGCTCAAATTTCCCGGCCACGAATAGCGCTGGCAGGCCTCCAACACCGATGGTGAGAAATTACGGGCGGGCAGCCCGTAGTGTTTCGTTAACTGCTGCATGAAGTGGTGTAAGAAAAGCGGAATGGCCTCCTTCCGCTGCCGCAGCGGTGGAACATGCAGGGTGAATGCGCTTAAGTGGTAGTAGAGGTCTTCGCGGAGCTTCTTCTCGGTAACGGCGTGTTCGATGTTGGCGCTGGTCAAGGCCAGAATTCTTACATCAACGTCGATTGGTTTGTCTCCGTTCAGTCTCACCAGACGCTTATTTTGTAGAACCTGCAGTAGCATATGCTGCACATCGGGCGGCATCTCGAGGATTTCGTCCAGAACCAGCGTTCCCTTATCGCACAACTCGAGTTTGCCGACACGAGTTCGCGCGCATCCGGCTTCCAGATCCTTCTCGCATCCAAATAGTTCTTCTTCCAAAAGATGGCCGGGCAACGCCGCACAGTTCACCTTGAGCAGCTTCGATCCGGCACGAACCGACAGCGAGTGAATCAGTTGTGCCGCCGCGCTCTTTCCGCTGCCGCTCTCTCCGACGATCAGCACCGGGACTTGCGCTTGCGCCAACAACTCCGCTTGCACCCGCAGCTTGCGCATGATTGAGCTGGCCGCAATAAAGAGCGCCCCATCTCCAATCGACTCGACATCCTCGCTGTGGATATCGCTCGCCGCATTGGAGGAAACCGCATCGAGATTACGCCGAATCATAAATTCGAGCTGTTGCTCTTCGAAGGGCCGCGCAATTACAGCCTGGGCGCCGAGCCGCAAGGCCTCCTGCTTGCGCTCCAGGTCGTCCGTGGGCGAGATCAAAATAATCGGAAGATGCGGACGCAGTCGGCGCAACGACCGCAGCATGTGTAGCCCGTCGCCGTCACGATCCGATAACTCGAGCACCAGCAGGGTGGGCCCTGCGCCGTTTTGCAGCCGCTCCAGCGCCTCCCATCCATTGCCAGCCGTCTCCAGATGCCAGCAGTTGGATTCGCCGATCGACCACACGGGCCGGAGCACAGACGGTTCCCGGCTCACGACGAGAAGATGCACCGATGCGATCGCGTTGGTGGCCACGAGGTTAGTTGTTCTTCCTGTTGAAAGTGATTTGCTGCGGGAAAAAACTATGCGGATTCGATCTCGTATCCTTCAACTCGAACCGAAAGAGACCGCTGGATGGCGTCGACCGAAACTACCACCGACCGCTTTCCATCCTTGGAAACCAGAATCCCCTCAACGCCCGCCAAGGCGCCGCTGCGGACGCGTATGCGCTGGCCAATCTTCAGGAAGGGATAAGACTCCCAGTTTATTCGCTGCTCCAAAATCGTTCGTACCGCGTCAATCTGATCGTCGGGAATAGGCGTGCCCTGTCGCGGAACACCAACAAAGTCGAAAACACTGTCGGTACGAAGCACCTTCAAGCGCTCTTCGTTCGTAGCCATGATCTTGACGAACACATAGCAACCGAATAACGGGAGCTCAACCGACTTCTTGCGGTCGCTCCATTGCCGCACTTCCGTGACCAGCGGCAAAAACGTAGTCAGTCCCTTTTCGTTGAAGCGCTGCACTACGACTCTTTCGTGCCGGGGGCGAGTCTGCACCGCATACCAGCTCTCGCCGAGTGCGCCGGCCCTCGGCGCCGCACCCTCGCTCTCCCAGGCCTGACCGACCGTTGCCATAGCTTCGCCCTCTGAGTCACATGAACCGTGACCCCAAAAAAATAGAATGAAATGCAGAAAGGCTAAAACACGTGCGTTGGGGGAGAAACAACGTGTAGTACGGGGAAGGGTCTAATCACTACTAGTTTAGTAGACTATATTTGTCGCTTGGAACTCTGTCAAGATCCCTGTCGGGAATAGGGACTGCTCGGTCCCAATAAGTTTTGTCCCACGTTCAATGTCTAGAATTTATCCGGGGATGCAGTTCGTTGCAAGGGGTACGCACACCCGGAGAAGCGATTCTCGCTTATCGTGGGTATGAACATCCCCCTGCCCGGAACACCATCCTAGAGACGCTATTCTCCATTGCTGCCCCAATATTCAGGTGGGGTTGGCGCGCCAACCGAACGGACTTCAACCATCTAAGTGATTGCACACGCTTAACTTGCATCACTCTGACTCTCGGCCAGCCCTATCCACCCGGCGCAAAGGTCTGTGGCACAGGAGTGTAATGCCGCTGTGCACCCGGATGCATAGGTTGCAAACGGTTGCAAAGAATGTGACCTCGGGCACGCTCGCATGCTTGTCATGCATCGGTCTTCTTGCTATCATCATTTTGCTTGGCGCGTCCCCTTTCGATTTAGGGGCATCCTGCCGAGAGCGTGCTCCTCCCCTCGTTCGACCAGAATAAAACTTTCGACCAGAATCAAACTGAGGTTGCACATGCCCTCATGATTTGGGTGGAAAATCCTACGCGGCATCAAGCTGCGGTAGCGGACGCCAAGTTTTGTAACGGTGGACGTCTTCGATCGCTGAGTTGGGAAATCGAACTTGGGCCTCAGATGTCGCAAGCCTGGGGGGAGAACAAATGCACGAATCTGGCCAGCCCGGTCATGTAATCCGCGTTCTCGTCGCCGACAGTTCGCCTTTCCATACACAATTGCTGGCCGGAGCTCTGAAGCGCGACCCCGATTTTCAGGTCCACAGCTCGGACTTAAGCGCCGCAGCCCTGGCAGTCGCTTCGACTGGCCAACCCATCGATGTATTTGTCCTCAGTGCCTCAGCAGAAGGCGACTCCCAACGTGGCTTGAAGATCCTGCAAGAACTTCGCGAAACCAACCCTCAGGCACGCGCGGTAATGTTGCTCGATTCATCCAAACCTGAGTCCATTCTCGAGGCCTTTCGCACCGGAGCGCGGGGAGTTTTCTACATTCAAGAATCGTCTGACGTGCTCTGCCTGTGCATCCATCGCGTACACGAAGGAAAAGCATGGGTAAGCCATGATCAGATGACGCTGGTGCTGGAAGCATTGGCCGCAACACCCAAAATTCGAGCGGTTAATGAAAAAGGCATGAATCTGCTCTCCAAGCGCGAAGCCCAGGTCGTTCGCTGTCTGGCAGAGGGCTTGACCAATCGCGAAATTGCCCAACGCATGGGCCTCAGCCAGCACACTATCAAGAATTACTTGTTTCGCATTTTCGACAAACTTGGCGTTTCGAATCGCGTCGAGCTGTTGTTTATGACGCTCAGTCAACGCTCCGCTGCGCCGTTGCTCGCGCCAGCGCTGCGAATCGATCCAACCGACGGTTACGATGCAGAGAGCGTCAATTCACTTCGAAAGGCCGCAGAAGAAGGCGTAGTCCCAGCCCAATTGGCGCTAGCGCGCATCTTTTCCAAGGGACGCACGACCGACAGAGATCTTATCCAAGCGTATCTGTGGTTTTCTGTTGCCATCGACCAGGTCACTCACACCAGGAACAGCCTGAAGAAATCGATGAATCCCACCCAACTCGCCGACGCCGAACGCCGCGTGCGCGAACTGCTAAGTACGTTACAAGAGAGCGATTCTGCCGACCTCGCTCAAGCTCCTGTTGAATATGGGCGCACGCAAGAGATGCCAGACCCCTCTTTCTGAGCCTAGAAAACAGCATTCGGAAAGAGCGCAGCTAGAAAAACTCGAAGAGACATTGCTTCAGCGGAAAACTAAAAAGCTGCGCCCATTCCCGCGGCGCAGCTTCATTTTTCAGTTTGAAAGATTCAGGCCCGCAACCCAACGACCGCGCCGCGTGACCGTATCCACATGGCCCCGAAGCAGAATATACCGGCCAAAAGCAGGTACATCAGAGCTGAACCACCGTCCGGCACCATCTCGAAGAATTCCTGGGCTGGGCAGTTGCCACCGCTGCCTCCCATGGAAGGGGTGCACACCACCCACTTGCCAGCTACTTGAACCAATGGAGTAAGGATGGCTAAATTGGAGTAACTCCCGCCGTTCATGTAGTTCTGCTGCGCCAGCCATAACAGGCTGCTGCTGTTCTTGGTCACGTTGGAGCTCGCACAATTGTTCCCAGTTCCAAACACAGCATTACACATAGCCGTATCGCCAGCGGTCTTCAGCCAACTCAGAACGCTGTTCGGATCAAACACCGCCCAGACCGCGAACGAATAGGCCGCTTGGCTGGTCGACCCGCCCGCTTGCCCTAACAGCCCCAGCGTCAACCATGCAGCCTCGTCATACATTGTCATGATTGCCCCGGCCGTATAGCCTTTGCTCTCGTAATAAGACCCCCAGAGCGTGTTGCCGAGATTGGAGCTCAGGTTCGAAAAGGAAGTGCTGTTGGCGCTCCACGTCGAGTTGAGATAACTCTCGTCGGCAAAGTCATTGCAGATCACGGTGGTATTCTGGGCGCCATTTACGGTGGCGTAGTAGGGGCTCATGTAAACGCCATCCCAACTACTGCCTTGTACACCCGTCAGCGTTACAGAGGTTTGAGCAACCGCCCAAGGCGCAAGAGACAGCGCTAACATACTCATTGCCACCCAACAAAACCTTCGCACAGCCCTAGTCATTGTCACTGCTCCTCTTCCAAGATCGGGGGAGTCTCATGGCGCAAACCTAATTCTTGGTTCTGCACCTTCTATTACTTAGGTACTTTAACCCGAGTCAGAATCCTGTCAAGAATGATAATTTCTGCGACCCGTTGCAAGCCCTTGCAACCATCGCGCAACATTCCTATTATCATGATCATGCGAGCGCTCCATTACGGGAACACATTAGAAAAAATGATTCACCGCTTCCTCGCTTGAAAACGTGACGTCGTGTTTCAATCGCGTGTGCGACGCAAAGAACAGAAAGAACAGATAGAGCGCTCCAGAGGCCTTCTTTGCGTTCCAACTATCGTGGCTTATAGTGCTGTAAAGAGTCTGTTGCGGACCATCGGCTCGCGCAAGGGAGGTTTTTCGCAGTGAAGATTTCTTCCGCTGTACGTCTAGTGCTAGGTCTCGCTCCGATCGCCGTCCTCTTCTATTCATGTTCCGGTGATCCTAATGCGCGCAAACAGAAGTACTTTCAGAGCGGACAGCAGTACTTCGAGACAGGCCAATACCGCGAAGCCGCAATAGAGTTCGTCAATGCTATCAAGATCGATCCCGACTATGCTGATGCCCACTACGAACTGGCCCAGAGTTACATCAAAACCCAGCAGTGGCCAAGCGCTTACCAGGAACTCACGCGCGCCCTCGAGTTGCAGCCGGACAACTATTCAGCCCACGTCGAGATGTCCCGTCTGCTAATCGCAACGGGTGGCATTAAGCAGGCGCAGGAACAAACCGACTTGCTACGCCAAAAATGGCCCAACGAACCGAAAACTCATTTCATGGTTGCCAATCTCTTGGCCGCGCAGGCTAACTTTTCGGCGGCCATCGATGAGATGCAGAAAGCCATCGCACTCGATCCATCCGATTGGGATTTCTATTTGAACCTGGCCTTGATGCAGATGAAAAGCAATCAATCGGACGCAGCTGGACCCAATTTCAAAAAGGCAATCGAATTGAACCCCAAAGCAATGGATCCGCGGCTAATGCTGGCAAGCTATTACCAATCGCGGGGTCGATTTGCTGAGGCAGAGCAGCAATTGCACGGGGCAATTCAAGTAGATCCGAAAAATCCTGATCCGCGAGCAGCCCTCGCTCGGTTATACCTCGAAGAAGGAAAAAAATCTGACGCAGAAGATTTTCTCCGGCAGTCCAAACGCGACTTCCCCGACAACTCCGCCGGCTATCGCCTGTTGGGCGACTTCTATTTCGTGACCCACGACTTGGACAACGCCGTCGCCGAATATGGTGAACTTTACCAAGAGCATCCCAAAGACCTGCAAGTAAAGAAGAACTATATTGAACTGCTCATCCTCAAGAACCGTGAGCAGGAAGCGACGAAGCTGGACGATGAAATCCTGAAGAATAACCCCAGCGACAATGAAGCCCTGATCTATCGCGGGGAATTGCAAATCCGCGATGGAGATCCTAGCGGCGCCACGACTACGCTACAAACTGTCACAAAAAACGATCCCAACAACGGTCTCGCACATTACCATTTGAGCGTCGCATTCCAAAAATCAGGAAACCTCGAGAGCGCCGACAGCGAGTTGAGAGAAGCAGTGCGTTTGCGCCCGGACTTGGCCGACGCGCAGCGCGCCTTGGCCCTGCTGGCGATGCGCAAGGGCGACATGACGACCCTCGCCCAAGCCGCCACGCAGATGATCAATCTGCGGCCCACCTTGCCAGACGGCTACGTCCTGCGCGCTGTTTCGGAGATGAATCGCAAACTGTTCACGCCCGCGGAAACCGATGTGCGCAAGGCCATCGAAGTGTCTCCCAACAGCTCAACCGGTTATGTCCAAATGGGAAATCTCGCATTCGTTCAAGGGCGATTTAAGGAATCGGAGTCTCCTTACCGACAAGCACTCGACCGTGAACCCAATTCGAACGACGCTCTCCGAGGTCTGATGAACGCTTATGTAGCTCAGAAACAAAACGACGAAGCGATCGCCGCTGCCAACGCGCAAATCGCAAAGTCGCCCGGCAATAGCGGCTTCTATGATCTGTTGGGCACCGCGTTGTTCAGCAAGAATGACTTCAGCGGAGCCGAGGCCGCCTTCGAAAAATCCGTTGCCCTGGACAAGCACAATTCCGACGCCTTGCTGAAGCGCTGCCAGGTGCAAGCCGCCAAGGGAGATACGGATCAGGCTCTCGGCACCGCCCAGCAGGCCCTTCAAAACAACCCGCGCGAATCGAGCCTTTACGTCGTAATAGGAGAGTTGTATGAATCAAAGTCGGACTGGAAGAAAGCCGGAGACGCCTATCAGAATGCGTTGACCCTCAATTCCCAGGATCCGATGGCCTCCAACAACCTGGCAAAACTGATGGTGCAAAACGGCGGGAATCTCGATGTCGCATTGTCCCTCGCTCAGACCGCGCGAAAAGGCCAGCCCGATTCGACTGCTGTCGCCGATACGCTGGCGTGGATCTATTACCAGAAAGGCGCCTACCAATCGGCGATCGGACTTCTTCAGGAGGCATTGAAGTTACAAGAAAAGAGCAAGGCACCCGACAATCCTGACCTGCACTATCATCTCGGAATGGCCTATGCAAAAAGCGGTCAACCCGTGCTGGCCCGGCAGCAGTTCGAGCGAGTATTGATGATCAATCCGAATTCCAGCAATGCCGCCGACGCAAAGAACCAGTTGGCGCAACTCAAATCATCTTGAGTTGAAGACGATCTCCTAAATCGGTTTTGGGTAGGGCACGGCTTCAGCCGTGCCGCAAAACGCCAGTAAAGACGAGGGCTTTAGCCCATAACACAGCATGATTGTGAGTAAGAACGGATTCGATGAGTCCCTGAGTTTTAGAAACTCAGAGAAATCTCGTTCCGGTCGACAGGAATCCGCAAGTCAATTCCTCGCTCATGATTGGCGCTTACGGTCGCGTCGATGTCGAGCATATCAAACGGAACCACGCGTTGCTGGTGGTCAACGCTAAAGGACAAAACGCTTGCCGTCAGCAGAAAGCGACGAGTTTCCACTCGCTCCCCATCCTCCAGAATAAATATTGTCGGCGGCAGGACTTTTATATCTTTCGAATTTGCAACACCCGGAATCTCAGCCGGAACCTCGATGACCAGCGGCTTTGGTGCAGGCGGTTCTGGTTCCCTTGACGCCCTTTCGTCAGGCCGCTGAACCACGACGAACGGTGCTGGCCCCTCAGTCTCCGCCTCAGCGTCGGGTTGCCCGTAGTCAAAGGGCTCGTCGTACGGGAAAAAACCAGAACCGAAACCGTCGCGCTGCACATGCGAACGGCTTGAGAAGTGTCTGTTGGGGAAAACACGATGGCCGACGAAACCTGAGCGAACGGATAATCTGGCAGAACTGCCGCCATGAAAACCCGCGGTCGCTCTTTGGGCATGAACGTCGAGAGGCCCCGTAAGAACGGGGGCAACCAGCAGCGTAAATAAAGCTGCCCGTATCATCCAGAAATTATAATACCCAGGCAGCGAGAATACTGCGATTTCTTGCGGATTGACTCTGTCGTTCCGCACTCCTCACAGCTGTAGCAAATTATATTGCAGCTTCACATACCCCTGTCGTTCCGCCCAAATATCCAGCGGAATCGGCACCATCTCATTCACCAACGGCTAGGCTCGCCCCTCCTTCGTCAATGTCCACCGTCTTTATAACGTGCGGCAACTGTCGCAACGTTCATCCGCACATGCTTCAACTCGTCCGCCGAGCGATCGCTGCCCGCCATCTCCCAGCGGACGAAGCACACCCAGTCCCGGGTTTCCGTTTGCAAAATGGGCAAACATAAGGTGTCGACCCGCTCCACTGCGTTCCGTCCGCACTCCGACTGCATACGGTTGAAGATAAGTGCGGGCAAAAAAATCGTGAGGCGGTGGCGCTCCGCTCTCGCTCCCATTCCAAAAATCTGCCAGCAGTTGCATGCGAGAATCTCCGGCGGCCTCGAATCCCTTCCCCTCAGGCCAATACTGCCAAAGCACCGGTAGATTGCGCGATTGACCCACTCCCATAAATATGGGACCATACCTCATGAAGACTACCCTGGAAATTCCCGACGCTATCTTTCGTCGCGCCAAGACGGTAGCAGCGGCCCGCGGAATTCCTTTTCGAGCGCTAGTCTCCGAGGCTCTGGCCGACAAACTGCGTGCCCAAAACGATAATGACAAGAAGCCGTGGATGAAGACGTACGGCGGCCTCCGTCACCTCCACAAGGAGACGACCAGAATCAACCGAATTATCGAAGAAGAGTTCGACCAGATCGAGGCCGAGGATAGACAATAATATGAGGATAGATACATAGATAAAAAATAAGCGTTCAAATGATCCTGGACACCAACGCGCTCTCAGCCGTCGCAGATGGCGATGCCGCACTGGAGCCCATCCTTCGCAAAATTCCCGAAGTCGCCGTTCCAGCAATCGTCCTCGGCGAGTACAGATATGGAATTCAGCAATCGCGCAATCGCCAACGCTACGAACAATGGCTCACCGCTTCTATTCCGAATTACCGTGTCCTTGTTATAGATCAGGAGACTGCGATCTTTTACGCAACCGTCCGATCTGAATTAAAAAGGGCGGGCACTCGGATTCCAGCGAATGACGCTTGGATCGCCGCGCTCTGCCGTCAGCACTCCGTCTCTCTCCTAAGTCGGGACCGCCATTTCGATCTGGTTCGCGGCATCGACAGAATCGGCTGGTAACGATCGACTGGTAGCACTGAGATGTCTGCCAGCGAGCGATTCCCTCTCATCGACTACCTCTCCCCGATCACGCCTCCGTCCAAGTGGCTAGTGTGGAGCGGACACTCCTGTCCGCTGGTCGAAGACTCAGAGAATGCCGCCAGTGAAGTGTAGTTATCCGATGAGCCCCGAAGCGGCCGGCAACCTTAGCCCCGCGTAATCCGCCGCTGCCGGTCCGTTTGCGCCACGGCCGGGTTAGGCATGTGTCGATTAGACATGGTGCGGTTATGGGTCCGCGCCTCCTCACGCGCAGCCTGAGAACGCAGCCCGCGCTGCCGGGTGACTACCGTAACCACCCCGTTTGTGGAAAATCTCCAACTCACTCTTATGATGACTAGATAGGACTTCCTTGATGGACCTCTTCGGCGAGCAGACACAGCGCACCACGGCATGGGCTTTCTTCGGCCTGGCATTGGCCCACGCGTTTGTCGCCGGATTGCGCACCGTAGCTGACTTCGATGTGGGATGGTTACTGTCGCTCGGTCGCTATCTAATCACTCATCATCAGGTGCCGCGAACCGATGTCCTGTCCTACACTGCCTATGGCGTGCACTGGATCTATCCGCCATTCGGCGGCGCGCTGCTCTATCTCGTGTACACAGTCGGCGGATTCCCCGCACTTTCATGGATCAATGCGCTCGCCTGCGCAGCCGTCGTGGCAATCGCCGTCGGGCGTCCGCGCCCACTCACTTGCGGACTCGCGATTCTCGCGGTGCCGTCGATTGCATTTCGAACCGCTCCCCGTGCCGAGCTTTTCACCACACTGTTCTTCGCCATTTATTTGGCACTATTGTGCAAGCAGCGGCGAGAAGGTAATGCCCCGCTGTGGCTGCTGCCCCCGATCATGCTGGTCTGGGTCAACGTTCATTCGGGATTCTCAGCCGGCATCGCGTTGCTGTGCTTTTTCGCGGCCGAGGCGTTGCTCGCGCTCTGCTTCGCGTCCCAGCAATCGGACGTCCCCGCGCGATTTGCGCAAATAAGAATACGGATAAAGAGTGCGGCACCCTGGATCGTACTCACGTTTCTTGCCACAGCGATCAATCCATGGGGCATCGGAGTCTATCGCGCACTCCTTGCCCACGACAAACTCGCTGAGTTTCAGAGCGCAATCGTCGGCGAGTGGTCGGCGGTGCGCCTCACGGCAGCCTCCCTCGCCGGTGCGTTCCAACTTCGCGATCCGAACAGCAGCTACTGGTGGCTGCTGGCCTTTGCCGGTTTGGCAGCAGTCATCGCGCTCTATCGCCGCCAGTTTGCGAACGCGCTGCTGCTCGCCGGCGCGGCGTACCTCTCCGCGGAGCACGTGCGTTTCCAGGCGCTTTTTGCCATTGTCCTGATCGTCATCTCGCCAGACATATTCCCCCGTCCACTCTTTCCATTTCATAAATCTTCAACGCGCCTTGCTTCCGCCGCGGCAATGGCAGCAACGATAATCATCGCCGCCCTCACGCTGCTTCACATCGCCGACACAATCACCAACCGGTCTTATCTGGCCAATGGCGAACTCTCATCGTTTGGCACAGGATTGTCCTGGTGGTATCCGCAACGTGCAGTTCAATTCATTGCCAGCAACGCGCTTCCCCGGCAACTCTTCAATGACTACGACAGCGGCGGATACCTGACCCTCCGGCTTGGCCCCAAATATCCAGACTTCGCCGACGGCCGCGGTATTCCCTTCCCCATCGAATTGCTGACGAAGCAATCCACCCTAGTGGACTCGTCCCCCGACTCGGGCGTCTGGATGGAGGAAGCGAATCGCTACGGGATCAACACCATTATTCTTTCCCTCGCACGCATCGGCGGCCTCGAACACGTTCCGCTGAAGTCGTACTGCGAGAGCAGTGGATGGAAGCCGGTTTATCTCGACGATGTTTCCATCGTGCTCGTTCGCAACCGCCCCGAGAACCAGCAGTGGATCAAAACCTTCGCAATAGACTGTAATAATCACCGCCTGGAACCACCACCAATCAACAACTCGAAACCGAGCGCGCGTGAACGCGCCGACGCCTACAACTTCTATGCCAATAGCGCATCGATCTACTACATGTTAGGGCGCGACCGCGATGCTTTCGACGCGCTCGACCACGCGGAATCCTTGTTCACAAACGATCCCGGCCTTCCGCTCCTTCGAGCACAACTGTTGCAGGCGAACGGAAAATTTGCGGAGGCCGAAATCCAGTATCGACGCGCCCTGCGTATCCATCCGACCGATATCGGTTGGTATCTATTAGCCCAGCTGATGATGGCGCAAAAGAAGTATCCGGAAGCGGCGTCCGCCCTCCAAAACTCAGCCAACCTCGCCCTACTGCCCGCAGGGCGTTATCAACTGCTCGGCAATGTCGAGCTTGCTATGAATCGGCCAGAAGAAGCGCTCTCCGCTTTTGATAGTGCAGAGCGCTTCGGAAAGAAGTGGGCTCCGCTCCCAAGCTACGCCCAGTTCAGTGCGAAGGTGGACGAAGGGCGAGGCCGAGCTTGGCTTGCCCTCCACAATGCCCAGCGCGCCACTGCCTACCTCGAAAAATCCACGCAACTCGCTCCTGAGCCCCAGCGGTGGAACCTACTTGCCGACTGCTACGGCGCGCAGGGGCGCACAGCCGAGGCCGAGCAAGCGCGCAGGCGAGCGAAAGTATTACAAGGTTTGTGATGACTCATAGCATCCTCACACCGCGGCCCGATCCAAAGCTCTTATCGATCGTGATGCCCTTTTACAATGAACAGGACATCTTTCCCCTGCTGCGGCCCCAGCTGACCAAGTTTCTGGACAATTCTCCGTATCCGTGCGAAGTCATCGCCGTCAATGACGGCAGTTCCGATGAGACCATCGATTTGCTGGTCAATTGGAGCCAGACTGATTCGCGGATCAAAGTCTTGAATTTGTCGCGCAATTTCGGACACGAATATGCATCCACGGCCGGCATCGATCACGCTTCCGGAGAAGCAATCGTTTTGATTGACGCGGATTTGCAGGATCCGCTCGAACTGATCCATCGAATGGTCGATCAGTACCGCCTGGGCTATGACGTGGTTTGCGGCCAGCGCGTGGCCCGCTCGGGCGAAAGCGTTTTCAAGAAGTTTACCGCCTGGTTCTTCTATCGCTGCATGCGAGTCTTCTTTTTGAAAGCCCTGCCACAAGACGTGGGCGACTTTCGCCTGATGTCGAGGCGCTGCGTGGATAGTCTGCGGTCGATGCGTGAGCTTCATCGCTTTCTGCGAGGCATGGTCGCATGGGTCGGCTATCCCCAGGTCTGCGTGCCCTACGAGCGCGAAGCGAGAGTCGCCGGAGTCACCAAATATTCACTTCGCAAGATGATCCGCCTAGCCTGGACAGCGGCAGTCTCGTTCTCTGCTCTGCCCTTGAGAATCAGCTTTTTCGGAGCTGGAATCATGACGCTGGTTGCAATCGAAGAGGCAATCCGCGCTCTCATAGAATATTTTTCCGGCAAGACTGTTCCAGGCTGGACCTCCCTGATGGTTGTCCTCAGCATGAGCAACGCCGCTTTAATGATCGCTGTGGGCATCCTCGGCGAGTACGTCGGCAGAATCTATGAGGAAGGGAAAGGTCGTCCGCTGTACCTGGTAGCGGATGCGTGGAACCTGAAACAACTCGAAGAAAAAACAGTTTATCCGAGTTCAACCGAAACCAAAGCTCGCTCCGCTGCCAGCAGCGGCGGCTAGCGCACTGCTTTCTCTGGAACAACTGAGGACGGGGTACCACGGGAAGCGGACCTGTATTCGCGCTTTCCCCGAACGGGCAGCGGAGGTTGGAACGAGACCGTTGTTTACAGCTTTTGCTCTGCACGTCCTCAATGCCCAGTCGGGGCCGGTCCCACCAACAATGTGACGATCGACCGCGAGTGGATGCCAGACACGGCGGAGTTCCTCCGCTTCGTCGAAGGCAAGCCGCGCATCCTGCGGATTGCCGGAATGGATTTCTGGCGCGTCGAGGTCGACTGATCCTCCCGCCAGCATCCTTCGGTCGCACCTGTGGAAGGAGCGTGGCTCACGGCCGCAGCCACCGTTCCGGCGATGATAGCGAACATACCTTTTCCTGATGAGCGGAATGTAATCCGAGTGACATTGCTTAAGACCTTTCCTAGCACATTCCCGCTCACGCGCGTTGTCAGTCAGGAACAGGTGAGTGGGACCTTGGCACGGTAGAGGTCGGGATCGGGTCCCCTGGCCTTGCCTCTATGAATTCCTCGTCCAAGTTGGACGAAATTCGGTTTGGTCCAGCAGAAAGCGGGTTGCCGAACCGAATGCTTATCCTTTAGCGTGGAGTTGGAGTTGCACGGTGGAAGTCCATCTCGTCGACGGGACCTACGAACTATTCCGGCATTACTACGCACTGCCTTCCGCACGAGATGGGAACAGTCAGGAAGTCGCAGCTGTCCGCGGCGTGCTCTCGTCGGTTCTGGGAATGATCCGTGGTGGGGCGACACACATCGCGGTTGCGACCGATCACGTGATCGAGTCATTTCGCAATGAATTGTGGTCGGGCTACAAGACTAGCGAAGGCGTTGAACCTGACCTCTTGTCGCAATTTCCGATCTTGGAGAGCGTGTTGTCGGCGGCAGGCATCGTTGTCTGGCCGATGTCTGAGTTCGAAGCCGATGATGCGCTTGCAGCCGGAGCCGTTCTGGCAGCTCGCGATGCGCGAGTTGAACGAGTGATCATATGCACGCCAGACAAAGATCTCGCGCAGTGCGTGCGAGGAACGCGGATCGTTCAACTGAATCGGCGGTCGCGCGTCACTCTAGACGAACAGGGAGTAGTACAGAAATTTGGTGTTTCGCCAGAATCGATTCCGGACTATCTAGCTCTGGTGGGCGATTCCGCTGATGGCTATCCGGGTCTGCGCGGCTGGGGTGCAAAGTCATCGGCGGCCGTCCTCACCAAATTTATCCATCTCGAATCGATTCCTACAGATTGGCGCGAATGGCACGTGAACGCCGCCAATGCTGGCGCTCTGGCAGATACTCTCACGGGCGAACGCGATCACGCACTGCTCTTCCGAACGCTGGCGACATTACGAACCGATCTGGCAATGTTTGAGGACGTCGACCAATTGCGTTGGAAGGGGCCCACGTCCACTTTTGACGAGGTCGCAGCAAGCTTGGATGCCGCACGAACAGAGAAACGCCGACTATCCGGTCGCCGCGGGTCGGGCGCACCCCTACTCAAATCCGATGAGCCGCCGCGGTGAGGTGAATATTTGCGGAACTTGCCGCGCTCCCAAGAATTAAGACTGTTTAACTTTGAGCCAGCCCCGCAGAGATGCGGGGTTTTTGATGTCCGGAGTAATTTTCCGGCTGACGCGTCGCCGGGCGCCGGAAGCCAATCGAGTGCACTCGAGGTGAAAAATGTTTCATCTTGTCCGAGCAGGCCAAATGATTATAGAGTTGCCGCTGCTTTACCGCCGAGAGGGATTCCAGTCCAATCAGACATATTGAGCAGGTTCAGATTGGGCAGGTTCAGAGGTGTGGGATTTTTTGTGCCATGCTTCGACGCGAAACGATCTTCCAGGAGATTAACACCTTAAAATTACAGGGAGAAATTGTGAATCGAAAACTGATTGTGTTTTTGCTCACGCTTGTCGCGACGGTGGGCGTGAATGTCGTTTGCCAGGCGCAGTCGCGGACCCCGCTGACGCGTCATGTGCGTGAAGCAACTCTTAATGGGCAAGCGCCGTTAGTCGGGCGGCTTCCCGCCACCCAGACCATGCATATCGATATCGTGATGGCCTTGCGTGATCAGCCGGGGCTGGAAAAGTTCGTGAAAGAAGTCTCCGATCCTAAAAGCTCGTCCTATCGTCACTACGTGACGCCGTCGGAATTTACCGCGAAGTTTGGTCCCAGCCAGGGAGATTACAACGCCTTGATTCGTTTCGTGAAGGCGAACGGATTTACCGTGCTTGGCGGGTCCCGCGACAGTATGGACGTGCGGCTCGAAGGCTCGGTGACGACGATCGAAAAAGCATTCAATGTGGCCATGAACGTTTATCAACACCCCACGGAGAAGCGCACCTTCTACGCTCCGGACCGGGAGCCCACGGTGGACCTACCTTTCCAACTGTGGCACATCTCGGGCCTGGACAACTATTCGACCCCGCGTCCCCTGTACGTACACAGAGATTTCAAGGCGCAGCCCCTGGCCACTACGGGCTCCTGTCCGGGCCAGTCCTTCTGCGGCAGTGACATGCGCGCGGCCTACTACGAAGGATCGGCACTCACCGGCGCTGGCCAGAGTCTCGGTTTGCTGGAGTACGCCGGATTCGATATGGAGGACGTGAATACCTACTACCAAAACGCTGGGCAAACACTCTATGTCCCCATCGTTGGGATTTCCACGGATGGAACTCCCGTTCTCTGCACCGAGCCAAGCTGTGACGATACGGAACAGACGATTGACATCACTCAGGCAGCTGGCATGGCTCCGAACTTGAACACGATTTATGTTTACGTAGGGTCGAGCGACACTGCCCTGCTGAGCGGCATGTCTACCGACACTCCACTGCCTGCGAATTTGAGCTCTTCGTGGAGCTGGAGTCCCGCTGATCCTAGCACCGACGACCCGTACTTCATGAAGATGATTTCGCAGGGTCAGACCTATTTTGAAGCGGCCGGCGACAGTGGTGCATATGAAGGCTCGTCTCCCTGGCCGATGAATTCTCAATATGTCCAGACGGTCGGCGGGACGGACCTAGAGACGACCGGCCCGGGCGGCGATTGGGCTTCAGAAAGCGCATGGGTTGATGGTGGCGGCGGCTGGGGGACCAACGTTACGATCCCCTCCTGGCAGCAACTCCCGGGCATCATCACCGCGGCCAACAAAGGTTCGACGATTTATAGGGACGTCTCGGACGTCTCGGCAAACGCGAATTTTTCCTTTTACGTGTGCGCCGACCAAACGACATGCACGGAAAACGACTATGGCGGGACCAGTTTTGCGGCGCCGATGTGGGCCGCGTACATCGCTCTGGTCAATGAAAATCTAGCTAACAATGGCTATGCGCAGACGGTCGGATTCATTAATCCCACCCTCTACACCGACTTTGGTCTTGGGCCGGGCTATGACACCGATTTCCACGACATCGTCAGCGGCAGCGACGGCCTTCCGACCACCCCCGGCTACGATTTGCCGACCGGCTGGGGTAGTCCAAACGGGAGCGGTCTGATCAACGCATTCCTAGCAGAAGCGGGGCCGGATTTTGGGCTTTCAGCCTCTCCGACCAACGTATTGGCCATTCAGGGTAGCAGCGCCACGACCACAGTCACAGTGAACTCGCAGAATGGTTTTAGCGGCAGCGTCATGCTGTCGGCTACGGGCTTGCCGAGTGGTGTCACAGCGACCTTCACGCCAAATCCTGCAACTTCCACCAGCACGCTGACTCTGTCAGCTACCGGCTCGGCCACTGCCGGAACAGACGTTGTGACCATTCTGGGCACGTCGGGTAGCTTGACGAACGCAACCACGTTGAGCCTCACCGTGGCGCCGCAGATTAACGGTGCGGACATCAGTCTGACGCCGAGCTCTCTCTCATTTGGCACGGTCGTGGTGGAGGCGTCGAGCGCTGCCAAGAAAGCCACCCTGACCAACAACTCGAACGCAACGATGTACTTGAGCAGCATCACAACCAGCGCTAATTTCAGGCAAACGAATATCTGCGGCAGCACCTTGGCTGCTGGAAAGAGTTGCACGATCAGCGTTACCTTCGCACCGACCCAGACCGGGGCACTGACGGGAACGCTTTCGGTCAACGATAACGGTACGAACAGTCCGCAGACCGTATCACTGTCCGGCACGGGGAAAGCCCAGGCGGCGTTAACACCGGCGACCGCCTCGTTCGCGGCAACGGTGGTCGGGAAGTCGAGTACGGTGAAGAAGTTTACGCTTACCAACAACCAGAAGGTAATACTTCAAAACGTCTCGATCTCAACGACTGGCCCCTTCAGTGTTTCCTCGACAACGTGCCAGACGGAATTGACTTCCAACGCCAACTGCACCATCGACGTCGTGTTCACTCCCACTGGAGTGGGGGTGGAGACGGGGACGTTGCAAGTGTCGGATAACGCCGTAAACAGCCCACAGACATCGAGTCTGAAGGGCACCGGCAAGAATTAAGACTGTCTAACTTTGAGCCAGCCCCGCAGAGATGCGGGGCTTTTTTTTGATGTCCAGTAGTCCAGCTGCGGTCTGCGCCGGCCGATGAAAGCATTGATCCATTGATCCATTGATCCGCTCTCGTAATCCGCTCTCGCGGGCTGCAAATCGTGCAAATTCTGGAGGCGAATCCAGTGCGGCGCTCCACTGTAACGGAGATCGTCATCAACTTGGGAGGTGTTGCCAGCACCGATCCTTCGAGCCGAGCAGCGACGTCAGAACAGCGGCTCTTACTGATTGGGGTTTGCTGCGCCCGGCTGTTGGCTCGCCTGCAATCGCTTGGCACGAGCACGCTCGCGGACAGCATCGTCATTTCGTCCTAACTTGGCGTAGGCGTCAGCCAGAGAAAGGTGCGGGTCGGGTGCAGCGGGTTGAAGCGAGGCCGCCTTCTTCAGCCTGGGCAACGCGGAGGCGGGATCTCCCGAGCGTAGTAGCAGTCGCCCGATCAGCAGATTGCTTCCGTAGTCATCCGGATCTGACTCGAGCACTTTTTCGCATTCCTCGATCGCCTCCGGGATGCGACCCGCTAGGGCATAGGCCGTCTCCAGCATCTGATGCGCTTCCTCGAAATCCGGCATCCGGGCTACGACAATCTCCAACTCGTCCGCCGCTCCGTCAAAATCTTTCGTTTCGACGAATGCTCCGGCCAAATGGAAATGCGCAATGGTCATGTCCGGACGCATTTGCACAGCCTTGCGCAACAGAGGAACCGCCTGCGAGTACTGCTTCAGGGAAACGAAACACTGTCCGAGTAGCGCATAGGCAAAAGGCGCGTCAGGGTCCTTGACAATCAGTTGCTGCAACAGAGGTACCGCTTCCTGATCGCGATTGCCATCGATCAGCAAGAAGGCCCGATGGATCAAGTCGGCAATTTCGATTTTATCCTTGGGGTCGACGGCATGAGCGGCGCCCGATTCCTGTGAAACATTTCCGCCCGAGGCCATGTATCCGAGCGCTCCCAGTTTCTGCTGTGCGGTTGGATCCAGAGCAGCGTGCGGCGCCTCTCGCTGGCTGGTCGTTTTCATTCGGAGAGTCTCCAGTTGGCTTGCCAGCGTGTCAGCCACCGCCACGGATGACGATGCCAGGTCATGAGCCGCTTTTGGGTCCGCCGCTTGGTCATACAGTTCCCGGCGCGGTGCCTGGATGTAGAGATACTTGCCCGTGCGCAACGACTGCTCCGCGCTCCAGCCGAATTCGATCCGCGGAACATCCGACTGGGCATACGCCGCCCGGTCGCGCCAGATCTCCACGGCCGAATCACTTTCCGTTTTCATTAACACAAGCAGCGATTTGCCCTGTACTGGTTTCGGTATCTCAATCCGAACTTCTTGCAACAGCGTCGGCAATATGTCGACCAGTTCGACTCGAGCTTCGATCCGTTTTCCGCCAGCACTCGCCCCTGGCAGCTTAATCAGGAGCGGGACCTGGATGGTCTCATCGTAGAGAAAAATCCCGTGCGTATCTTCGCCGTGGGCCCCCAGCGATTCTCCGTGATCGGCCGTTATCGCCATT
>Ga0209008_1000169_pt1 | contig 29921 bp, 23 predicted proteins | sample JacPin_JW_Ref_O3_FD_187963 | JGI IMG/M metagenome (GOLD analysis project Ga0209008, IMG submission 187963) | Forest soil microbial communities from Algoma, Ontario, Canada - Jack Pine, Ontario site 1_JW_Ref_O3 (SPAdes) (version 2) | ecosystem: Environmental > Terrestrial > Soil > Boreal... | reverse complement strand
TCCGATCTCTGGAGGCCGGTTCCGGTCAGAGGAATCGTCAGCGGCGAGTTCGCAGCGTTGCTGGTGATCGTCAACATCCCGGTGACCGCGCTATCGGACAAAGGCGCGAACTGAACCTGCACTGAGTCACTCTGCCCGACTGGCACCGAACCCGAGGGGCTAGTTCCCACAATCGTGAATGCCGCACCGGAGATCGTCGCCTTGGAAATGCTGACGGCGGAGGTTCCCGTATTGGTCAAATTCACGGTTTGTGTCCCGGTAACTCCCACGGCCATGTTGCCGAAACTGAGGCTCGTCGAACCCGGCGTGAGTACTCCCGCGCCTGGAGTCGACGCCCCTGGACTCGAGGGCTGTCCCAGCCCGGCGCTGTTGACCGTGTAGCCGGAGCAGCTGGAAAGTGCCGCGCTCGTCAAGATCACAAGAAGGGTGGCAAGTAACGTGTACGTTCGGATCTGTCTGTTTGGTTGCGGTAGTTGGGAGATCTGGTTCCGTGCGGGCGATTTCATCAGGAACCCAGTCTAGGGAGGGGGGAGAGTTCCCATCTACTGGACGGACGACTAAAAAAGGGGCAGCGAGGTCACCTGCCCGCACGGCCAGTCAACCTGACCCGGACGAAAGAACATCCTGTCTTAACCTGTCTTGACCTGTCCCAATGGCCACGTGCACGCGGGGCCCGAATCGGCAGCGCGATGTTTGCTGGGGGACGAGAAATCGCTTCCTGGTCACGGCGGGAACCTGTTAGCAGGTCATGCTAGACTTTCTTGCGGGCCTCCTAGCGCAGTGCTCAACGCCGGAAGATGACGGACTCATCGAAGAATTCCCATGATCTGCTGCGCGCTTCTGGCTGGTCCAACCGGACTCTGATCGCTTCCGTTGCCGGGATCCTTCTGCTCACGCTCTACCCGTTCCGAATTGGCCTCAACGGACACCTCTACGGCCCGGTACTGCCGTTTTTTCTGGACGGTTGGGGAAAGAACGCCGGGATACCTGACGCCTTGTTGAATGTTCTGCTATTCGTTCCTTACGGGTTTGGTCTTGCTCTGAGGGCCCGCAAGAAAGGCAGGTCAAGGGCAGCGACCCTGGGTCTGTGTCTGGTGGGAGGGGCGTTGCTCTCCTACACGGTCGAGCTGCTGCAGTTCTACATCCCCTCGCGGGATTCCGGCTGGGAAGATGTTTTCACAAACTCATCTGGTTCGGTCGTCGGCTTCCTGCTGTTTGAGCTGTGCGGCACTTTCGTTCTCGGCCTCCTTTGTGATGTGGAGCGGGCGATTGACGCGTGGCTCGGGCTCGGGCGATCGGTTTTGGTTTTTGCGCTGTATCTAGGCCTGTGGTTTGCCCTCTCACTCATGCTCGCAAGACAGGTCCGGTTGAGCGGTTGGCAGCCTGGTTCTGTACTCGTGGTCGGTAATCGGACCTCGGCAGGGTCTCGGTGGGGCTGGAAGGGCGAAGTCTATCAACTCGAGCTCTGGGACCACGCGCTTGCCGATCGCTTTGCTCGAACCCTCACGTCCCACGAGCCAGCAGATCCCGACGCGCCGAGTCCAGTTGCCCAGTACGACTTCACCAATTCGCCGCCGCTGCCCGATCAGCGCCATATCCTCCCGGATCTGGACTGGACCGATCGCACACGGGCTTTGAACCCCTCAAGCGGGTTGGTATTGAACGGAGAGTCTCCACTTGTGTCCCGCGGCCCGGTCTCGGCCCTGGTGAGCGATTTCCAGACGGCTCAGCAATTCGCTGTGCGGGTGGTTTGCAAGCCAACCGAGGTATCCGGAGCCGACGCCCGCATCGTGTCGATCGAACAGCCTTCTGGGCCGGCTGATCTGGAGCTGCGACAAGAGGGCCCGAACCTCGTTGTCTGGTTCCGCACCCCGATTTCGAGCAGACGATCCAGTATGTCCTGGCATATTCCAAATATATTTGAGATCGACCAATCTCGGGAGGTCCTGGTTTCTTACGACGGTTCCGATCTTGGGGTGTATGTCGATGGAAACAAGGTCCACCGAAGCTACGAGCTCGGTCCCGGGGTGGTACTCGCGCAATTTGTCCGCCGGTTCCGAGCGACCGAGTCGCAACGCTACCAATATATCTTCTATGCGCTGGTCTTCTTCCCGGCGGGCTGGATCGCAGGGCTAGGCTGGAGAAAACTGGTCGCGCAGCCGACGGTTCGCTTGGCTGTTGCGACTCTCGCTGTCCTGCTTCCGCCGTTGCTGTTTGCATCCGTTGCGAAAGGCGAGGTGAGATCGCTTCCCAATGTGACGCTCTGGATGGTGATTCTTCTGGCCGGTAGCCTGTGGATCAATGCCGACCGGCGCCTTCCGGAGAGTTCGCTTGGTTCGAACACGCCTCATGCGGCGCGCTCGTGATCGACCCGGCTCGCGTCGCTGGGCTTCCTAGAGCAGCGGTTCACCAGAATTGCGGGCGATAATCTCTCGCGTTGTGTCGCGCAGGCGGACAATCTCCCGCCAGTCGTCCCCGGCTGCCGGATCTGGTTGAACGAGCGGGCCCAGTGTGACGGTGACGCGTCCGGGCCGTGGCAGCAAGGTGTGATCCCGCAGTATGTGACGCGCGCCTCGCACGGCCACCGGGCAAATCGGCCGGCGCGCATCGACCGCAGCCTTGAATGCTCCCAGCTGGAAAGGCCGAATGCCTACCGCGGCCGTGAAGGTGCCTTCCGGATAGATTGCAAGCGACTCTCCGCGATCGAGCGCCGCATTCACATCTTCGGCCTGCCGGATTCGCGCCTGCGGGTCCCCGCGGTCAAACGCGAATTGGCCGCTGCGTCGCGCAATCGTGCCGAAGAAAGGCATCTCGAGCACTTCGCCTTTCATTACGAACCTCACGCCAGGGGGCAAAAACGCAACCGCAACAAGAACATCGACGTAGCTTGAATGATTCGGAGCAAAAATGCATGGCCCTGACTCCGCTGCATGTTCCAGGTGTTCGGCTCCCACAACCCGCACTGGAACTCCTGCGGCGAAAAGCATCGCCCGCGTCACCCGATGCATGAGCCGCCCCGCCCGCGCCGGATCCCGCGTGACGGCTATCGCAAACCACAGGGGAATGAGCAGGACGAAGAAAACCCCCAGCGCATAGACGCCGTACAGAAATTCGATCACCGCTCGCGCGCCCCGCTTCGCAAGCGACCATGCGCGCGGCAAGGTCGTCCCGAGCGCGAGTTTTGCGATTTGCATCCACGGCGGCGCTGTTTTCTTGCCGAGTTTTCCGTCGAGGTACCGCCGTCGTGTCTCGCTCCGGCGCAATTTTCCACTGGAAGTCTTTGGTATCGAGTGCGGCGCCACGAGCTCGACCACATCCGGTGGCACGCCCATGGCCTCGTGGACCACCCGGATAATCTCGGCCGATATGCGCTTTGCTTCCCCGGGGTTGCGCACTTCTGCTGCGACCACGAGTCTTTCGGTCCCGCTGCGCGCGTCCGGCGCCCCAAAGGCGACGACGCAACCGGTCCGTACGCCTGTAACGCGCCCGGCGACGTCTTCAATCTCGTGCGGATACAGATTTCGTCCCGCCTTGATGATCAGATCCTTCGCGCGGCCCGTAATGTAAAGCTCGCCTGCCACCCGATAGGCGAGGTCTCCGGAGTCCAGCCAGCCCGGCTCGCGCATCAGTTCGCTTGTGGCCTCGGGATTCCGGTAATAGCCGCTGGTGGCCGCGGGACTTCGAAACCACAGCTGTCCCTCCGAGCGTTCTTGCGCGTCCCGGCCGTCGCTTGCAACGATTCGAACCTCCACGTCCGGGAATGGTTCGCCTGCGCCGACAAACTGAAGCGCCGAGGCATCGTCAGCGGCTGCCGGAACCGCGCGGCCTTCGGACTCAAACCTCGAGCGGTCGATGCGGTCGACTTTGTAACCTCCGGCCCTTGCCGCCGAGACGCCGAGCGTCGCTTCCGCAAGGCCGTACACCGGCAGCAGCGCCTCGCGCCGAAATCCGTATTTCGCGAACCGCTCGGCGAACCGCTCAACCGTATCGGCGTGAACGGGCTCGGCGCCATTAAATGCCGCTCGCCACGAACTCAGATCGAGCCCTTCGATGTCCTTGTCTAGGATCTTCCGGACGCAAAGTTCGTAGGCGAAGTTCGGCGCGGGACTGATCGTGCCCCGATGCCGGTGGATGGCCCTCAGCCAGCGCTCCGGACGGCTCAGAAATGCGAGCGGGGACATGACGACGAGCGGAACGCCTGAAAACAGCGGCACGAACCACGCGCCAATCAATCCCATATCGTGGTAGAGCGGCAGCCAGCTTACGGCCACGTCTTCGTTTTTGAGCTCGACACCTGCAACGATTGACCTGATATTCGCAAGCAGATTCGCGTGCGTAAGGGTGACGCCCTTGGGATCGCCAGTGGACCCTGAGGTGTATTGCAGGAAGGCAATATCCTGGCCGCGCGCGTGATGCGACAGATTTTCAACCGGCCGCCACTGGGTCGCGTCTCGCTCCGGCTCTCCGGTTGTGCTCGCCATCCGTTCTGCGTTTAAAACCTCTCGCAGCGTCGGCACGCGAGGCTGCAGCATGCGCGCAAGGCCTTCGGCCTGGCGGAACGTGACCAAAAATCGCGATTCTGCGTTCCGCAGGATGCTTGCCTGGCGTGTTGCGTATTCCGCGATGCGGTCGGCCCGGAACGGCGGATAGATCGGCACCGGGATTCCGCCTGCGAGCAGAATGCCCGCGAAGGTGTAGAAGAACTCGGCGCAGGTCGGCAGCATGATCGCAACCGTTTCGCCAGGCTCAAGGCCCCGCGCCCGCAACTCGCGCGCAACGGCTGAAGCCCGGTCGTACAGTTCTCCGAAGGTGATCGTTTGCAGCTGCTCATCCTCTGCATAAAGATGTATGTGCGCACGAGCGGGCTCGCCCAGGCCGCGCAGCCGCACGATCTCGGTCAGTGATTCGGCCCTCTGGATTTTCTGTTCGAGATCTGCGATCGGCGCAGGAGTCTGGGAAAAGACAGATGCGGCCCCCGCACGGTTTGAGCCTGCTGGATCGCTGGTCGCGCCCGTGCCTTGCCTTGCGGTCTCTGCCAGCACCGCATCGGCAAGGTCCTGAACGGTCTCAGCCTCGGCGACGACGCGATCCGGAAGGCGCACTCCGCAAACATTTCCCAGGCGCACCATCAACTCCACACGCTCGAGACTCCCAAGCCCGAGTTCGCGTTCCAGGTGCGCAGCCGCGCCTCGCGCAGTAAGCTCCTCCAGGCCGCGCGATCCGCCCAGTTCCACCAGAACCTGGCGCACCGTTGCCAGGGTCTGTGCTTCGACCGAAGCTGCGCGTTCGAGTTTTGTTCCGGTGGCGTTCACGGGTGTAGCGGGGCCCAACTCCGGCGAGCCTACCACTGGCCTTCATGCGGTTCAATCAATTCAAGGCGCACTGCGGTTTGACTCCCGGCACGCTTGCCGCTATCCTTGTCAAAGATGACCGCAGCAATGTTTGCCTCTTTTCATTAGCGTTTTCCTGTCCCGCCCCGGTTATCCGGGATGCCGGGCCCCCGTGCTCTGTTGTGTGAATTACCAATCACCAGATAGCAACCAGGTTCCAGCGAGTCACGAACATGGCCAATCTAACGCTCTTTGAAAAACTCGAGCAGATCGAAACGCGCTACGACGAAATGACCCGCGAGCTTTCCTCGCCCGAGGTTCATGACGATTCGGCGCGCTACCAGAAGATCGCCAAAAGCCATTCGGAGCTCGGGGAAATCGTCGCCAAGCATCGCGAGTGGAAAGGGATTGAGAAGGCCCTGGAAGGGGCCAAGCAGCTGTTCGCCGAGGCAGAAGACTCCGAAATGAAGCAGATGGCGCACGATGAGCAGCTGGCGCTTGAAGCTCGCCGTGAAGCCGTCGAGCGGGAAATAAAGGTCCAGCTCATTCCCAAGGATCCGAACGACGAAAAAAACGTGATCCTGGAAATCCGAGCCGGCACCGGCGGAGACGAAGCCTCGCTGTTTGCCGCCGAGCTGTTTCGCATGTACTCGCGCTACGCGGAATCGCAGAAGTGGAAGGTCGAGATTCTGGAAAGCTCTGCTTCCCCGGTCGGCGGCATGAAGGAAGTCGTCGCCGCCATTCAGGGAAACCGGGTCTACTCCAGACTGAAATACGAGAGCGGCGTGCACCGCGTCCAGCGGGTTCCATCAACCGAGCAACAGGGCCGCATCCATACCTCCGCCGCGACCGTTGCCGTGCTCCCGGAAGCGGACGACATCGACATCAAGATCGAGGCCAAGGATTTGCGGATCGACACGTTCTGTTCCTCCGGCCCCGGCGGCCAGTCCGTCAACACGACCTACTCCGCCGTGCGCATCACGCACATTCCGAGCGGCCTGGTGGTCTCGCAACAGGACGAAAAATCGCAGATCAAGAACCGTGCCAAGGCCATGCGAGTTCTCCGCGCCCGGCTTTATGAAATGGAGCAGGAGAAACAACATCAGCTCCTGGCTGCCGAACGCCGTGGCCAGATCAAAACCGGCGACCGCTCCGAAAAAATTCGCACCTACAACTTTCCCCAGAACCGCATCACCGACCATCGCATTAATTTCACGCTGCATCAGCTCACCGAAGCGATGGATGGCAAGCTCGGCCCGCTTGTGGACGCGCTGGTCACGCATTTTGAATCCGAGCGCCTCAAGCAGGAACTGGTCGAAGCCTGATTACCCGGCAGGCGCGAGACAACGATGCCCGAGCCTGGTTCCACAACTAAAGCGACAGCTTTTGATGTTCGCGGCGCTCTGAAAGAGGCGATTGCTCGCCTGCGCGCAGCCCAGGTCCCGTCCCACACGCTCGCTGCGGAACTTCTGCTGATGTATTCACTCGGGTGCGACCGGACCTGGCTTTACACCAACCCTGAAAAACCTGTCGATCCCGAAGTCGTCCAGGCCTATTTTGCGCTGGTCGCGCGGCGCGCCTCGGGTGAGCCCACGCAATACCTCACAGGCAAGCAGGAGTTCTGGGGCCTGGAATTTGAGGTTACGCCCGCGGTGCTGATTCCGCGCCCGGAGACCGAGCACGTCATCGAAGTCGCACTCGACCGCCTGGGCCCGCGCGGAATAAAGATCGACATGGCAACTGGCGCGCCCAGCCCCGAGTTGCGCATCGCAGACGTCGGCACCGGTTCCGGCTGTATTGCCGTCGCCTTCGCGCACGAATTGCCGCACGCAACCATCACGGCAACCGACATTTCCGCGGCTGCTCTTGAGGTCGCCCGTCGCAATGCGTCCCGCCATTCGGTCCAGGACCGCATTCATTTTGTTCACACGAACCTGCTCGATGCGTACATCGACGATCCGCTGCTTGTGTCTGGATCACGCGCATTTGATTTGATCGCGAGTAATCCGCCGTATATCGCACGGACCGAGGCCGGGTCTCTTGCCCGTGAAGTCAGAGACCATGAGCCGGATGCGGCCCTTTTCGGCGGGCCCACCGGAATTGAGATGTATTCGCGGCTCATCGAGCAGGCTGGCAGGCTGCTTCGGACCGGCGGAATCCTGGTCCTTGAACTCGCCTACAACTCGGCGGACGAAGTCCTTAAAATGCTCGAGGCAGAACCTCACTGGATAAACGTGAGCGTCACACGGGACCTCGCCGGCATCCCACGCGTCCTTGCCGCCCTGCGAAGCTGAAATTTCGGATTTTGCCGCACACCGGCGCTATATTGAGGGCCATGCCGAAGCTGGCACACTTCCGCGCAAAGCACGATTCGCCGTTGGCCGACCGTACCGAATCGACCGCCGCAATCCTCCACATTGATATGGACGCGTTCTTCGTTTCCGTCGAACTGCTTGCGCGCCCGGAACTCAAGGGCCTTCCCGTTGTTGTCGGTGGACAGCGCAACGAGCGCGGCGTGGTTACCTCGGCGAGTTATGAAGCGCGCCGTTTCGGGGTTCATTCCGCCATGCCGCTGCGAACGGCCGCGAAGCTCTGTCCGCAGGCCGTTTTTCTCGATCGCCACCATGATCTCTACGGCCAGTGGAGCGACCGCGTCGCCGCAATTCTTGCGAAGTATTCTCCCATCGTCGAAATGGCTTCAATTGATGAGGCCTACCTCAATCTGGCCGGTACCGAGCGCCTTCACGGCCCGCCCCTTGCCGCTGCGAATAAGCTGTTGCGCGAAATCACCGCGACGACCGGGCTTCCGTGCTCGGGCGGACTGGGTTCCAGTCGTCTGATCGCAAAAGTGGCAAGCGAGCAAGCCAAGCCGAGGGGATTGGTATGGGTGCCGGCCGGCAGCGAAGCGGCATTCCTCGCACCGCTTGCCGTGCGCAGAATTCCCGGAATCGGCAAGGTCACCGAGGCCGCGCTGAAAGCGCTGGGCCTTGAGACCATCGCCCAACTGCAGGCCGTGCCCATCGAGCGTCTGGAGCAATCTTTCGGCCAGTGGGGCACGGCGCTGTATCGCAAATCGCGGGGCATCGATTCCTTTGAGTTTTTCGTGGATGCCGAGGCGAAATCGCTTTCGCACAATCAGACTTTCGGTGAGGACACCAGGGACGCACAGCAACTGCATGCAACGCTCAGTTATCTTTGCCAGAAGGCGTCCAAGCGCCTGCGCGACACCGGGCTGTATGCCCGCACCGTCACATTGACCGTGCGCTTTGCCGATTTCACGACCATCACGCGAAGCCAGACGCTTGCTGAACCATCCGACCTCGATGCTGTGTTTCTGAAAGCGATCCGCGAGCTGTTTGCGCGCTCCTGGGACGGCTCCTCCATGCTGCGCCTGGTCGGCGTTGCGCTCACGTCGTTTTCCGCCGGATCAGGACAACTGGATCTTCTCGATCCCAGCCGCAGGGAAAAGCTCGAACGCTTGGCGCGCACGACCGACCGCTTGCGCGACAAATTTGGTTTCTCCAAGGTCCAGCTCGCAGGTTCACTCAGCAATCGCCCGGAGCGGGAGTGAAAGCGAAAAGGCGGCAGTTTCTTCCCGCATAATTCCAATCCCCATGGCTGCCACACCCACTCCCGTACCCGTCGCACCGCCCGGGCGCCGCCGGCACTTCCGCAATTTCTGGGCGCGCGTTACCGAAGGCCGCGGCCTGGAACAGCTCGGCAGCCAGCTTGTTTCCGACGCCAAGGCGAGCTACGCCCTGTATTCCAAGGACGTTGACTGGGAGGAAGTTGCTCGCGGCGCCCGGGGCCCGAGGAGGGTCTGGCGGTCGATGTGGGCCTTGTTCCAGGCCATGCTGATGAAGCTCACGCCTGCTCGGCGCGTGCTCTTGCTGCTTGCGATCGCCTTGATTCTTATCCAGCCCAGCGTTCGCTGGGGCGACGAACGCGAGTTCAGCTTCAACCTGGTCGGAATCGGCATAGCCATCTTGTTTCTTCTGCTGGCAGTTGAGCTTGCCGATCGCGTAACGATGAAGCGCGACCTGGAAATCGCGCGCGAAATTCAGCAGTGGCTCGTCCCTGACCATCCCCCGGACGTGCGCGGAGTCGATATCGCCTTTGCGACTCGCCCCCAGAACACCGTTGCGGGCGACTATTACGATGCATTTCTTCGCCCCACGCAGGAGCCGGACACCTCCAGGCTGCTGGTAGCGGTTGCAGACGTTGCCGGCAAAAGCGTTCCTGCGGCTCTTCTGATGGCCACGTTTCAGGCCAGTCTGCGCGCGCTTGCGGCCACGCCTGCAACACTGGATGAAATTGTTGTTGGTCTGGATCGTTACTGCCGCGCCCACAGTCTCGAGGGGCGGCGATTCACGACCGCCTTTCTTGCGCAAATCGACCCGAAAACGCGCGAGATGATCTACGTTAATGCGGGCCATAACGACCCGATACTTCGGCGGGCCTCGGGGCAGATTGAGCGCCTCCCCATCGGAGGTCCGCCATTCGGCATCCCGTTGTTCACCGATGGTCCCATCGCCTACGCGTCAGCGAGCGTCCAGCTTGCGGCGGGAGATCTGCTTTTCATCTTCACCGATGGCGTGGTCGAGGCGGTCAACGACACGGAAGAAGAATTCGGAGAAGCGCGGCTGCTTCCGCTCATCCAGAATTCGCGGCCGGAATCCTCCGATGCCACGCTCGGCCGGGTGATGGCGGAAGTAAACGCCTTTGTGGGCTACGCGCGCCAGCACGACGACATCACCTGTTTGGTCCTGCGAGTCAGCGCGTAGCAACACGGCGAGTTTTCCATCATACTTGTGGTCATGAGTGCCCGCGCATTCGCCGAACGCATCTGCCGCGAGTTGCGCCGTGCGGGCCATCAGGCATATTTCGTGGGCGGCTGCGTGCGCGATATCCTGCTCGGGCGCGGACCAGCCGACTACGATGTGGCAACCGACGCGACCCCGGAACAGGTCCAGCAGCTTTTTCCTCAGAGTTTGGCTGTGGGCGCGAAGTTCGGAGTCATCGTGGTCACCGAAGACTCTGGCGACGGAGCCTCCCTGCAGGTCGAGGTCGCCACGTTTCGTTCCGATGTTGGCTACTCCGATGGGCGCCATCCGGACAGAGTCGTCTACTCGGACTCGCCCGAACAGGACGCCTGGCGCCGGGACTTCACGATCAACGCGCTGCTGCTGGATCCGGAATCAAAAGAAGTGCTCGATTTCGTTGGCGGACGCGACGACCTCCGCGCCGGAATCATCCGCGCGATAGGGCGTCCGCAAGACCGGTTTGCCGAGGATAAACTCCGCATGGTCCGCGCCGTGCGATTCGCCGCGCGGTTTCGCTATGCCGTCGAAGCGTCTACCTTCAGTGCGATCGTGAAGTTCGCTCCGGAAATCCATGAAGTTTCGGCCGAACGCTTGCGCGATGAGCTTACCAAGATACTGACCGAGGGCGCGGCGCGGCGCGGGTTTGAGCTCCTGGACGAAACCCGCCTGCTTCCCGAGCTTCTTCCCGAGATCTCGCGCATGAAGGGCGTCGAGCAGCCGCCGCAATTTCATCCCGAAGGCGATGTATGGACGCACACGCTCATGATGATCGAAGGATTGCGCGCCGGCTGTTCCCGGACGCTCGCCTGGGGCGTACTGCTCCACGACGTGGGCAAGCCCCCGACGTTTGCTCCGCCCAGCGGTCCTGGCGGCCGGATCCGATTCGATGAGCACGTCGAGGTGGGCACGCGCATGGCCGAGGAGATCTGTCGCCGGCTGCGCTTCTCAAACGACGACACTGCGCAGATCGCATCGCTCGTCGCAAATCACCTGCGTTTCAAGGACGTGCCGCAGATGAAGGCTTCGACGCTCAAGCGATTCGTCCGCCTGGACCGCTTCGATGAACACCTGGAACTGCATCGCCTGGACTGCAGCTCAAGCCACGGGCACCTGGATAACTATGAGTTCGTCAGGCGATTCCTGGCTGACACGCCACCCGAGCAGGTACGCCCGGCGCGGCTGGTAACGGGCGATGACCTTATATCTCTGGGTCATGCCCCCGGACCTGCCTTCCACGGGGTTCTTGAGGCAGTTGAGGAGGCGCAGCTGAACGGGAAGGTCAGTACCCGGGAGGAGGCCCTACAATTCGCCCAGGGATTGTTCAAAGAGGCGCCTCGTACGAAGTAAGTGCATGTTTATGAGCATTTTATAGTTAGTTTGGAAAACCGATTAGTTCGTGCTAGAATGTTTAGCGTAATCGACTAACATCTTCTTATGGCAGTGAGCGAAGATTAGATAAATCTTTATTTGACGCTACTGCATCTAACCTCTCCAACAGCCGATTAGGCTGCCATAGGATATTCGCTAGAGTTGTTTCGCGTATGGTGCCCAAGGGGGGTACACGTGGCCAAACAAACGAGGGTCGTTCCAGAAGAACTCGCTATTCTCCCCGTGCGAGACACCGTCCTTTTTCCTGGCGCGGTTATGCCGTTGCCGGTCGGGCGGGAAAGTTCTCTCGCACTACTTGATTCTCTTGAAGGTCCTGAAAAGTTGCTCGGCGTGGTGGCGCAGCTGGATCCGCGCGTGGAGCTGCCGACCGGGACCGATCTTCACGGCGTTGGCACGCTCGCCAAGGTTCACAAGATGGTGCGCATGCCCAACGGAAACGTAGTGGCATTTCTTGAGGGGCTCGGCCGCCTCCGCGTCGTAGAAGTGATTGGACTCAAACCGTTCCTGCGCGCGCGCGTCGAAAACCAGCCGGATCTGGAAGACCAGTCCGACGCCGAATTGACGGCGCTGGAACGCAACGTCCAGGAACTGTTCCGCGAAGTCGTGGCGCGCTCTCCGCAGCTCTCCGATGATCTCCAGACCGAAGCCGCGACCATCGATTCGCCGGCTCGGCTGGCTGATTTCGTCGCCTCCACACTGCCTTCGCTCAACACCATGGTGCGCCAGGAGCTGCTTGAGACCTTCAGCGTCCGCAAGCGCCTGGAAATCCTGATCAACGAACTGTCCAAGGAAAAGGAAGTACTCGAGCTCCGTACCAAGATTCACGATCAGGTGCAGGAGCAGGTCAACCAGAGCCAGCGCGAATTCCTGCTGCGAGAACAGATCAAAGCCATCCAGAAGGAATTGGGAGAATCCGAAGACGGTCAAACCGAGGTCGAGGAACTTCGCAAGAAGATCGAAGAGTCCGGGATGTCCGCCGAGGGCAAGAAGGAATGCGAACGCGAGCTCAAGCGCCTGGCGAGGATGACTCCGGCCTCTGCCGAGTACATGGTTTCGCGGACCTACCTTGAGTGGATGACCGCGCTGCCGTGGAACAAGACCTCCGGCACCGGCGAAGAGCAGATTGACATCGCCAAGGCGCAGGAGATTCTGGATGAAGATCATTACGACCTGGAAAAGGTCAAACAGCGCATCCTGGATTATTTCGCGGTGAAAAAGCTGCAGCCGGGCATGAAGGGTCCGATCCTTTGCTTCGTCGGACCTCCTGGAGTCGGTAAGACGTCGCTGGGAAAATCGATTGCCCGCGCTTTGGGCCGGAAGTTCGTCCGCATTTCGCTCGGCGGCATGCATGACGAGGCCGAAATCCGCGGTCACCGGCGCACCTATATCGGAGCCCTTCCCGGCCAGATCATCCAGGGAATCAAGCGCGCCGAGACGATGGACCCCGTCCTCATGCTGGACGAGGTCGACAAACTCGGCCGCGATTTCCGGGGCGATCCGTCGGCGGCACTGATGGAAGTGCTTGACCCGGAACAGAATTCCACGTTCCGCGATCACTACCTGGACGTGCCGTTTGACCTGTCGAAGGTTCTCTTTGTGGCCACGGCGAACTGGATGGATCCGATTCCGGAGGCGCTGCGAGACCGCATGGAGGTCCTGGAGCTCGCCGGCTACACCGAGGAAGAAAAGATCCATATCGCCAAGCGATTCTTGATCCCGCGCCAAACCAAGGAACACGGTCTGGTGCTGGGTGAACAGATCGAGTTCACCGACGAAGCGCTGCACGATCTGATCCACCACTACACGCGCGAGGCCGGCGTCCGCAACCTGGAACGCGAAATCGCCACAGTCGTCAGGAAGCAGGCGCGGCGAATCGCCGAAGGCAAGACCGATAAGCTTTCGGTCACACCCGAGGTGATTCACGAGGTCCTCGGTATTCCGAAGTTCCGCCTCGAAAAGGAAGTCGAGGAGCGCGTGCAGAAGCCCGGCGTGTCGGTCGGTCTGGTCTGGACTCCGGTGGGCGGCGATATCGTCTTTATCGAAGCCAGCAAGATGCGCGGCGGAAAGCAGTTCACCATGACCGGGCATCTGGGCGAAGTCATGCAGGAATCCATGCGTGCGGCGCTCAGCTGGGTCCGGTCGAACTCCGAGCGCTACGGCATCGACGCGGACTTCTTCCGCAAGCTCGATCTGCACGTTCACGTGCCGTCCGGAGCCGTACCCAAGGACGGACCTTCGGCAGGCGTCGCCATGGTTACGGCGCTTGTCAGCTTGCTTACCGGGCGTCCGGTGAGGCCGCGCGTCGCGATGACCGGAGAGATTTCACTCACCGGAATCGTGCTTCCCGTCGGCGGGATCAAGGAAAAGGTGCTCGGGGCCAAGCGCGCCGGCATCCGCGAAGTGATTCTGCCGTCTGAGAACGAGCCGAACGTGAAGGAGGATCTGCCCGCGGAAATGCTCGAAGGCGTTAAAGTGCACTTCGTCCGTACGGTCGAACAGGCACTTGAAATCGCCCTCGGCAAGTTCGATAAGCCGGTGCGGCCGGCCACAGCCGGCCCGCTCGGCGAGGAACGCCCGATCGCAGGTCCGGTCCACTAAAAGCGCAAGGCAGGGAGCAGAACACCAAAGGCCCGGGCAGCAATGTCCGGGCCTTTTGCTTTAAGTGCACTTAAAACCTTTCCTGTTGCGGCGCGCGGACTATTCGCGTACCTAGTGGATAGCCACGACGCACGCCTTTCGAGCCGCGGCTCTTGCGATGCCCTATCGCCCCAGAGAACTTGTCGTGCGCGCCCGCGAAGCAGCCGCCGTGCTGCTTGCTTCACTGGACCACAACGAAATGGTCGCCCGTTTCTTGGACATGTACGCAGCCGAGCATCGGCGCCCCGGACGGGCCGACCAGCCATCGTTTTATCGCGAACAGCTGCAGATGATTCGACGGGAATCGATCTTGGCGTCGGTGTTGCGCATCGAGGCCGCGCTCCCATCCCGGCTGAAGGTCAGTGTCACCGTGCGCGGCGGCAGACGTCCGCCGAAGAAAAAGACCCGGGGTCGAAAGGCGGCGCGCCCAACGCGCGCCGCGAGGCCGTCCGGTATGGACATGGCCATTCCGTTTCTGGATCTGTTCCGCGAGGAGTTTTTTGTCGCGCTGGGGCAGGCGCTCGCCTGGAGTGACCAGGACGCTCAGGAGTTCTGGCACGATCTGGAGCTGTACGAAATGCTCGCCGCTCGCGAGCCCGCACGTCCTGCCGGGCGCGCCTCGGCCTCGGGTCCGTTCGTTGACCGCGTCGCGATCTTGCTCGATCCCTCACTGATGGAGCAGGCTCGCCGCGCTGCCGCCAAATTTCAGCTGGAGATCAACGCGTCCGCCGATCGCGTCCTTCGGAAAGTCTTCTCCCGTCGCCGGGTCAACTGACCGCCGCGGAATTCTAGGGCCGCGCTTCGAGCACGATGTTAAACGGGGTTTCCGCCGCGCGCCGCACGCGCGTGAAGCCGGCAGACTTCAGAATCCCTGACAGGCGGCCTTCGCCCGCCTGCGCACCCAGGCCCAGCCCGACTTCCTGTGAAAGCGAAGCCGGCGTGCACAACATCGTGGACGCTCCGTAGAACACCCGCCCGATGGGGTTCAGATTGTCCTCAAGCTTGTCGTGCGCAAACGGTTCAACGATCATCCAGACTCCATTTGCGTCAAGCGTTCCGAGCACGTGCTGCGCCGCTCCGCCCGGATCGCCCATGTCGTGCAGACAGTCGAAAAACGTCACCAGTTGATATCCCTTGCCCGGGAAATCCTTGGCCTTTGCGACTTCAAACTTCACTCGTTCCGACACGCCCGCCTTCGCCGCCGCCTGCTGCGCCATTTCGATCGATTGCGGGTGATAGTCAAAGCCCACAAACGTGGACTTCGGATACGCCTGGGCCATCAGGATTGTCGAAGTCCCCAGGCCGCAGCCCACGTCAGCCACCCGCGCCCCGGCTTTCAGTTTGGCTTCGGTATCGCCCAGCGCCGGAATCCAGCTGCTGATGAGATTCGCGCGATAGTTCGGGCGGAAGAAGCGCTCGGTGCCCGCAAACAGATTATGGTCGTGCTCGTGCCAGCCGACTCCCTTGCCGGTACGGAAGGCCTCGGTGATCTTCGGCTCATCTCTCATGCAGGCGCCGACAATCTGAAAGAACCCCGGAAGGAACACAGGACTCTGTTCATCGGCGAGCGCCATGGCCTGCTCGGGCGGCAGCGTGAACTTGCCTGTTGCTGCGTCATAGGTCAGAAATCCGCCGGCCGCCTGCGCCGATAGCCATTCGCGAACATATCTCTCGGAGGTCTTCGTTTTCGCTGCGACCTCGGCAGACGTCAGCGGGCCTGCGCCGGCCATCGCCTTATACAGTCCAAGCTTGTCGCCTACGATAATGAGTGCCGCATTCATCGCGGCGCCCATTTCTCCGACTGCCTTCATCACGAAGTCGTGCAGCTTGGTCTGATCGATCGGTTGTGCCATGGACGCGGACATGGTTGCCTCCTTTTACTTTGCAGCTCGGCCGGGAAAAATAACGGAAGAAAGACTCCGTACAGCGATTCGGCGGATTCTACCCGTGCTGATCTGGCAAGTCAACGCGCGCCCGAGCCCCGCTCGCCGCCGGATTTTGTTATTCTCGCGCCAGTGCTCTACATTTTCTATCTCTTGGCTGTCGTGCAGATCGCACTGGGGCTCTACTCGCTCTGGGACGGTTATGTATGGTTCGGCATGGTCCGGGGACGGCTGTCCTCCCATGCGGGATTCTACGCGCCGTCGACTGCTCTGGTCTGTCCGTGCAAAGGAGCCGAGCCCGGTCTGGAAGAGAACCTTACGGCACTTACCCGGTTTGATTACGCGAATTACGAAATCTATTTCGCGCTCGCCACCAGCCTTGATCCCGCGCTCAAGATCGTCGAGCGAGTCAAAGCTGCAAGCCAACGGCCCGTGCATATCGTGATTGCCGGCCCGCCTGAGAATTGCGGTGAAAAGGTGCACAATCTCCGCCGGGCGGTTGAATCGCTGCCCGAAAATGTGGAAGTCATCGCCTTCACCGATTCCGACGTGCGCCTGCCGAAAGGCTGGCTTACCAAGCTGGTTGCCCCGCTTCAGGATGCGCGCATCGGCGCGACCACGGCCTATCGCTGGATCATCCCCAGCCGTTCGATCGGCTCAGGCGGACTGTCGAGCGCCATGGCCTCTGCCTGGAACGCCTCGGTTGCCACCCTGCTCGGCCACTCCCGTGAGAATTTCTGCTGGGGCGGCGGCACGGCCATCCGCAAGAGCACGTTCTACGATGTCCGCGTGCTGGACGCCTGGGAGGGCGCCATCAGCGATGACTTCTCGCTCACCAGGGCGCTTGAGAGTGCCGGCAGACAGATCGTTTTTTGCCCCGAATGCATGGCGGCAACGCTTCATCCCTGGACAGGCTCGAGTTTACTTGAGTTCACCAACCGCCAGATTCTGATTACGCGCATCTACGCCGGTCGCAGGTGGGGAATGGGCGCAGCCGCGCACTTGAGCTACGTCGCTACGCTCCTGTTTGCCGTGTATGTCATCCTGGGCGCCATGGCTGGCGGCGATCCGTGGATAAACCTTGCACTCGTAGCCGTGGTTATTCCGTTTCTCGCCATGGTGAAAGGTGTGCTGCGCACCATTGCCGCAGACGACATGCTTCCGGAATGGAAGGTGCAGCTGCACCAATGGAGCTGGGTGTGGACCATGCTTGCTCCGGTCGTGCCCTTTCTTTTCGCCTGGAATTTTATCGCCTCGCTTTTGAGCAACCGCATCCGCTGGCGCAACGTCCGCTACGAACTTGTCTCCCCGAGCGTCACGCGCATCCTGCAACGGTAGCCCCCCGGCATCGGCTGTAATTATTGTTCTCGCCGTGCGTAGACCACTGTAGAATCTCGCAAATCCCGCAGTGGAGGTGTCCAGTGGCAAGCCCGACCGTCCAGACCCCGGAGCCTGTTGAGGAATCAAATTCCATCAGCCGGATTTTCGGCGTGCTGTTCAGCCCCAAGGCGACATTTCAATCAATCGCGCGCCGCCCGACGTGGCTCCTGCCGCTCGTTCTGCTGTGCATCGTAGAGTCGGCCATCGTCGGCGTGTACGGCCACCGTGTGGGCTGGCGCAGCATGCTTGAAAAACAGCTGACCAACAATTCTCAATTTCAGGCGCTGTCGCCCGCCGAACAAGAGTCCCGCATCGAAGTCGCCCTGAAGTACACCCCACCGATCGCCTACACCGAGGTCATCCTCGGTCCGTTTCTGGTGGCGGTGATCCTGGCCGGAGTGTTCTGGCTGATTTTCAACATGGCGGTCGGGGCGAAAATCGGTTTCCGCCTATGTCTCGCGGTGGTCGCCTACGCCCTGGTGCCGGGGATCTTCCTGAGTCTGGTCGGAATCCTGATTTTGTTCCTCAAGGATCCCTCCACGGTCGATCTGCAGAACCTGATTGCTTCCAATGTCGGTGCGTTCGTTTCAAGCGATACTGCCAAGTGGCTTCATGCCTTGCTCAGCTCGATCGATCTTTTTGTGTTCTGGGAGATGATTCTGCTCGCGTTCGGCTTTAGCGCTGCGGCACCGAAAAAGGTCTCCTTCGGGGGTGCCTTCGCCTGGATTTTCGTTTTGTGGCTGGTGGTTGTCATGATCCGGGTCGGTTTTGCGGCCGCCTTCTCCTGATACACTCGCTCGGATGAGTTTTCGCTTCGAAGTTCTTCAGACCGATCCTACAGGTGCGCGTCTGGGACGACTGACGACCCCGCACGGAGTGATTGAAACTCCTGCGTTCATGCCCGTGGGTACGCAGGCGACCGTAAAGGGCCAGACGCAGCAGAACCTTGAAGAGCTGGGCGCGCAGATCATCCTTGCCAATACCTATCATCTTTATCTGCGACCCGGGCACGAGCTGATCCGCCGCATGGGCGGCCTCCACCAATTCATGTCCTGGCCGCGGCCGATTCTTACCGACTCGGGCGGTTTTCAGGTGTTCAGCTTGAGTGAGCTTCGCAAAGTCTCCGAGGACGGAGTCACGTTTCGCTCACACCTGGATGGTTCCGAGCATTTTCTTTCGCCTGAAAAAGCACTCGAAATCGAGATTGCCCTGGGCTCGGACATCGTCATGGTGCTCGATGAATGTATCGAAACGCCGTCACAGGATGCCCGCGCCCGCGAAGCCGCCGGACGCACGCTTGCGTGGGCGCGCCGCTCGCGCGACTATTTCGCAACCCACGGAGATCCCGGGCGGCAAATGCTTTTCGGCATCGTCCAGGGCGGCACAGACCGCGACTTGCGCCGCACAAGTGCCCAAGCGCTGGTGGACATGGATTTCCCCGGCTATGCAATCGGCGGGCTTGCGGTTGGCGAACCTCACCCGGTTACCTGCGAGATGACCGAGGCCGCTGCGTCGCGCCTTCCGGCGGATCGTCCGCGGTATCTGATGGGTGTGGGCAAGCCCGAGCAGATACTGGATTATGTCTCACTCGGTGTGGACATGATGGACTGCGTGCTTCCCACGCGCAGCGCTCGCCACGGATGCCTGTTTACATCGCACGGGCGCCTGCTGATTCGCAACGCGCAGTACGCCGAAGATCCGCGGCCGATTGACGACAACTGCGCGTGCGCTGTTTGCCGCCGGTATTCGCGCGCGTATTTGCGTCATCTATATCGCAGCGGAGAATTTCTCGCGGTCATCTTGAACACCCACCACAATCTCTACTTTTACCTTGACTTCATGCGCCAAATTCGTAAGGCTATCGAGTTTGGGAACCTAGAAAGTTTCCGTTCTGACCTTCAGGCACGCCTCGGGTAGGCAACCACAAGAGGGCGTTGGGTGCGGCAACGGGCGGGGAAGCATTTTCGAAATTCGGCTTTCATGACCTGCCGGGCGCGGCAGGATTGCCCACCACGGCGGAAAAGGCGAAATAATGATGGTGACGTCTGGCATGATCTTCCCGGCGGACCCGGCGCTGCTCGCGCAGGCTGCATCGCAGCCCAGCGGAATCACGCTGTTCCTTCCGCTGGTTGTGCTCATGGGATTTTTCTATCTGCTCATGATCCTGCCCGCGCAGCGCCGCCAGAAAAAAGTGAATGAGATGCTGAAGAACCTGAAGAATGGCGACAAGGTCATCACCAACGGCGGAATTTTCGGCACCATCGTGGGTCTGGAAGGCGACGCCATCCAGCTTCGGATTGCCGAACAGGTCAAGATCAAGGTGTCGCGCAGCGCCATCGCTGGACTCCAGCTCGAAAGCAAGGAGAACTAGCGGCCGGCATGAGTTCCCAGCTCAAGTGGAAGTTCATCACCATCCTGGCACTGCTGCTGTTTTGTATTTACGGTGTTATTGGCCTGCCTGTTTTTCCCACCTCTCTTACTCAGCTGAAAGCCAACCTCGCCGATCGCATCAAACTCGGACTCGACCTCAAGGGCGGCAGCCACCTCGTGTTGCAGGTGCAGGTCGAGGAGGCCATCGGCCAGCGCTGCGATCAGAGCGTGGACCAGATCAGCAAGCAGCTGCACGACAAGAATATCGGCTTTGGCGAAATCCGCCGCGTCGACGATACCCACATTGAAGTCCGCGATGTGGCCCCGGCCACTTCCGGCAGCTTCCGCGATCTGATCAACAATCAGTTCACGGATTGGGCCATGGTTCCGGAGGCCGGACAAACCAACGGATATCTGCTGACCATGAAGCCAAGCGTGATCTCGGATCTGCGCAAGTCCGCCATGGACCAGTCACTCGAAGTAATCACGCGCCGCATCAATGCGCTCGGGTTGACCGAGCCGACGATCGCTTTTACCGGCCGCAGCGACGACGAGATTCTGGTCCAGCTGCCTGGCGAAGGCGACCCGACCCGCGCAAAATCCGTAATCCAGGCAGGCGGGCAGTTGCAGTTGACCCTGGTTGAAGGCGACCAGCCATATCCCAGCCAGATCGCGGCCATGGCCGCAAACGGCGGCGTGCTCCCTGCAGGCTCGATCATCGTTCCCGGCCAGGCCGATGCTGGAACGCCGGGCCAACCCTCGCAGCAGGTCTATTACATTCTTGCGCGCGCTCCGATCGTTACCGGACAGGACCTGGTCGGTGCGACGCCGCAGCCCAGCACGAACAACCCCGGCCAGTATGAAGTCAATTTTCATCTCTCGACTTCCGCCGCATCGCGATTCGGTCCTTTCACCGAAGCCAATGTCGGTCATCGGATGGCCATCGTTTTGGACAACAAAGTCTATACCGCGCCGGTGATCAACAGCCGAATCGAGGATTCCGGGGTCATTGAAGGCAACTTTTCCCAGGACTCGGCGCAGGACCTGGCGCTCGTGCTTCGCGCAGGCGCCCTTCCGGCTTCGATCAAGTATCTTGAGGAACGCACCGTCGGTCCGTCTCTTGGAGCAGACTCGATTCGCCAGGGCGTCCGGGCGTCGATTGGCAGCCTGGTCGTGGTCATGCTGTTTCTGGTGTTCTACTACCGGCTCAGCGGTGTCAATGCTGTTGTGGCCCTGGTGCTGAACCTCGTGATCCTGGTCGCTTTCATGGCCTACGCCGGAGCCGTGCTGACACTTCCGGGCATCGCCGGGGTGATTTTAACCATCGGCATGGGTGTCGATTCCAACGTTCTGGTCTTTGAGCGCATCCGAGAAGAGTTGCGCAATGGGAAAGTACCGGCCCCTGCGGTGGACACCGGCTTTAACCGCGCGTTTCTCACGATCATTGATACGCACGTGACTACCATCGTATCTGCCGTGTTTCTATTCCTTTTCGGCTCCGGCACGCCCGTTCAGGGCTTTGCGATCACATTGGTGATCGGGTTGCTGGCTAATGTCTTTACATCGATTTATGTGTCGCGAGCAATTTTTGACTACCACCTGTCGCGCATGGATCGGCAGGGTCATCTCAGTATCTAGCTCGGGTACTAGGACGAGCTCGTTGGCGCACCGCACACCGGGCACAAAGCAGGTTCCGGCGGTGTCAAAGTAAGAGGGCGGGACTAGGCATGGAATTCTTCCACGGCGTCAATATCAATTGGATGGGGAAAGCGAAGTACTTCGTCGCCCTGTCCTTGATACTTCTGGCCGTTGGATGGATCTCCCTGCTGCACCGCTACTCGCAAAATCCCGACGCCATGTACGGCATCGATTTCCGCGGCGGCACTCTGGTATACGTCCGCTTTGCCGGCAAGGCCCCGGTTGATCAGATCCGGAAGGGACTGCAGCAGGCGGGCCTGGCGAACAGCACGATTCAGGGCATCAGCGATTCGCAGAACCTGGGTTCGCAGAACGACGTCGTAATTGGACTCGAGCAGAGTCAGACCGACGAGTCGCTTGATGTCGGCAAGCAGAAGATTCTCGATGTGCTGCACGACACGTTCGGCGCGGACACGACCGGCAAACCTGATTTCAATTCCATCACTGCTTCGGCACTTACCGCTGACCTTACGCGCAGAGATCCTCTTTCACTCGGCGTCAACGCCGGAGATCGCTACACGCAGCTTGCCGCCCAGCTGACCGATGCGCGCGACAAGGACCACGACGGCATCATCACCAATTTTGATCAGCTCAAAACCGTTCCGGGCGCGACTCCCGCGGTTCTGTCTGTGCTTGCGAATAATTATTCACTCGGCACCTTTGCCATACGCGATGCGGAAATTGTCGGACCCAAGGTCGGGGCCCAGCTCCGTCATCAGGCGTTTTGGGCCACGATCTATGCCCTGGGTGGCATGTTGGTGTATATTGCGTTCCGCTTCGAGTGGGTGTACGGGGCCGCGGCGGTTATCGCCGTCTTTCACGACGTGCTGATCACCCTCGGTTTCTTTTCGCTATTTCACTACGAGATTTCACTCACGGTGATCGCTGCTTTGCTTACTCTGGTCGGCTACTCGATGAACGATACGATTGTCATCTTTGACCGTGTGCGCGAAAATCTCCGGCTCATGAAACGCGAGCCTTTTGCCGATATCGTTAACAAGTCGATCAACCAGACGCTGTCCCGTACAATCCTGACCAGCGGATTGACGTTCCTCACCGTTTTGGTACTGTACCTCATGGGTGGGGAGGTTCTTCGCGCGTTCTCTTTTGCCATGGTGGTAGGAGTTGTGGTAGGAACGTACTCCAGTTTTGGCATTGCAGCACCCATCGTTGTTCTCTGGAACAAGTATCACGATGGAAAGGGATCAACCGTCCGCGCCGGATCCGCAGCCGGAAAGCGCACGGCGGCAGTCGCAAGGAGCTAGCATAATGTTTGATCAACTTGTTGTCTCCAGTCCGCATCAGGAAGGCACGCACAAGCCCTGGGCTGTGGCCATGTCGGCCATCGTGCAATCCGTGATCGTGGGCGTGATGATTCTGATTCCGCTCATCTACACCGAAGCGTTGCCCAAGGGCATGCTGAACACGTTCTTGGTTGCTCCTGCGCCGCCACCGCCCCCGCCGCCGCCCGCTGCGCCCGTCAAGGTTGTCCGGCCGCGCATCGTTCAGCCGCAGACCATGGTCGCTCCGACGGTGATCCCCAAGAAAGTGGAGATGATCAAGGACGAGGCGCCTGACGTCGGCGCTGGCGCATCCGGGTTCGGTGTCGCCGGCGGCACGGGCGATGCGCTCGGTGGCGGGATTCTGAATTCCGCTCCGCCGCCTCCGCCCAAGGCCACCCCCACGCGCATCAAAGTTGGTGGGCAGGTCCAGGCCGCGAATTTGCTTCACCAGGTTTTGCCGGTGTATCCGGCAATTGCCAAGACAGCTCACGTCTCCGGCACCGTGCGTCTGCACGCGGTCATCGCCAAAGACGGCACGATCCAGGAACTGCAGTATGTTTCAGGTCCGGCGTTGCTGATGAGGGCGGCGATGGATGCCGTGCACGACTGGCGTTATCACCCCACGATGCTCAATGGCGAGCCCGTGGAAGTGGATACCACGATTGACGTTGTATTTTCGCTGGGTGGTGGATAGGAAGGGCCGGACCCGCTTGCGGGCCCGGATCGCTGGGGAGGGGAATTCCGACCGGCAGAATATTGCTGCCGCGATCGATTTGCAGTGACGGAGGAGGATCGAACTTTATGCTTGCTTATGCACTGTTGGCGATGTTTCAGGAACCGGAAGTCGGTTGGGATCTGATTACCATGTGGCACAACATGGGATACCCGGCGAAGACCGTTGTCGGCATTCTCTTCATTATGTCCGCGTGGTCGGTAGGCATCATGATTGACCGAGCCCTGATGTACAGCGCGGCGCGCAAGCAGTCCCGCGTATTCGTGCAGCAGGTTGCCGGCGCTCTTAAGGACAACAAGCTTGACGAAGCCATCTCGATCGCCGAGCGCAACAAGAAGAGCCACATCGCCAAGGTTGTGGCCACGGGCCTGTCCGAATTCCAGGCGGCTTCCTCGCAAGTCAGCGATGAAGAAGTCATCGAAGCGGCCAAGCGCGGTCTGGAACGCTCCGTCGCGATCGTCCACGCCGAAATGAAGCGCGGCCTTTCTGGTCTTGCCACCATCGGCTCGACTGCGCCCTTCGTCGGCTTGTTCGGCACCGTCATGGGCATCATCAACGCGTTCAAAGGCATCTCGAACCAGAAAGTCACCGGTCTGTCGGCCGTGGCTGGCGGTATCGCAGAAGCCCTTGTGACCACGGCTCTCGGCTTGCTCGTTGCCGTTCCTGCCGTCTGGACCTTTAACTATTTCACCAACCGTGTCGAAGCCTTCGACGTCGAGATGGACAACTCCTCGATGGAGCTGATCAACTACTTCATCACGCGCCGAGGCGGAAAGAAGTAAACCATGGCACGATACAAGCCCAAAGCGCCACCGGTAATGGCGGCACCAAACGTCATTCCGATGGCGGACATCATGCTGGTCTTGCTCATCATCTTCATGGTGATCACGCCCATGCTGCAGAAGGGCCTTCCGGTGAACATGGCCAAGGCTGAAAACGCCGAGAAGATGCCCAATGCCGATCGCGACGACGCCATCATCGTCGCCGTCACCCGCGACGGGCACATGTTTCTCGGCAGCAGGGAAATCCAGCTGAACGAAATCACCGGGGAAGTAAAAGACCTGCTTTCCAATCGCCTGGACAAGACCGTCTACGTTCGCTCCGATGCACGGGCGAAATACGGCGACGTGGTCAAGGCGGTTGACGAAGTTCGGTCTGCCGGTGTCGAGAATCTCGGTCTGTTGACCGAGAAACCGCAAGGCAAAGCCGCTCCGCCACCTCCGCCCGGCGGCTCGGACTAATAGTTCGTCAGTGAAAGGTTAAGGAGTCTTCCCATGGGAATGGCAGTCGGTGGAAGTAGAGGCGGGCCCGTATCAGAGCCCAATATCGTTCCGTTGATTGACGTGCTTCTGGTGCTGATCATCATCTTTATGGTGATCACCCCCCGGACGCCAACGGGATTGCAGACCCTGGTTCCACAACCCCCTCCGCCCAATCAGAAGCAGACCGAGCCCGATAACCGTACCATCGTGGTTCAGGTCATGAACGGCGGAAAGGTCATGATCAACCAGGACCAGAGCACCTGGAACGATCTCGGTCCGCGCCTGTTTGACATCTTCAAGGAGCGCGCCGACAAGATCGCTTTCGTAAAGGGCGATGACGATGTCGAGTTTGCCCAGGTTGCGCGGGCGATCGACATCATGCGTGGTTCAGGCATCGACCACGTAGGCCTGATTACCGCGAAGATTGAAGCCGGCCAGTAGGTCATCTCATCGATCCTCTGGTGCGGACTTACTCGGGTGGGCGTCTGTTTCACATCTTTAAGCGAAGCGCCGGCGAGATTGTCTTAGCAAGTGGGGTGATGACGGCGTCGAGTTTGCGCAGGTCGCAAGGGCTGTTCGCGTCCTGCGTGGCTCAGGTATCGATCTCGTCGGGGTAATCACCGCCAAGACAGAGACAGGTTAGTAGCTTGAATCGCTGCAGCCGTCTGAGCTCGGAGTTTTTCCGGCGCAGCCACTCATCTCAAGGAGAGCCGTAATGCAGCGGAAGCCCCACGTACTCATTCTTGTGGCCGTTCTTACGGCCACAGTCGCCGCCGGAGCAGGATGCGACAAGCTTCGTGCGCGCGACAAGCTCAACAAGGGCGTGAACGCTTATAAGAATGCCCAGTTCGATGAAGCCATCGAGGATTTCAAGGCGGCCGAACAGTACGATCCGACCCTCACCAACGCGCAGCTGTACCTCGCTACCGCCTACGCCAGCCAGTACATCCCTGGGGCTCCGTCGCCGGAAAACGTCAAGAACGGCGAGCAGGCCATGGCGGAGTTCAAGAATATTCTGGACACCGATCCGAACAACGTTTCCGCAATCGACGGAATCGGTTCGATTCTTTACAACATGGGTGGCACCCCGTTCGACGCCCAGAAGCTTGCGGATTCAAAGACCTACCACGAGAAGCACATCGCCCTGAAGCCCGATGATCCCGAGCCCTATTACTGGGTCGGCGTCATTGACTGGTCGCTCGCCTATCGCGCGAACAAGGACATGCGCGACAACTTCAACAAGACATCGAAGAAGCCGGTGAAGGAAAGCGACCCGATGCCGCCGGCGCTGGCGACCCAGTTCGCCCAGCAGTACGGTATGACTATCGATGAAGGTATCAACAACCTGCAGACCGCAATTCAGAAGCGCCCCGATTACGACGATGCCATGGCCTACCTGAACCTGCTCTATCGCCAGAAGGCTGACACCGAGACAGCTACGGCGGCGCGCGATTCAGATCTGAAACAGGCGGACGACCTGGTTGACAAGGTCAAGGCCATCAAGCAGAAGAAGGCGAATATCTCGCCAACTTCCTAGTCATCCCCGGAATTTCCGGAAATTGACTCCCTCTACCGGCGGGCTTCTAAAGCCCGCCGTTTTTTATTTCGGGGAGAATTGCGTGCACTCAGGCGATCTGCAGGAGATAGAAGCCGAACGAACTCAGGCCCAGACCGCTCAGAAACAGTAGCGGCGACAGATACACGGTCACGATTGGCTGAATCTGCAGGGGCAGCTCGAGCGCGCTGTAGCCGCCTGCGAAATAGTGGACTACCGCTGCGAGAAGTATGCACAGAAGGCCCTGCCGGATTTTCGCCCGGCCTTGGGCGCTGTGGCTTCTGTCGCCGCGAACCCGGGGGAGCCCCCGGAGAGACTCGCGGCAATAGGGACATTGCGTCATTTGATCGAAGACCTGTTTGCCGCAATGCGGGCACTGGCGCGTCGCCATACCTTACCCCCTGTCTGTATCCTAGGTGCAGGCGTCGGGTGTGTCAATTTTCGGGCGCTCGAATGGTAACGGGCAGTCGGGCGCGCCGCCTGTCCATCAAACCCCGCAGCGCCCTGAAAGTTTCACGTGCTCGAGGCAAGCCTTGTAAGTCCAGAGCCTGCAATCCCGCGCTCAGCACAAAGGCTCGCGGGGCCGCCTCGGAGGGGATTACAATAAGCCAAAGCTATGGATCCGGCCAGTAAACCTGCGATTAGCATTGCGGCGCGCCGCACCGTTGATGTGCGCTTCGGCGAACTGCTCGACAAGGTTCGCAAGAACCGCCCCGGCGACGATTTCGATCTGCTTCGCCGCGCCTACGATTTCGCGGCCGAGCAACACAAGTCGCAGACCCGCCTTTCCGGCGAGCCCTACCTTTCGCATCCGGTCGAAGTGGCCCATCTGCTCGCGGACATGAAGCTCGACGTGACTTCGCTGTGCGCCGCGCTCCTGCACGATGTCGTCGAAGACACCAAACAGCCGATCGAGAAAATTACTGAACAGTTTGGCGCCGATGTCGCGCGGCTGGTCGAAGGCGTCACCAAAATCAGCAAACTGGACTTGCTCGCGCCGGAGGATCGCCAGGCCGAAAACGTCCGCAAGATGCTCCTTGCGATGGTGAACGACGTCCGCGTAGTGATGGTCAAACTCGCAGACCGGCTGCACAACATGCGCACGCTCGAGTATCTGGCTCCCGAGCGCCAGCTGCGCATCGCGCGCGAAACGCTCGATATCTATGCGCCGGTCGCGAACCGTCTGGGAATGGGCTTGATTCGCGGCGAGCTCGAGGACCTGGCCTTCCGGTACCTGGAGACCGACGCGTTCCTGGTGCTGCAGAAAAAGGTCGCAAACAAGCAGAACACCTTCGATCGGTTCCTGGCCGAAGTGCAGGAAACGATTCGCGAGAAGATGGTCGAAAACGGCATTCCCGCCGAGGTGCAGGCGCGGATCAAGCGGCTGTACTCGGTCCACCTGAAAATTCAGAAGCAGCAGCGCAATCTGGATCAGATCTATGACCTGCTGGCCGTGCGCGTGATTACCGACACGGTGAAGAACTGCTACGCCGCACTCGGAGTGATCCACCAGATCTGGCGGCCGGTGCCCGGTCGGTTCAAGGACTACATCGCCATGCCGCGCCCCAACCTGTATCAATCGCTGCATACGGCGGTGATTCATTCCGGCCAGCCTTTTGAAGTGCAGATACGCACCCAGGAGATGCACCGCATCGCCGAGCAGGGCGTTGCCGCGCACTGGAAATACAAGGGCGGCCATGAAGGGGCGTCCTCTGCCGACGATCAGCGCATCGTGTGGATGCGGCATCTGATCGAGTGGGTGCAGGAGATGCAGGAGCCGAGCGAATTCCTCTCCACCCTGCGCGTCGACCTGTATCCCGAGGAGGTCTATACGTTCACGCCCAAGGGGCGCGTCGTAGTGCTTCCGCGCGGCGCCACGCCGGTTGATTTTGCCTATGGCGTGCACACCGAAGTCGGGCATCAGTGCGCGGGCGCGAAAGTGAATGGCGAGATGGTTCCGCTGCGCCACGCGCTGGCCAATGGCGACGTAGTCGAAATCATTACCCAGAAGGGCCACGCGCCCTCGCGCGACTGGCTCTCGTTTATCCACACCTCCCGCGCGCGCAGCAAAATCCGGCAGTGGATTCATCTGCACGAACGCGAAGAAGCAACCGACGTCGGCAGGCGTCTGCTTGAAAAAGAAGCCCGGCAGGCGGGCGTCAGCCTGAAGAAGATCGCAGATGAGGTCTGGAGCCGCGTCGCCGCCGAATACGGCTGCTCGCGTGTGGACGACCTCTACGCCGATCTGGGCTACGGAAAGTGGTCTGCGCGGCAGGTGCTCGCAAAGGTCTCAGGAAAACCGCTCGCCGAGGGACCGACCGAAGAGCAGGCGCCGAAAATTACAACGACCGTCAAGCGCATGCTGGGGATGGACGATGCCGCAATCGTTGTGCGTGGCCACGACGACCTGATGGTCTACCGCTCGAAATGCTGTAACCCGATTCTGGGCGACGACATCATCGGCTACGTCACCCGGGGCCGCGGAATCGCAGTCCACAGCAAGACCTGCCCGAACGTCGAGAATCTGCTCTACGAGGCCGACCGGCGCATCGCCGTTGAGTGGGCCACGTCCACGCAGGCGGAGTTCCCGGTGCGGTTGCGCATCATCACCGAGGATCGGCCGGGAATGATCGCCGGAATCTCCAACATCATCAGCGGCACTGGCGCGAATATCCGCAGCTTCGAAAGCGGCGGCGACGACAACACGCGCGCGCGCATCGAAGTGGCACTCGATGTGCGCGACCGCAAGCAGCTTGAGCACATTATCGCGGCGATCAAACGCATCCCCGGCGTATTCGATATTGAGCGCGTCTACAACGTCTAGTCTCGCCTGCCCACACGCATTCCTGCTTGGGAAGCCCCGTGTTTTCTGCCCAAAGCGGGGGCAATCCATAAAAGTGGCCCCTAATTGCCCGTCGCCCGCTTGTCCCCCCGTAATCGTTCCGCGACACCGCGCCGCGGCCCGCTACCGCGCGCGTACAATAAATCTATGACTTACGTCGTCCAAGCCGAAGCATCTCGCCCGCAACCCGGCCTGGCGCTTGTCGCGCTCGCGATCGTGCTGTGCGTAGGCGGCTGCCATTCCATCCCGCCGCTTGATACCAAGCCGCTCGATACTGCCGGCATGAGTTACGACACGATTCAGCAATTGAAGGCCTTTAATATCACCGCACCGGAAGTGGCCCAGCTTGCAACCGCCCGGCAAGCAGGATTTAGCGACGCAAGCTGTGTGGCAGCGCTTGGGATTTATCGCAGCCGCAGCCAGCCGTTTGATGCCGGAGACGGGATTGCGAGCCTGATCCGGGCGCAGGTCGGCGAAGACACAATCCTTGAGCTAGCGAGGTTAAATCAGCTCGGTTTGGGCGCAGGAGACCTCGAAGCCATGCGCCTTGCAGGCCTCTCTGACGCCATTCTGCTTGAAGTGGCTCGACATCGCTCGGCGTCCGAGCCTGTTCTGGCCGGGGCGTCGCTTGCCAATCTGAAAAACGTGGGCGTGCGCGAATCAACCTTGCTTGAGCTGGTGCGCCGCGGGGTTCCCGATTCGCAGGCCGCTGCGATTATCGCGTTTCGCCGCCACG
>Ga0209008_1000168_pt1 | contig 30123 bp, 24 predicted proteins | sample JacPin_JW_Ref_O3_FD_187963 | JGI IMG/M metagenome (GOLD analysis project Ga0209008, IMG submission 187963) | Forest soil microbial communities from Algoma, Ontario, Canada - Jack Pine, Ontario site 1_JW_Ref_O3 (SPAdes) (version 2) | ecosystem: Environmental > Terrestrial > Soil > Boreal... | reverse complement strand
GGCAAAGTGTACGATCCACGTCCTTGCGTCAGGCAATTCTTGCTCCTGAGGAGATCGTTCGAATGAACGTAGAGACTTTTCCGCAATCCTACAGTGGGGTCCGCTGTCTGTCCTGCCGCCAGCCAATTCCGCTGCCGGCCATTCTGTTCAGGATGGGCTCAAAGATCGTCGGTAACGGCCCCGATTCCGCGCTTGACCAACCCATCAGAGTCTTCAGCCTTCGATGCCGGGCGTGCGAGAGGGAAAAGCCGTACCGGACGAGCGACATTACGAATTTCGAAGGCACGCCCCGGGCGCGTTTGTCCCGTTCCTTGATGGGGCGCGCCAAGCACCGGCTTTTTTCGAGCCCCTTGGGTAGTGAAAAGTTCTGACCGGCGGATTTTCCGAAACGAATCATAGTTTGACGGCTTACCGCACCAGGAACTCCCGGCCGTCCTCTGCGTAGATAGGCTCCGGCGGCAGGTAGGTCTTGCAGATGTGTGTGTTCATCCGGAAGGGGCATCGGCTGCAGCCGCGGATCTTCCGGCCCAGGCAACACGCTATCTTCGAAGCTACCTCTAGGCGTAAGATCCGTGATCGAATGTGCGGCAAGGCGTCGCGCGCACGGAAGGATGAGCCATGAACGCTAAATCGGGCGCCCAAGAACGATTTCGGGCGATTCAGAACGACACTCTCAGTCTCAGCCACAGGATCCATTCCAACCCCGAACTGGGTTTCGAGGAAGTGAAAGCTTCGACTTGGCTTGCCGAGATGCTGGCGGACGCCGGGATGGACGTCACGCTAGGAATCTGTGACCTGCCGACCGCCTTCGTAGCCCGGGCAGGGAATGGTCCCCTACATATTGCGATCTGTGCCGAGTACGACAGCCTGCCAGGGATTGGCCATGCTTGCGGCCACAACATGATCGCGGCGATGGCCGCCGGAGCCGGCATTGCGGCTGCAAAAGTGGCGGACGACGCGGGGTTGACCGTCAGCGTGATCGGCACGCCGGCGGAGGAAACCGGCAACGCAGGGGGAAAGATACTGCTGCTTGAAAGAGGAGCCTTCGCCGGGGTCCATGCGGCCATGATGGTGCATCCAGCGCCGATGGAGATGCTGGAATCGCACATCATCGCTGCGGCCATGTTCGACGTGCACTACACCGGCAAGGAAGCGCACGCGGCTGCATTCCCGGAGCTGGGGATCAATGCAGCGGACGCCCTTACGGTCGCGCAGACAGCCATCGGCCTGCTACGCCAGCACCTGAAGCAGACCGACCGCGTTCACGGGATTGTTACCCACGGCGGCGACGCACCAAATGTCGTTCCGGCACACACATCGGCGAAATACATCGTGCGCGGCGAGAATTTGAAGGAGCTTGAGGATGTGCGGGCGAAGGTCTATCGCTGCTTTGAAGCCGGCGCGACGGCCACCGGAGCGAAGCTCGAAATCCGGGGTGGCGACAAGCCGTTCGCCGAAATGCGATTCGACCACGAGATGAATCGGATCTACAAACGGAATGCGGAAGGCGCGGGCCGCACCTTTCCGGAGCTGGGTCCGCAAATGCAGAAAGTGACCGCGTCGACAGACATGGGCAACGTCTCGCACGCGATTCCTTCAATCCATCCGATGATTGGAATTAACTCACTGCCTGCGGTGAATCATCAGCCGGAATTCACGGCGCACTGCGTCACCCAGGAGGCCGACCGGGCGGTTAGGGAAGGCGCTCTTGCCATGGCTTGGACGGCCATCGAAATGGCCGAGGACATGAAATTGAGCGAACGCCTGAGGACCAGCTCCTAGTCTCTCAGCCGCCATGAAAGTTCCCCGGACTCTGAGACCAAGCCCTTTGGCAGTACTCGACAGGCGGTTAGGGCTGGACCACTTCAGGACAGATCAAGCCGACTAACGGACAACGGATGCTGCGGACGCTATGGGAGCGCATACACCATGAGGGCCTGATCGCTGCCCTGGCCTCCGCCGGCTACCATGATCGCGACGTATTGCTTTCCATTCTTGCCCTGATAGGTTATCGGCACGGCCGTTGCGGTGTACCCGAGCTTGGTCGACCAGAGCTCCTTGCCGGTTTTCGAATCAAAGGCGCGGAAGCGGTTGTCGTTGGTGGCCCCTATGAAGACAAGTCCCCCTGCGGTTGCGATAGGACCGGCGAACGCCCCGGCCCGCCCGGTGTGCTGCTTCGCTTCGGGAAGCTCTTCGGTAATTCCCAGTGGCACGGTCCAGGAAATCTCACCGGTATTGATGTTAACGGCGGATAAGGTCTCCCACGGCGGCTTCTGACACGGCCAGCTGCCGATGACCTTGCCGTTCTCGTCTTTTGCGGGCGCGCTGAAGCCGCCGTACTGGCCTGCACCGCCGCGATGGTACTCGACTTCTGTGCCCGCGGTTTGCGCGTTGTATTTCGGATTCTTTTCAAGGAACCCGGCCGAACCCGAGTTCTGCATATTGACGAACACGTATCCCGTGCGCGGGTCAGACGCCGCGCCTCCCCAGTTGGCGCCTCCCGTGGCGCCCGGAAAAATCAAAGTCATCTTGGTATCGGCCGGTGATGAATGGAGGGCCCACGGAGTATAGGGTCCCGCGTTGTAGAAATTACTCTTGTCCCACAGCTCCTGGCAGGCCTGGGCATGTTCTGGCGTGGTGTCATCGGCGGTTACGATGTCGTCGCGGCTGATGGTCACGCGCGCGACCGGCGGCGGCTTCACCGGGAACGGCTGAGTAGGGGAGTATTGTTCGCCAGGCGCGTCACCTTTCGGAACCGGCCGCTCTTCGACGGGAAACACGGGTTTGCCAGTCACCCGATCGAAGACAAACACGTAGCCTATTTTCCCGGTCTGCACGAGCGCTCGAACTTTCTTGCCGTCGTGCGTAACGTCCATCAGCACCGGCTCGGGCGGCAAATCGAAATCCCACAACTCATGGTGGACAGTCTGGAAATACCATTTCAGCTTGCCGGTCTTTGCATCGGCCGCAACCAGTGTGTTCGAAAACAGGTTGTCGCCGGGACGATCGCCGCCATAGTAGTTTGCAGCGGGGCCACCGAAGGGCATGTATACGATGCCTCGCTTTTCATCGACCGTCGAGGTGATCGACCAGACATTGGTGCCGCCGCGACCCTTCCAGCTATCGCCGCCCCAACTGTTGTGGCCAACTTCGCCAGGCTGAGCGATCGCGTGGAAATCCCAGAGTTTCTTGCCGCTGCGGGCATCATACGCGCGTGAATCGCCGGGAACTCCGGCCGCGATCTCGTCCTGAGGATGAAGATTGGTCTCGCCCGGGCCATAGACATTGGCTCCGACGATGATCACGTTCTTGTAGATCGTTGGAACCTCGGCGAACGGCACATCCATGGCGATTTCCCCGCCTTGACCGAAGCCCGGATCGGGCTGCCCCGTTCTAGCGTTGAGGGCCACCAGCTTATGGCCGCTGGTAAAGAAGATCCGCGGAGAGTTTTTCCGATCGCCGGGCCAATACGCCACCCCGCGCGCGGAGACCAGACCTGTAGGGCGCTGATAGGTCCAAACTTCCTTCCCGGTTTCAGGCTCAAGCGCAACCACGCGATTGCCGGCCGGCAAAAACATCACGTCGCCTACCACGATCGGTGTCACCTGACTAAAAGCGCCGCCCGCTGGTCCCGAACCGCCCGGACGCATCGGATAGGACCAGGCGACTTTCAACTGCGCGACATTGTCGGGGTTGATTTGAGAAAGGGGCGAAAAGCGCGTTGAAGCCAAATCGTGGCCATACATCGGCCAATCGGAACCTGACTGCGCCCGGGCGTAGAGCATCGGAACCAATGCAAGCATTGCTGACAGCGCCATCACCTTCATCCGGGCCAAGCGCATCCGCGGGTCTCCCTAGTTTGTAAGTTGTATTAATGGATCTCGGATGAGAAATACTATTCCTCTTCTTCAGCGACACCCTGAGCCTTCGCGATGCGCTCGATCACTGCCATGTCCTCAAGCGTAGTTGTATCGCCCGAGATGCCGCCCTTGGTCGCAACTTCGCGCAACAAGCGCCGCATGATTTTCCCGCTCCGCGTCTTCGGCAGGACATCGCAGAAGCGCACATCGGCCGGCCGTGCGATCGATCCAATGGTCACCGAGACGTGCTCCATCAGGGCGCTTCGCAATTCGCGCGAAGCCGAATGGCCGGAGCGCAAGGTGGCGAAGCAGACGATGGCCTCGCCCTTGATGTCGTCCGGACGCGCTACGACTGCAGCTTCGGCCACCGCGGGATGGCCCACCAGCGCACTTTCGATTTCCATAGAGCTCAGGCGGTGTCCGGCGACTTTGATGACATCGTCCACGCGGCCCAGCACCCAGAAGTAGCCGTCCTTATCGCACTGGGCGGCGTCACCGGCAAAATAAACGCCGGGGATCTTGGACCAATACTCGCGAGCGTAACGTTCGTCGTCGCCATAAATTGTTCGCAGCATGGAAGGCCAGGGTTTCTGAATCGTGAGGTAGCCGGTTTCCCCGGGCGGCACCGGTTCATTCTTCATGTTGACCACTCGCGCGATAATGCCCGGGAGCGGCAAAGTGGCCGAACCCGGCTTTGTGGGTGTGGCTCCGGGAAGCGGAGAAATCATCATCGCACCGGTTTCGGTCTGCCACCAGGTATCCACAATCGGGCAGCGGTTTTTCCCGATGGCCTCGAAATACCACTTCCAGGCGGCGGGATTGATGGGTTCGCCCACCGTGCCAAGGAGGCGCAGGCTGCTGATGTCGTGCTTGTCGATCCACTCCATCCCCCAGGACATGAATGAGCGAATGGCGGTGGCGGAACTGTAGAAAATCGTGACCTTGTAGCGCTGGACGATCTGCCAGAAGCGATCCTTGGCCGGCTGGTCGGGCGCGCCTTCGTACATGACCACTGTGGCGCCGTTCGACAGTGGGCCGTAAACGATATAGCTGTGGCCCGTTACCCAACCGATGTCCGCCGTGCACCAGTAAACATCTTCGTCCTTCAGATCGAAGACCAACCGAGACGTCCAGGTGCACTGCAACAGGTAGCCGGCGGTGCTGTGCAGAACGCCCTTCGGTTTTCCGGTAGTGCCGCTGGTATAAAGGATGAACAGCGGATGTTCAGCATCCAGGCGCGCAGCGGAGCAGTCCTTGGACGCCGCTTTCTCCACTTCGTGCCACCAGAGATCGCGCCCCTCAAGCCAATCCACGTCGAGTCCAGTGCGCTTGACGACGATGGACTTCTCGATTGTGGGGCAATTCTTCAGCGCTGCATCCGCCGTTTCCTTGAGTGGGACGACTTTTCCGCGACGATAACCGCCGTCGGCGGTGATCAGCACTTTCGATTTGGCATCCGCGATCCGGTCGACCAGGGCTGCAGCGCTGAACCCTCCGAAGATAACGGAGTGGACCGCGCCGATTCGCGCGCATGCGAGCATGGCGATCGGCAGCTCGGGAACCATCGGCAGATAAATGGCCACGCAATCGCCCGGACCGACGCCAAGCGACAGAAGCACATTCGCGAACCTGCAGACCCGTTCGTGGAGCTCCGCATACGTGAACTGAAGCGTCGGCCCGTCCTCGGCTTCCCAAATCAGAGCAGGTTTGTTGCGGTTTTTCAGAAGATGGCGATCGATGCAATTATGCGAGACGTTCAGCTTTCCGTCAGAAAACCATTTCGCGTGCGGAGGATCCCATTCCAATACCTTGGTGGGCGGCGTGAACCAGTCAAGCAGCTCGGATTGTTCGCCCCAGAAGGCTTCGGGGTCGCGCTCGGCGGAGTCGCACATCTTCCGGTACTCATCAAGTGACCGCACGTTCGCCCGCTTGACGAAGTCCTCCGGCGGCGGAACGGCCTTCTCGTCAAGAACGTGAGGATCAAACTCCAGCATGACGCCTCCTGGTAGCAGCGCACCTACGTTATTGGACTCAGGGGCTTTGGTCAAGAACCCGAATGAAGAGACGTTGCCAGCCTGATTCCAGTCGGCGGGACTGGAAGCCGTTCCCGGAGTATAATTTGGGAACCTTTATACCCCTTTCCCGGAATATGTAACGAGAAGCAAAACGGGCCGTCCATTATAGAGATGACTCAGACGACCGATCTTGCGGACGCCCTTCTGCTGCGACGGATCGCCGGCGGAGATGAAGAGGCCTTCGCGGAAGTCTACCGGCAAAGGCAGGCCGCGATCTACCGCTTTGCCCTGCATATGACCGGGAACTCAGCGTTGGCCGAGGACGTGACCCAAGAGGTCTTCATGGCGCTCATTCGCGATCCCAAACGGTTCGATCCCGCCCGCGGAACCCTGGGCGGCTTTCTGTTTGGTGTCGCTCGAAATCACCTGCGGAAACGGTGGGAGCGGGACCGGCGGCTCGTGCCGTTCGATGGCGACCCGGACGATCTGCGCGATACAGCATCGGCCGGGGCCCAGTCCCGGAGTGCTACCGACGGAAGCGGCGCCAACGGTAACGGTCACGGCGCTTTTGCAGCCGCAGCGAGCTGGGACGAATTTGCTTCCATCGAGATCGTCGGGCGCGTCCGCCAGGCGGTTGGCACGCTACCTGAGAACTACCGCGAGGTGGTGGTTCTTTGCGAGCTCCAGGAAATGAGTTACGAGGAAGCGGCTTCGGCGCTGGGTTGCCCGGTCGGGACCGTTCGATCCCGGCTCCATCGGGCGCGAGCGATGCTGGTTGAAAAGCTTCGTGAATCGCATCCGGTACGCCCGGTTTCGGCGGTGGGTGAGTGAAAAAAGAGGTGGGTCCTATGGATTGCGTCCAATTCGAGGAAATCGTTCATGATCTGGAACGCCCGGAAACCGACGGGTTCGCCCTGCGCGACAGCGCGCTTGCACATGCCGAGTCGTGCAGCCACTGCGCGCGGCTGATGACCGATGCGGAGTCGCTCGATGCCGCCTTGCGCGAAATGGCCCGCCGGGGGGCGGGTCACCAGGCGTCTGCTGGCGTGGGAGCTGCACTGATGGAGGAATTCCGGCGGCAGAAGGCTCGATCGTCCAGCGGAAGAATGCGGAGGCAAATCGTGGCGCTTGGTATCGCCGCAACGATCGCGCTCGCGTTGGGATTCTCGCTGCACCACCGAATTGCGCGGAATCCGGATATCGCGCTCGGGACGAAGGATGCCGGGGGGACGCCATCTTCGCCTGTGGCTCCGCCCGTTTCGGTATCCGCGAGCTCGCAGGCGCAGGATCAGGATTCCGGGAGCCAGGCAGATGATTCCGAGTATGCGACCGCGTTTGTGCCGCTTCCATACGCCGACGACCCCACCGCAGCTGACGGTGGGACCGTGGTTCGCGTGATTCTCTCGCGGCCAGCGCTGGCGTCGCTGGGCGTGCCAGTGACGGACCCGGGAGCGACGGATCAAATTCCCGCCGATTTATTGTTGAGTGAGGACGGATCGCCGCAGGCGATTCGATTGGTTTCACAGACACGGCTTGACGAGTAATCATGCGACGAATTGACGTTTGCATTTGGGATCTGCGGCGGTAGCCGAAGGAGCAGATGAAATGACACGCAGAAGCAGATTCGCGCGGATCAGTTGGGCGCTCGCGGCGGTGGCGTTGCTCGCAGTTTGCGGGGCCGTGCACGCGCAGTCCGACACAGCGCCGCCTCCCCCGCCACCCGGGCGCCACGGTGGGTTCGGACCCATGTCGGACGATGCCATGGCGTTCGTGGGATTTGAGGCCGGGTTGGCCGGCAAGACTGTGACCGGCGCTCCTTTCAGCGCGACGTTTTCTACGCAGACCAGCCAGGCGCTCGCCGACGGCAATCAGATACAGCACAGCGCGACCGGCACCTTCGCGCGCGATAGCCAGGGGCGAACCCGCCGCGACATGACGTTGCCCGCAATCGGTCCCTGGAGCACATCGGGACGAGCTGCTCCTCACATGGTGTTCATCAGCGACAGCGTCGCCAACACGCAATACATTTTGGAGCCCGACAGAAAGGTAGCACGCAAAATGCTGCGGTTTCGCGGCGGCAGGCACCCCGGAGGAGCATCACCGGACGCGGAGTTTGCGCCCGAGGCCCGCGCTGAGGGGACGAACCGGCGTGCCAATGTGACCACGATTTCGCTCGGCACCCAGACCGTTAACGGAGTGCAGGCCGAGGGCACGCGCGTCACGCACACCATTCCGGCGGGAGCGATCGGCAATGCCAATCCCATCGTGATTACGAACGAGCGGTGGTACTCGTCCGAGCTGCAAACCGTGGTCATGATCAAGCGCAGCGATCCGCGCATGGGTACGACGACGTTCCAGTTGACGAATATTCAGAGGCAGGAACCAGACGCGTCCCTGTTCCAGGTGCCGTCCGATTACACGGTGAAGCAAGGCGGACAGGGACGTTTCAGGCGTGGCGGCGGACCACCGCCTCCACCTGTTGCGGGAGACGGCAGCAGCCAGACAGCACCGCCCCAAAATTGATCTCACCCCGAAGACAAAGTGCTCGCGAACGGGTTTCCCACACACGCCCCGCTCGCGAGCGCTCCCCCCTGCACGATCCGCGAACGCCCCTGCTATACTTTCGCAAGGAACATGGCGCCACCTAGCTCCGAAGGCGATTTGCGAAAAAAACTGGCCGCGGAAGGATTCCCGCACACGTTTGTCTGGCAGGACGGCCCCCAGGCGTTCTATCCCGATCACACGCACCCCGGCCTCACTGCGCACGTCATTCTCGAAGGCGAGATGACCCTGACGATGGATGGCAAATCAAGGACCTTTCGCGCGGGGGATCGCTGCGATGTGCCGGCCGGGGCGACTCACTCAGCAAAAATGGGACCACGAGGATGTCGCTATCTGGTCGGAGAGCAGTAATCAATTCCTGCGGTCGATGGCCCGGTCCAGAAATTCAACTACGTGCAGGACTTCCTGGCCGGTGTTGTGAATCGCCACGCCGGCGCGAAGTTGCAGTATGCAGCCGGGGTTTGCAGTGACGATGATCTCGGCATTGGTCGCGCGTGCGGATTGCATTTTCAGCGCAAGCAATTCGAGCGATGCTTCCGTTTCAGTGACATTGTAAACGCCCGCCGAACCGCAGCATTGATCCGCCAATTGCATTTCGATGAATTGAACCCCCGGAACGGCCCGAATCAATGAACGCGGAGCTTCGCGGATTTTCTGACCGTGAACCAGATGGCAGGAATCCTGATACGTCACCCGCACAGGACACTGCCGCAGTGTGGCCGCTAAACCGAGGGTCACGAGAAATTCACTGACGTCGCGCATTTTGGCACTAAATTCTGCGGCTTTGTCGTGCTCCTCGGTGCCCGGCGCGAACAGGTGCGTGTATTCCTTCAGGGTCGAGCCGCATCCAGCGGCGTTTGTAATGATCGCGTCAAAGTCTTTCGCCTGGAACGCTGCGAAGTTCGTGCGCGAGAGGTCGCGCGCTACGTCCCGCACGCCGGCGTGTGCCGGAAGAGCACCGCAGCAGACCTGGCCGGCAGGCACGACCACGTCGCAGCCGTTTGCCTGCAGGACCCGGATCGTGGCTCGATTGAGGTCACTGAAGGTAACCTGCGCGACGCATCCCGCGAAGAAGGCGACGCGGGCGCGCCGGGGACCGATGGCCGGGAATGTTTTCCCGAGATCGCCGAAGAAGAATTCAAGATCAATCTTAGGAAGGAGGCGCTCGCGGTCCGCCAGCCCGAGCATGTTCAGAATTCCTGCGCCTCGCAGCAGAGCAGCCAGTCCCGACCGCTGATAGATCCGCAGCGTACGCGCCGCTCGAGCGATTCTTCGGGGATAGGGGAGCAGGCGCCGATATACGAAATCGCGCGCGAGGCGCGAAGCGGGTGGACGGCGGTATCCCTGTTCGATCTGCGCGCGCGCCGCCTCCACGAGCTTGCCGTACTCGACGCCTGAAGGACACGCGGTTTCGCATGCGCGGCAATCCAGACAGCGATCGATGTGCGAGACGAACCCCTTGCCCAGCTCCAGACGGCCCTCGTCGACGAGTTGCATCTGGCGGATTCGCCCGCGTGGCGAGTCCGCTTCCTGTCCCCACAAGCGGTAGGTTGGACAATGATTCAGGCATAGCCCGCAATGAACGCAGCGTGAATAATCTGCGTACTCCGGTTTGTCCGCTCCGGCGAATCCGCTTACTGGACCAGGGCCTGCCATTTCTTCAGAGTCCTCCCACATACCTGCCGGGGCTGAGAATACCGCTTGGATCGAAGACGCCTTTGAGTTTCTGCATCAGCGGATAATCGCGGCGGTGTGCGCCCCAGATGTCGATTTCGCTTTTCAGTTTCGGCGGGCACCAGAGCAGAACGCTGGGTCCCCAAGGGGCTTTTTCCGCCAGCGTGAAAACCTGTGAACAGACTCGTTGCAGCAACTGAAACGATCGCTCACTGTCATCGGGAGGGAGCAACCCGAGATAAGTCACGCCCAGACCTCGCATCATGGCCGCCCACCCGATCTCGATCGACGAAATGCCGGCCGCGAGTCCTGCCAGGTCCCCTGGCAGCGCGCTGATTTTGAAGATCGCCGCAGCGGGACGGTATTGCAGGATCAAGCTGGCGAAATCGGCAACGTAGCGGGTAGCGTTTTCTGAATCCGCGTCGCACAGCTCGCCAAACGATTCGAGCGACTTGTGGTCTGCCGCTTGCGCGAGCGTTTCCATGTCGCGATGATTGCGATCGATCACCCGCGCGTCGCCCGCGAAGGTGGCCACGACCGACCAGCGGCCGGCTTCGAGCGAAAGTGCGGCGCTCCGTCCAAGTTCCGGCGCACAGTCTGCGCTAGCCCCGAGGATCTCGAGACTTTGCGGCCGCAGAGCCGAATGAGCGATCCTTCGGCGCAATTCGCATGCGCCGGTAGACCCCCGAAACGTAGCGACGCAGGTCCGCGCGGTTTGCGGCTGAGGAAACGTCCGGAAATTGATCCTGGTGATGATCCCCAAGGTGCCCAGTGAGCCGATCATCAACTTATGAATATCGTAGCCGGTGACATTTTTCACGACGCGCCCGCCGCTTTTCGCCTCGACTCCGTCGCCGGTGACGAACTCCATCCCGAGAACAAAGTCTCGCGCTGTTCCGTACATGTGACGCATCGGGGAGTCCACGCCGGAAGCGACCGTGCCGCCCGCGGTTGGGCGGCCTCCGAACGCCGCACCGAGTGGAAGAAACTGCCGGTGTTCTGCAAGCACGCTCGCGATTTTGCGCAAGGTGATACCCGGTTCGACGCTGAGAGTCAGGTCGCCGGGATCGTAGGCGACGATGCGATCCATCCGCGTCATTTCGAGGGCCAGATCGTATTGCCGCGGTGGCATTCCGATTCCGAGTTTTGTTTGTGCCCCTGTCGCCACGATCGCGAGCTTTTCCTGCGAGGCAAATCGTGCGAGCTCGACGACTTCTTCGCTCGAGCCGGGCCGCACGACAGCCGCAGGTCGCTTGAGGTCAACCTCATGGGCGGCAATCTGCGCCGGATCTGTCGTGACATTGGAATTCCCGGCGATTGCAGCGGATCGGGACAAAACGCTGGCGCCGCTGAGGCTCATGCCGATGGAGCGGCCATTGTGGGGCGGGGGCGCACGTAGATTTCGCCGCAGCCTTTCGAGGTAGGAAGAATCTTTCCGGGATTGAGCAGCCCCTCCGGATTGAACACGTCGCGGACGCGGCGCATCAGCCCGAGATCGGCCTCGCTGAACACAAGCGGCATGAGGCGGTCCTTTTCCATTCCCACGCCGTGCTCGCCGGTGATCGAGCCTCCCATCTGGATGCAGAACTCAATGATTTCATCGCCTGCACGGATCGTGTCGCGGAATTGTTGCTCGTTGCGCTGATCGAAAAGAATGATGGGGTGCAGATTGCCATCTCCTGCGTGGAACACATTACCGATCTGCAGGCCATATTTCCTGCTGATTTCGCCGATGCGCCGCAGCGTGGCAGGAAGTCTTGTCCGCGGTATGACGCCGTCCTGGGTGTAGTAGCTCGGTGAAAGTCGACCCGCGGCGCCAAACGCGTTCTTGCGGCCTTTCCAGAGCAGATCACGTTCACGTGCGTCGCGAGCCACGCGCACTTCGCGCGCGTGATGCAGCCCGCAAACATCGGCGACGTCTTTCGCCTCCAGTTCCACCATCTCGCGCAGTCCGTCCACGTCGATCAGCAGGATGGCCGCGCAATCGAGCGGAAAGCCGGCGTGAACGTAGTCTTCAACGGCGCGAATCGTCCAGCCGTCGAGCATCTCGCAGGCCGCGGGCGTAATCCCGCGCGCAGTGATCTCGGCAACTGTTTCGGTTGCATCGTCAACCGAGTCGAAAATGGCGAGAAGCGTCTTGACCGCTTCCGGAAGGCGCGTCAGCTTCACGGTGATTTCAGTGACGAGCCCGAATGTTCCTTCCGAACCGACGAAAAGGCCGGCCAGATCGTAGCCGGGCGGGTCGAGCGCAGCGCTGCCCAGACGAACCCGTTCGGCGCTCGGGAGGACAATTTCGAGTGATAGGACGTGATTCGTCGTCACGCCATAGGCAAGTGTGTGAGGGCCGCCGGAGTTTTCAGAAACATTACCGCCAATCGTGCAGGCTTTTTGGCTGGAAGGATCGGGAGCGAAATGCAGGCCAAGGTGCTCGACGGCCACGCTGAGGTCGGCGTTTACCACGCCAGGTTCGACCGTGGCGCGTTGGTTATCAGCGTCGACTTCAACGATCCGGTTCATGCGCGAAAAAGAAACGATGATCCCGCCGTGGCGCGCGATAGCGCCGCCTGACAAGCCCGTTCCCGTGCCGCGGCCGACAAGTGGAATCTTGTGGCGACTGGCGAGCCGGACGATTTCGACCACCTCGGTCGCCGTGCGTGGGAAGACCACGCAATCCGGTCGTCCGACATCGACCGAGCCATCGTACTCGTACAGCAGAAGATCCTCGGACTGGTGCAGAACGCCGCGTGGGCCCAGCAAGCTTTTCAGATCGTGGAGGAGTCGCGAATCCATCGGCGTCGCGCGAGAGCGGCAGTGGCCCCTCGCCAGTGGCAACTATAGTCGCGCGCCGCGGCAAGCGTCAACGAGACTCGCGCGGACAGCTTTCTGGCGCACGGTGCTTGAACTGAGGCGCACTGGTGTATTCTACTGGGCCGGTAAGAGTCGCATTTGCCGTGAGGCGCTTGGTGAGCAAGCCAAAAGCTCTTGTAACGCGGCCGCTTTTTCCCGCGGCGCGCGTGATCTTGGATGAGCATTTCGAAGCGGACTACTGGACGGCGCCCGAGCGTATCCCTCGCGCGGAATTGCTTAAGCGCGTCGCGAATAAGGACGCGCTCGTCTGCCTGCTCACGGAAAAGGTAGACGAAGAACTGCTCTCGCTTGCGCCGCATCTCCGGGTGGCCTCCACCGTCTCGGTCGGCTATGACAACATTGACGTGCCGGCCTGCACGCGCCACAGGGTTGTGGCTACGAATACGCCTGGCGTGCTCGATGAGACGACCGCCGATTTCGCCTGGACCCTGCTCATGGCGATCGCGCGGCGCCTGATTGAAGGCGATGCATGGATGCGATCGGGCACTTGGCCTGGTTGGGACCTGGATCAGCTTTTGGGCGGCGATGTGTGGGGAAAGACGCTCGGTATCGTCGGATTTGGCCGAATCGGGCGCGGGCTCGCGCGCCGCGCGCAGGGCTTTCAGATGCGCGTGCTCTATTACGATGGAATCCGTGCGACTCCCGGAGTCGAAAGGGAATTGACCGCGGAATTTGTCGCCTTTGAGCGGCTGCTCGCCGAATCCGATTTCATTTCGTTGCACGTCCCGCTGCTTCCGGAGACGCGCCACCTGATTTCGACCGCGGAGTTTGAGAAGATGAAACCGAACGCCTACCTGATCAACACATCGCGCGGGCCGGTGGTTGATGAGGCGGCGCTTTCTGCGGCGCTCGAGGGCGGGAAAATCGCCGGCGCGGCGCTCGACGTATACGAGCACGAGCCGAAAGTCAGCTCGTCATTGATCGCGCGAAAGGACGTGATTCTGGCGCCGCACATCGCAAGCGCCTCGATCGATACGCGCACCAAGATGGCTGTGATGGCGGCGACCAATGCCGCAGCTGTCTTGGAGGGTCGCCGCGCGCCGAACGCCCTAAATGCCGACGCGGTGGGTCTCTAACACACGGAGGAACTCGAAATGGCCCTGGTCACGCGCGACCATCCGAAGCTGACCCTTGAAGGCGCACGCGCCGTGCTCGCGGCGGCCGAGCGGCGGGCTGAGGAATTACGCGTTCCCATGGACGTGGCCGTCGTCGATGACGGAGGCCATCTGCTTGCGTTTGAGCGAATGGACGGTGCGAAGCCTTCGTCGATTGCGATTTCACTGGTCAAGGCGCAGGCCGCCGCACTGCGGCGCGCTGCCACCGGTCCTGCGATCGCAGGTGACCAGACCAATGTGCCGCTCGCGCTGGGTTTGGCGATTGCGAATCCGGCGCATCAGACGCCGATTCGCGGTGGAGTGCCACTGGTCGTAGACGGCCAGGTAATCGGTGCGATTGGCGCTAGTGCCGGCACGGAAGATCAAGACCTCGAAGTGGCGCGCGCCGGCGCCGCCGCGATTGAAAAGGCGTGAAGCAGACAGCCGAGCGCATTTTTCGCGAGACACTCGCGGCCATCGATGTTTCCGCCGCAATCGAAAGAAAACTTGCCCGCATGGGATCGTTCATCCGGGCGGGAACTGCATCGATCGATCTTCGCGAATTCCGCACCATCGTCGCCATCGCCTACGGAAAAGCGGCCTATGCAATGGCGCGCGGGCTGGCAGGCGTGCTCGGCCCAGAGTTTGCTCCTGAAGGCATTCTGGTGGTTCCGACAGCTCCGGTAGCCGAGCTGCCTGGATGGAGAACCTTCACCGGGGAGCATCCGCTGCCGAACGAGGGCAGCTTTGCGGCCGGCCGCGCGATCCTGGATCTGCTGGCACGTTGTGACGAGTGCACGCTGATCTTCTTTTTGATTTCCGGTGGGGGATCGGCGCTGGTCGAGCTGCCGCTTGAGCCTGGCGCGACTCTGGATGACTTCCGTCGGCTGCACCTGTCACTTGTCACGTGTGGCGCTTCGATAGACGAGATCAATTGTATCCGCAAACATCTTTCGGCGACCAAGGGCGGGCGTCTCGCCGCTCGAGCGCCGCGTTCGATGAAAGTGACGCTCGCAATCAGCGATGTGCCCCAGGGGCAGGAATCCGCACTGGCGTCTGGACCCACATTGCCAGATCCGACGACGATTCGCGACGCCGAGCGCGTTGTCCACGAATACAAATTGCTGGAAAGACTGCCCCGGGCGATCCGCGAGGCCTTCGAGACTCATTCGTTGCCCGAAACACCGAAGGTTGGCGACGCGGCCTTCGTGCGCTCGCATTTCGTGCTCCTGCTTGGCCCGCGTGAGCTGCTCCACGCAGCGCATCACGCGTGTGAAGCCGAGGGTTTCGTTTGCCTTTGCGACAATGCGGCGGACAATTGGCCGGTCCCGAAAGCGGTCGACTACTTGCTCGCGCAGCTCGCAGACCATGCCCGTGCGAATCCAAATCGGCCGGTAGCCGTTCTGTGCGATGGCGAATTGAGCAGTCCGGTCACCGGCGATGGAATCGGCGGACGAAACTCTGCGTTTGTTTTGGCCTGTGTGGAAAAAATTGCGGAAAGAAAAATCACGATATTGAGCGCCGGTACTGACGGAGTTGACGGCTCAAGCAACGCTGCAGGCGCCGTCGCGGACGGCCAGACGCTCGAGCGGGCACGCGAGTCAGGCCTTGACCCAGGCGACTTCTTGCGGCGTTTCAACTCCGGTACCTTCTTTGCCCGGCTCGGTGATGCGGTCGTCACCGGACCGACCGGCAACAATCTGCGCGATCTGCGTATCTTTCTGGCGGAAACGGACGCCTAGACCCAGTTATTTTGGGGCAGGCTGTGCCTTTAGCAGCCGGAGCGCCAATTCGACATAGGGTCCGATTGCCACTGTAAGTTCACCGTTGCGCAGCAAGTCTTCCAGCGGAGCGATCGCGTCTGGGTCCCCGCGCGATGCGAGCGCGAAAATAGCCGCAATCCTCACGTCAAAATAGGGCTCACTCAGAAAAGAAATTAGGATGCGCGTGATAGCTTTATTCGATTTGTCGAGTTCGGCGATTGCTCCGATGGCTGCCTGCCTGCTGCCCATTGGCTTCCCAACCGCGGACCACTCCATCAAGATTGGCACCGCGCGAGCATCGCCCAGCCTGCCAAATGCGCGAAGCGAGGCTTCGCGCAGCGTGTCGTCAGGCGAGTCCGATTTCACGGCCGCGGCCAGCGTGTCAAACGCATTCGGAGCCTGGATCCTTGCCAGTGCCCCCAGTGCCGCTGTGCGCACGCGATACGCCGCGTCGCTCGCCGCGATGTCGGAAAGCTTCGAAGGAAGTGACGCGTCCTCCTTGAAGTTCCCCAGCTCGCGTACGGCGACGTCGCGAACCCAGGGCGTGGGGTCACCCGCTACCGCGAGAATTTGCTTCTCTGCGTCCGGGCCGCCGATACGACCTAGGCCTTCAAGGGCCTCGACGCGAACTCCCCAGAACGGATCATGTTGCGCCGCGTCCCCCAGAGCCGCAACGGCATTCGGGTCACTTTTAAGATTTCCGAGTGCCACAGCCGCTTCCGAGCGGTCCGGAGTTGTCTCCGCGTTTTTCAGTTGATAGACAAGCGCCCCTGGATCCCTCTTGAAACTGACAGCTTTCAGAATCTTGTCGCCTCTGTCGAAAATCACCATGAGCGGCGGCCCGTCGACCGGGAAAGTGAACGTCTGGCTGGCCTGATTGACTGCGATCGAGTGGGTTTCGCGCCCATTCGCGGTTGCGATCTCCACATCGACCGGCACGTCGAACAGCCCGACCCTCCCTTCGATTTTTTGCGTCTGCTGCACGCTGAGCTTCACCTCGCGCGCGGCCGGATCGTGTGTATAACTCACGTCGAATTTGGGCGCGCCCGCGCCATAAATCCATTGGTCAAAGAATTTGTCCACGTTGACTGACGTCGCTTGTTCGACAGCTTTCTGTAGATCGGCACTGACGACGTTCTGACCGCGGTTCACGTCGAGATAATGATGCAGGGCCCGGAAGAAATTGTCGTCACCCAGCTTTTCGCGCAACATCCGGAGAACCCAGCCCGCCTTGTCGTAGACATTGTCCTGATATTCCGTCGAGTCTTCGAAATCGCGGCTCACAATTGGCACCGGATAGAGGCGCGGCTGGCGGAACCATTCATTCTGGTCGCGCCAGAATTCAAACTCGGCGTCGTCGACGCCGAAACGCCGCTCGCTCCAGACGCGCTGGAAATAATCGGCAAAGCCCTCATTTAGCCAAAGGTTCGCCCAATCCTTACAAGTGACCAGATCTCCAAACCACTGATGGGCCAGCTCGTGCGAAGTCACTTCGTCGGCTCCGTCGTGATCCTCGAGCGCAAGCCTGGGGTTTACCAGCGAGTGCGTGGTTAACGTCGTCGCGCTGGTGTTCTCCATTCCCGTGGCCACGAAATCGTCGACGGATGCCTGGGCGTACTGCGCCCAGGGGTAGGGAACACCAAGCTTGCTCGCAAACAGATCAAGCATCTGCTTGGTGCGTTCAAAAGTCGGCTCGATCGTCGATTCCTCGCCCCGCGGCACCACGTAGCGCAACGGCATGCCGTGCCAGGAATCGTCACGTTCCACGAATTCTCCGGCGACCATCGATATCAGATACGTCGAAAGGGTCTCGGACTGCTTCCAGTCCCAGGTCTTCATGCCGTCAGGTTCGTCCTTCACTCCGATGAGCCGGCCGTTTGAAACGGTGATCCACCCCGCAGGGACCGTGACGATCATCTCCGATGTGGTGCGATCGTTCGGGTAATCATACAGGGGGATGTAGTAACGGGTATCCTCGGCCTCCCCCTGCGTCCAGACCTCCCGCGCCTGCTGCGGATAGTTCTTGTCGGGGAGTACAAAATACAGGCCCTTCTTTGGCTGGCCGTGATAATGGATCAGGATTTCATGGTGTTCCCCGCGAGCGGCGGGATGCTCCAGGGTCACCACGAGCTTGGCTGGGGTCAGCGAGAACTTGGCTACCCGGCCGTCCACCGTGACGGCGTCGATGGTCAGGCCCACGGAGTCGAATTGGAGTTCGGACACATTGTCGCGCAGAGCCGCGATGCTCTCGGTCACCTCGCCCCGCACCTGCCGCTGGTCCAGGTTGAACCAAAGATGAGTGTGGAGATCTTCGAGGTCATAGTCGCGGCTGCGAGCGTAAGGTTCGTCCGCCCGGCCAACCGAGGGAATCACAGACGCCAATAACAGTAAAGCGAAGCCAGCGGCCGCAGGCACTTGCCTTCGAGTTTCGAGGGCCCGAGTCATTCTTTCTCCGACGAATAGGATCGACTTTAGTAAGCCACTCATTATATCCACGGGGAGTGAATTTGCGCGGTGGCATACTGATCGCGAGTGAGTTTTTGCCCGCAAACAGGCGACACGGCCCTCTCGATACCAACAGACAGATTGTGGTCCGTGCATGCGTTCGACTAAGATGCGCGCGTGACCCTCCCGGCATGGTTCGCAGCGGTTGTGCTGTTTCTTCAATTGCCGATACCCCTATATTGGTTCGTCGTGCATCCGCAAGTGAGATTCTGGCGGCGCCATCCGCGTCTGGTTTACGCCGTAGGGCTCCTGAGTTCCTGGCTACCGGTAACGGTTGCGTTGGTCGCATATCATCAAAAGTTGTTTCGCGCCGGCTGGCCCTCAGCGGGTGCGCTCGTCATGGGTTTCGCGCTGATTATTTTTGAATGCTGGGTTTTCTGGCGCGTGCATCGCGATCTGGGAACGTCGCGTCTGGTGGGGAAGACCGAACTCTCTGGCGCTGGCGAAATGGAACGTGGCGGGATCTACGCAAGGATCCGTCATCCGCGATATACCGCGTCATTTCTAGCAATTGTCGGTGCGTGCCTGCTGGCCGGGACCAGCGCTATGTGGATCGTGGCAGCGGTGTGGCTCGTGTTGATGGTTCTGGCCATCTCGTTTGAAGAGCGGGAGATGCGCGCACGATTTGGCGGAGCCTACGTGGACTACTGCAGCCGGACACCGCGTTTCCTACCCTTAATCAGAAGCTGACGGTGCCGATTGTAATTTCGTTTGAGAGTCAACGCGAGGACGTCGGTGCGAATTTCCACCCTAGACGCTTACAGGACGGGCAGTCCTGATTACTCCGAGCTTAGTTGCAAGGAGGGTTCGAGCAGCTTTCCGACTCTACAATCCAGAGCGCCAGGGCTGTGCCGCCCAAAGCTCCTGCGATAATCGCCACGGTCGCGACGTGCTTCCAATTGATTCCCGTACCGCCGACCCCGGCGCTGTTCTGACCGCCGCCGGGCTCCGGCGCCGCAAGAGTCGCCTCGTAGGTCTGGCCTTGCTCGATTGTCTTTTGCTCGCCGTTAAGCGCAGTGACAAGAAGAGTTCCTTCGTATGCGCTGACTTGCATTGAAGTGGGGCTCATCACCGCCACCTGACCGAAAACGCGCCCGTCATTCGCGCCGCGAATCGTACCGAGCGGAGTTCCGATTTCAAGCTGTTCCGGAGAGGAAGTGGAGAACCCCAGTGTTCCGCGTTCCACCTTCGCCTGGGTCCTGTCTTGTGCCGGCACGAGCGTCGCCGAACTGGAGGAGAGAAGATAGACTTGACCTGCTCCAACGGACACGCGCAGCGATCCGCTCGCATCTGTGGCCAGAGCGTCGCCGGAATAAATGTCGGCGCCGATTGCGGCCTTGGCATTGTCGAGACTCGCGTGGTCAGCGCTCACCACCGTTCCCAGCGGTTTCGAGGGAGCCGCCATCACGGGAAGGTTCAGCATGCCGACGACGACGAATGCAATTATGCAGGAACGGGCGCCACAGAGGATCTCGGAACGCACGGTTTCCTCCTAGTACTACATGGCAAATGTACGCGCCGGCTCCGGCGGTGTCAACACAATCCCGACCACATCCACAGGTTATTCCAAGCCTTCGCACAAGCGAGGCCGGAACTGCGTACCTCAAGCGGGTTGTGGGACCTTAGCCTGTTTGCTAAGCTACGCCGCGGAGAGGTGTCCGAGTGGTTGAAGGAGCTCGCCTCGAAAGCGAGTGTTGGGGAAACTCAACCGTGGGTTCGAATCCCACCCTCTCCGCCATACCCAAACAACACGCCTGCCCGCTTATCCAAATAAGAGCCGGGCTCGGGAGTCCAATAACTCTGCAGGCACCATCACCGGCGCAGTGAATGGAAAGCCATCGTCAACGTGATGACGGGATACGACCTCAAAGTGCCGGAGCTGTGGCCAGAGGAGCCCGACATGCGTACCCCGACGGGCACCATTCGAGCTGGGTGTTCGCACATCGGTAACCCGGCGGCAAGTTTGAGCGTCTTAATTTTATATGGGTTGAGTGGTAAGATGCAGGCAACGCAGGGATTGGAATCGGTGGCGGCGAACGGGGTGGGGAAGGGTCAAGTAAGACCATGAAAATCAATCGACGCAAATTGCTTTCGCTGATCGGACTTTCTCCGGCTGTATTAGCCGGGAATACGGCGCTCGCGGACGACAAGAAGAAAAAGACCGCGCCAGTGGTTCATGGCCAGGAAAAGATCGAAGCCCTCAATCCCAAAGGGATGCCGCCCTCAGTTCAGCTGGTCCCCATGGCGCCGCGTCTGGATACCCTCGACGGCAAAACCATTTTCCTCGTGTCCGACGGTTTCGCCGGAGCGGACCGCTTCCTTGCGCAGATCGCCATCTGGTTCCAGAAGAACATGCCCAGTGTGAAGACGGTGTACCGTCTGAAAGCCGGGTCATATTTCGATGATGACCCCAAGCTCATGGCGGAAATCAAAGCGAGCGGCAACGCCATGATCATGGCGTACGGGCATTGAAGCACCTGCACCCCAGCGACCGTCGGTCACTGCATGCAAGTCGAAAAGATGGGTTTCCCGACCGCGCCACTGGTCACGATCGCCTTCGTGGGCCTGGCGAAGTCCAACGCTGCCAGCCGCGGCATGCCTCTTGAACGTATCTGCTACCTTCCTCACCCGATCACGAACAAGTCAGACGAGGAGATGTACAAAGTCCTCGAAGGCAACGATCCAATCACGAATAAGCCGCTGATGCCGGAAATAATTGCCGCGCTGACGCAACCTCTGACCGCGGAGGAGAAGAAAACCGGGTCCATCAGTCCGGATATCGGTCCGCCTACCTACGCGGGCACACAGGATGAGCTGCAGCGCCTGTACTGCGACAACAACCTGACGGATTACATGCCCATCATCCTTCCCACCGAGGAAAAGGTGGAGGCAATGCTGAAGGGCACAAGCCACAAGCCCGACGAGGTCATCGGGAAATTGAGCGCCGCACAGGGTGCACAACCTTCGTGGACGTTCACGGTCAGGCACGTGGCCATCAATGCGGTGATGGCCGGCGCGACTCCGGAATACCTCCCCGTGATTCTCGCGATCTCTGCCTCAGGCCAGCCATCGCTGTTTAGCTCGACGTCGTCGTTCACCCGCATGGTGATGCTGAACGGTCCGATCTCCGACCAAATCAAGATGAACTATGGGATCGGCGCGATGGGCCCGTTCGCCGAACCCAATGCCACCATCGGACGCGCGTGGACGATCCTTTCGAAAAACCTCGGGGGCTGTGGCGTGCCCGGACTCAGCTACCTGGGCACTCTGGGATCCAATTTCAATTACAACAACCTCTGCATCGCGGAAACGGAAAACAGGTTGCCGGATGGCTGGAAGCCGTTCCACGTGCAGAAGGGGTTCAAGGCCGACGAGAGCGTCGTCAGCATTTTCAACGGCTGGAGTCTGAACAACGTCGCCTGGTTCACACCCCTGCCGTACCACGAACTGATCAAGAACTGGCTCACGCATTTCTTCTCATTCGGCACCAGCGCCGCCACGTTAATGCTCGATCCGACCATCGCCCGCGAGGCGAAAGAAAAGGGATTCAACTCGAAGGAAGAGTTAAGCGACTACTGGTCGAAGAACTCGAAGACGCCCGGTTGGCTTTATTGGGATACGCACCAAAAGGAGTTGAAGCAGGCCCAGGAAGGCGTCGAGCCGTACGCCTCTTATTTGAAGATGGGCGATGGCGAGATTCCATTCCAGCGCTTCTACCGCCGAGGCCGTCCTGGCGCGCCGCCTGATCCCAACCCCAAGTCCTCGATTGAAATAATCGTGCTGGGCGGGGAAACAAACACGTACTGGGCCGGTGGCGATTTCAGCCACGTCACCAGCGTTTCCGTAGACAAGTGGCGATAGACCAACGCGGTCGGGACTTACGAAGTCGTTTGGACTAATAGCCATGGGCATTCGGAGATGAAGCTCCTTGATCCAAATGTGACAGGGGACCTCATAATTGTTGGATTTTGACCCGCTCGGACGCGTCGTACAGCCAATTCAAATACGTGCTGAGGCTTACTGGGGACCTGATTCGCAGTCGGTTGCTAGGCGTTGCAGGCCCGAGCATGCTGGGCGCGAATCCCACCCTCTGGTTAAGAGAACTGCCGGGTGACTGTGCGGGAAATTTGCGCATCAGCACACGGTGCACCGGCGCAGACTGGCCACGGCAACGATATATCCGTTTTGTGCCAGCGGTAAGGGCAGACACAGCCCCTCTCATTGGATTGATTTTCTCGCGCCCTGAGTTCTTCTGTGCAAATTCCCCGTTACCAGTGGTTGCAGACCGCCGATCAATCAGGGCAAAACCACGACGGACGGTCAGAAGTCGACATGGAGACGCAATCCGGGAACCGTAACAGGTCCGCGGGCTTGGTTGTAACCGGGATTGTTGATGTGCTGCAGGTCGAAGGAAGCAAAGAAGCCGCGCCAGATGTGTGTTGTATAGAAGCTCTCGACGATCTTTTCGGGTCCGTAGGTAAGGGCGCCGTCGCCCAGCAAAAAGCCGAGGCCGCCGAGAGCGAGATATTGCTGGTGCACGGCCGCGATCCCGTTGGCTACGAAGACGACGCCGGCGCGGTCGTTGCGACGATGCCAGGAAGCACCCGTCGTGAACCCGCCGAGTTCGACCGTGCGGTCGTCTTCGGTATAGGCGAAGGATTCATTGTGACCGTCGCTCCAGCCGAGGCGGCCGAAGATTCCCACCTGCGAAGTGATCTGTTGTTCGAAATTCAAACCGAACCCGTATTTGTGGCGGCCCTGGCGACGCGCATCGACGATACTCGGCCGGGACGTTCGCGGCCCCTCGAGATAGTCATCGATGGCCTCGCGATAGTTGCCCATGTCCGCCTGATTGAGATAACTGAGCAGTCGGATGGTACCGGCGCGATGGGCGATGAGCTTCCCTTGAGCGTCAAACTCCAGATTCTCAGCGCGCGCGCGGGCGACATCGGCGTCTAGGTGGATCCCGTTCGCTTCTTTCGGCATGAGCGCTTCGGCGAAACGCGCGGTGAACCAGTGATCGTCGTATTCGAGGATAACGCCATCGGTGTAACCGCGGGTATTCGCGGCGTAATCCCACGCGCCGTCATTGTCGACTGTCCAGTTGAGGAACTGCAGGTGGCTATCGGATCCATACGTGTTCGTGTCAAAAAAATCGGCGAGATCAAATTTTCCGACCCTAAACTCGATGCGGCGCGCAGGCAAAGAGGTTGCTAGATCGAACTGATCACGGTCGGCTTTGACGCGCTCGTCGGTGAGCGGAATGATTTGGCGCACCATTAACCGGGCAAGATAGGGGGTCGTCGCGAGCGGTACACCTTGGACCGTTCGCACCGAATCCAGATCGGTTACTCCCGCTAATCCGACCGCAGTTCCGATTCCACCGCCGGTTGCATACTCCACGTCGGCGAACACTTCGGTCGTATGCGAAAGTTCATAGCCGGTATAAAGCGTCATGATGTGCGTCGTAGCGCTCTGAGCCCCTGGGGTCAGGCTGTTTGGTCCGCTGAATTGCGCGTGGAAAGACGGATGCCACTGGAAAACGACGTTTCCTTGTCCCGAGATCCAGTAGCGGCTGGTGTCTGAATGCGGAAACACAGCGACGGCATCCCCCGGGCTTGAATCGTCGCCAGTCGGTTGATCCGTGCTCGAATCGGGCGCAGTCGGGATGCTCGGTTGCGCGCCGGGCTGCTCGGATTGCGTGGTCTGCGCGACACCAAATCGCGGCGCAGCGAGGAACACGACCAGGGCGCACAGAACTCGCATCGCGACTTTGACAGGAACACGCCGCATGTTTATGTGTAGAAGGCCGCTAAAACGAACTAGGTTTGCAGGCCGCCTCGTGCCTCACTCGCCGATGCAGGTTTGAGGTTCCTCTAACTCCTGTAGCGCGGGGTTGACACCATGTTCTCCCCGGACTTCCAAATCAGACACGATTTCATTTGCGCTCGCCGCAAATTGCCCGAGAACCGGCCAAGCTGCGAGCGCGAAAACGACTTTTGGAATCTTTACGGGGCTGTAAGATTTCCACTCGCTAGCAGGATTCGATCCGCGCGAGCGAGCGGGAGTGGGTCGGAAGCACCGTATCCAGCGTTCGTTCTTTGCAGGCAATCCAGCGAGCGCCTACTCCCGGGAGGCTCTGGTTCTCGGACTGCAATTTCCATGTACTCTAGGCGCCTCAGCGGCCCTCGCTTTCGAGGGCTGGTGTTTGATACCATACCCCCATAGGGTAGTCAAGAAAAAATGTCACACCTATCGCGGGAAAAACTCGATCTGGTAACAAGGACGAAGAAGGTCATCGGGCAGCTCGAAAGTGTCCTGCGCGGACTGAACGATGACGAGCAGTGCGCCGACGTGTTGCAACGCCTGGCCGCCGCCCGAGGAGCCATTAACAGCCTGATGGGAGAGCTCCTTGAAGACCACATCCGCAATCACATGCCACGCAACTCAAAGTCGTCGCAGGAAGCGGCGGACGACGTAATCGAAATCGTCCGCACATACCTCAAATAACCCAGGCCCCGAACGGGCGCTCGGCAAGACGTCGAACGAGACATGACGGAATCAGGCGTCCGGGCAATCCGAGCAAACCAGCGTTTGCCGCCCCAGTTCTTTTCCAAACTCAGCAAGCCGTTCGCAACGTGGAGTGCCTTCCTGCTCGTCGTTCAGCATCAAGCGCTTCCCGTCCGAAAAGGCCTCAAATTCACCTCAGGCCGGGCGTTCCACACAGGCGTATCGCCTGAAGGCGTCCTTCCGCGTTCGAAACTCCACAGGAGCTGAATGTTGCCGACAGTTCTGCCGGGTGGTAACGTAATTTCTGTCATATGAAGCGGCCCGGATAAATATGGAACTGTTTCTCAACCTTCTCTGGATGCTCATAGCCGTAGGCTTGTTGGGAGCCTGGCGCACCCGCTGGGTCCATCAGCGGCACCGCGGGCCCCGACACTCGCTTCAGGAGTGGAGCGCGCTGAGCATTGCACTGGTGCTGCTCTTTTTCGCCGTCTCCATGACGGACGATATGCACTCCAAGATTGTAGCGCTGGAAGAGTGCTCAACGAGCAAGCGTGAACTGGTCTGCTCGCCCGGCGGCCACTCTCTGCCGCAATCCGGAACGGCATTACACACCCCATTCTGGGCGATTGCGCCGTCAGTTCCGTTCTTTGACACCTCGAGCTCCATGCGGAAATTCGATCTCACCGTGCAAGTTCGCCCGTCACTTCTCCCGAGCAGCCGCTCCTCCGGTCGAGCCCCACCCGTTGCGTCCGCGTAACTCCGGCCATTTCTAAGACCATTTTTTGAAAGTCAATCAAATCAGTTGTGACGTGCGCCTCGGCAGCTGAGGACGGTTCGGGCTGCGTTTTGCCGGTCAGCGCACCGATCCTGTCCCGCCCGCGTTCCGGGTAGCACGGGGCCGCAAGGGAGTTAGCCGTATGAAATCAGTTTTGATGGTTTTTAGCTTGACTGCAGCGTTGGTGGGATGCGGCACGGGCGCCTCCAAGACTGACACGCCCGCGAGTCCTCAAAATACCAATACGCCCGGCGCTGAATTCGTCGCTCCGGACTCAAAGGGAATTCAGACCCAGGCTGCAAGCATGAGCACGATTCCGGAATATCTCGATCTGCCGGCTCACATTGAAGCCGACCCCACGCGCGTAGTGCATGTCTTCGCCCCCGCTGGCGGACGAATTGTGGAGATGAAAGTTCGGCCGTGGGATCAGGTGGAAAAAGGCCAGACACTCGCGATGCTCGAGAGCAGCGACCTCGCGCGGGCAGTTGCGGATTATCACAAGGCGTTGGCCGACGGCCAGGTGAAACAGAAGGCCCTCGTGCGTGCTCAGGACTTGCTCGACCATAAAGCCATCTCCGAAAAAGACTATGAGCAGGCCCAGGGCGATGCTCAGCAGTCTCAGGCCGAGGTCGAAGCTGCTCGTGAACAAGTGCAGGTCTTCGGTATGGACCCTGATCACGCCTCGACCCAGCTTCTGGTGAAGGCGCCGCGCGCCGGAGTCATCCTGGACGTCGGGGCCGCGCCGGGAGAATTTTCACAGGCACTTTCTGCGCCGGCGCCCCTTGCAACCATTGCGGACATCAGCTCTGTCTGGGCCCTGGGTGATATCTACGAACAGGATCTGTCTGCTGCGAAACTGGGTGAACAGGCTGAGGTGACCCTGAACGCCTATCCCGACCAGCGATGGACTGGTCGCGTCAGCGTCGTTTCAGGCGCTGTTGATGCGGCCACGCGCACTCTACGCGTGCGCGTGGTGCTCGCGAATGTCGGCGCCCGCATTAAACCAGGCATGTTCGGTGCGATCCGCATCTTGCGATCTTCGGGTCAAGGAATTCTTCTGCCTGCGCCGGCTGTCGTCCGGGAAGGGAACGACGCGTACGTGTTTGTGAGCAAGGGAAGCGGGCACTTCGAGCGCCGAACGGTCAAGATTGGCCGCACGGTGGACGGATCGATTGAGATCCTTTCCGGTGTAAACGCGGGTGAGACGATCGTTTCCGAAGGCACCTTGCTCCTGCGTTCAGCAGGACAGGACTGATCTGCGATGCGCAACTTGATTGCTTCATTGCTCCGTTATCGCCCGCTGATGATCGTCCTGCTGGTCGCCTGGATAGCCGGTGGAATATTCATGTTCTTGCGCCTCGACATCGAGGCGTATCCGGATCCATCGCCGCCCCTGGTCGAGGTGCTCACCCAAAATCCTTCCTGGTCCGCCGAAGAAATGGAGCGGCAGGTCACCGTTCCTATTGAAACGGTCCTGTTCGGCATTCCCCACCTGGAATACGTTCGCTCGACCGCGATTTTCGGCTTGAGTGACGTGAAACTCTATTTTGACTACGACAGCGAATACTTCTGGGATCGCCAGGAAGTTCTGAATCGCCTGCAGCTGGTCTCGTTGCCTTCAAACCTAAGCCCGCAGCTTTCACCGGAATCTCCGGTCGGAGAGATCTACCGCTATCGCCTCTCGGGACCCGCCTACAGTCTGAACGAGCTAAAGGCCACGCAGGACTGGCTGGTTACGCGGGAGATCAAGCAGGTTTCAGGCATCGTGGACGTGGCAGGGTTCGGCGGGAGCACGCGCCAATATGCAGCGGAGGTCGACGCGCGCAAGTTGTTGCAGCTCAATGTGACGCTGCCGCAGGTGATCGCCGCTGTCTCGGCTAGTAATGCCAACGCGGGCGGCAACTATCTGACCATGGGCAGCCAGAGTGTAAACATTCGTGGGGTGGGTCTGCTTCAGTCGATTGGGGACATGCAGAACATCCTCATCGCGACCCGCAACGGAGTTCCGGTCTATCTAAAGGACATCGCCGACGTTCACGAGGGCTCCCAGCCGCGGCTGGGTCAGGTGGGCGTCAATCACGATGATGATGCCGTCGAGGGCATCGTCCTGTTGCAGCGCGGCGAGCAGTCGCTGCCGGCGCTCCGCCAGCTCAAGGTGAAAGTAAGCCAGCTGAACGGTGGCTTGCTGCCGCGCGGCATGAAACTGGAAACACTGTACGACCGCCGGGACCTCATTCGAGTCACGACATCAACGGTTCGGGACATTGTGATCGTCGGCCTTACGCTGGTGACGCTTGTTCTGATTGTTTTTCTTGGCGACATACCGATTTCCCTGATCGCCGCGCTTACGATTCCATGTTCGCTGTTATTCGCATTTTCGCTGATGGTACTTACGGGTCGCTCCGCGAACCTGATTTCCATTGGGGCGATTGATTTCGGGATCCTGGTTGACGCAGCTGTGATCGTCCTTGAGAACATTTTCCGCCGTTTTCAGTCGGCCAACTCCAATGTCCAGACATTTGATCTGATCGCCGATGCGACCGCTGAAGCCGTTCGCCCGGTTGCGTTTTCCGTGCTCGTGATCATCGTCGCGCTCATACCGCTTTTTACGATGCAAGGGGTACCCGGCAAGGTTTTCGCACCTATGTCTGAAACCTACGGCTTTGCACTGGTCGGCGCGTTCTTGTTTGCGGTTTTATTCGCACCCGTGCTTGCCTCCTGGATGAACCCGGAAAGGGTGCGCAGCCACCATACCCATCTGGTCAGCTGGCTCAGCAAGCGCTACGCGGGGAGCATCCGGTGGACGATGTCAAATCGAAGGACGGTCCTCGCGATTGCGGGAGCGGCCCTGGTCGGGACCTTGATCGTGGCATCGCTCTTCTTGGGCGGCGAGTTCATGCCCAAACTTGAGGAAGGAAACCTCTGGGTTCGCGCGACGCTGCCGCAAGACGCTTCCTATGAAACCGGCGCCAAGATGGCGCATGAGATTCGCGAAATTCTCCTCGGATTTCCTGCCGTCTCGCAAGTGGTCTCCCAAATGGGCCGGCCCGATGACGGCACCGACGTCACCACTTTCAATAACATTGAGTTCATGGTGTCTCTGAAGCCGTCCGGTCAGTGGCCCGGTGGCTTGACCAAGAACAAGCTCATCAGCCAGATGGACGAGCAACTCGAGAAATATCCCGGCATCGATTTCAATTTTTCCCAGAATATTCAGGACAACGTCGAGGAAGCGATGTCGGGAGTCAAAGGCGAAAATTCCCTAAAGCTTTTTGGCGACGATATAGACACACTGGTTGCCAAGGCCGGTGAAATTCGCGATGTGATGGCAGCGGTTCCCGGCGTCGCAGATCTGGGCGTCTTTCAGGAATCGGGACAGCCCGAACTGATCGTCTCGATCGACCGCGCTGCAAGCGCCCGGTACGGCATAATGTCGGCAGACGTCAACGCAGCGGTCCAGGCCGCTGTCGGTGGGATCCCGGCAACCCAGATTCTTCAGGGCGATCGCCGGTTTGATTTCGTCATTCGCTACCAGCCTCAATTCCGTACTTCCGCCGAGGCCATTCGCGACATTCTTTTACCGACGCCGACCGGAAGCAACGTGCCGCTTGGGCAGGTCGCGGACGTTTCGCTGCGGCAGGGGGCGTTTATGATTTTTCGCGAAAACGGACGCCGTTACATACCCGTCAAATTCAGCGTCCGCGGACGTGACCTCGCAGGAACAATCCAGGAAGTCCAGAGCCGTCTTGCCCAAAAGGTCCATCTTCCGGAGGGCTACCACCTTGAATGGGCGGGAGAATATGACAGCCTTCAGAAGGAACAGCGGCGCCTGGCCGTCATCATCCCGATCACGCTGCTGATCATTCTTGCCCTGCTGTTTACTGCGTTCAACTCTTTGAGGCACGCGCTCCTGGTTCTTGCAATTCTTCCCTTTGGCCTGCTCGGAGGAGTCCTGTCGCTGTTGGTGACCCACACTCCCTTCAGCATCTCTGCTGCCGTCGGATTTGCCTCCGTAATCGGAGTGTGCACGCTCGGCGGCGTGGTGTTTGTTTCCGGCATCCGCCGGAAGGAAGGCGGCTCACATTCCATGCGCGCGACGATCGAACTCGCCTCCCTGGCCGAGATGCGGCCGGTAGTGATGGCGTGCGCCGCGGCTTGCCTCGGTCTGCTTCCAGCCGCGGTTGCGACGGGCATCGGAGTCCAGGCCCAGCAACCGCTCGCCCGTGTGGTGGTTGGGGGAATGATCACCTCTCCGCTCGCGATTCTGTTTCTGATCCCGGTCCTCGCGAGCTACTGGCTGCCGTCCACGGACGAATCAGTCGACCGAAACTCCCCGTAAGAGTTCGGTGGGCTTAGCGTCTTGCTGCGAAAAAATTCTGAAGCAGAGTCGCAGCGTCCTCGGCCAGCACCCCCGCTACAATTTTCACGCGATGATTGATCTGCGGGTGATCGAAGATCGAAAAGCAGGACTGCACCGCGCCGCCCTTGGGATCCTGT